>OBEQ010232891.1_pt1 | contig 30029 bp, 26 predicted proteins | sample 1670901 | NCBI WGS metagenome assembly OBEQ01 (sample SAMEA104232315, study PRJEB22302) | groundwater metagenome | biome: forest; feature: aquifer; material: groundwater | place: USA | collected 2011-08-07 | depth 5.4 m
CCCTGCCCTCTCCCGCCAGCGGGAGAGGGGGTAATACGGCGTGCATCGGTGAGCATGCGATCTATCAACGCCTCGAGACCCAGTGCGAACGTGGCGTCCCACTCCGCCGGCTTGAAGAAGCGTGCCGCGGCCACGAGCCGCGGGCATTCGCGCACGATGAACTCGTCGCTGACCGGCTCGGCCGCCGACGGCCCCTTGGCGTAGCCCGAGGTCTCGTCGAGCGCGCTGCCGGCCAGGTAGTAGCCGATCGCGCGAAAGTGGCGCGCCGCCAGTTCGGCGTCGGGCACGACTGCGAGCACCAGGCTGAGGATGGCCTCGATGAAGCGCACCCCCGTCGGCGTATTCAGCCGATGCACTGCCACCAGCGGGAACAGCGCCGGAAAGCGATGCGCCATCGCGCGGTAGCTGTACATCGAGGCACGCAGGCGCTGCACCGGGTCGGACCCGGCCGGCGCGGTGTCGACGGTGGCGATGGCATGGTCGACCAGTGCATCCAGAAGGTGCTGCTTGCTCGGATAGTGGTGGTAGATGCTCATCGCCTCGCAGCCCAGGCGCTGACCGAGCCGCCGGGTGCTGAAAGCGGCGAGCCCCTCTTCGTGCACCAGTTCCAATGCGGCGAGAAGAATGCCTTCCGGCGACAAGGCAACGCTGCGGGCGACGCGCTTCGGGTTTTTCTGCATTTTTTGATCTTACAGCGTAAGGTCAAATGCTCGAGTTCGACTTACGCCGTAAGTCTGAGGTCGGAATGGGTCCGGCAGCGGGCTTCAGCTTGCGGAGGCTTTGCCATGGATGCCGTCGATATCGTTGGCCTGCTGATTCCCGTGACCTATCTGCTGATGCTCGGCGTCGAACGGCTTTGGCCGGCGCGCCAGTTCCCGGCCCGCCGCGGCTGGGCCTGGCTGGGGATACTGTTCCTGATCCTGATCGGCGCAGCGGGCGCCGTGATTCCGCTCTTGCTGCCGCTCGACTGGATGGCCGCGCACCGCTGGATGGACGGCACGCGGCTGGGTGTCGTCGGCGGCACCGCGGTCGGCTATGTCGTGCTGTCGGCGCTGATGTATGCCTACCACCGCACGGTGCACAACGTGCCGCTGCTGTGGCGCCTGACCCACCAGATCCACCACAGCCCGCAGCGGGTGGACATGTCGGGCTCGGTGCTGTTCCATCCGATCGAGATGGTGCTGCAGGTGCTGATGCAGCTGTTCGTCACCGTCATCGTGCTCGGCCTCGACCCGCTGGCCGCCGCGCTGACCGGCTACGTCGCCGCGTTCTACGGCATGTTCCAGCACTGGAACGTGCACACCCCGCAGTGGCTCGGTTACCTGATCCAGCGACCGGAAGCGCACTGCGAGCACCACCGCAAGGGGGTGCATGCGAACAACTATGGTGACCTGCCGATCTGGGACCTGCTGCTCGGCACCTTCCGCAATCCGAAGCATTTCGACGGCGAGTGCGGCTTCGAAGCGCCGGCCGACCGGCAGGTGCTCGCCATGCTTGCGCTGCGCGATGTCAACCTGCCGGTTTACGGCAGTGCGAGCCGCGGCGTGAACCCCCAGCGCGCGCAGGCCTGATCGCGGCACTGTCCTGCACGGCCACGCACGAATGGCTACATTCGTGCGATGAACCCTGCCGCGCCCTCGCCCAAGCTGTCCATGACCCAGGTGCTGCTGTGCGGCGCCGCCATCGTGGGGTGCGCTGGCCGACCGCTTCGGTGCCTTCCGCGTGCTGATCGCCGGCAGCGTGCTGTACGCGCTCGGGCTGGTGCTGATGGCGCTTGCAACCTCGGGCCTCGCCTTCACCGGCAGCGCCGGGCTGCTGCTCGGCCTGGCGCAGTCGGGCACGACCTACGCCGTCGTCTACGGCGTGATCGGGCGCAACGTGGCGGCCGACAAACGCAGCTGGGCGATGGGCGTGGCCGCCGCCGCCGGTTCGTTCGGCCAGTTCCTGATGGTGCCGGTGGAGAACTGGCTGATCGGCGGCATTGGCTGGCAAGAAGCGCTGTTCGTACTCGGATGCCTGGCGCTTGCGATCGTGCCGCTTGCGATCGGCCTGAAGGAGCCGGCCTTCGTCAAGGCAACGGGCGTGCAGCAAAGCATCGCGCACGCGCTGCGCGAGGCCTTCGCCTACCCGAGCTTTCGCTGGCTGATGGCGGGTTACTTCGTCTGTGGCTTCCAGGTCGTGTTCATCGGCGTTCACATGCCGAGCTATCTGAAGGACCACGGCCTGTCGCCGAATGTCGCGACCACCGCGCTGGCGCTGATCGGCCTGTTCAACGTGATCGGCACCTACACCGCAGGCACGCTCGGTCAGCGCCTGCCCAAGCGCCACATCCTGTCGACCATCTACCTGCTGCGCTCGCTCGCGATCGTGATCTTCCTCAACGTGCCGCTGACACCGTGGAGCGTCTACATCTTCTCGGCCGTGATGGGCGTGCTGTGGCTGTCGACGGTGCCGCCGACGAATGCGGTGGTCGCACAGATCTTCGGCGTGCAATACCTGTCGATGCTCGGCGGTTTCGTGTTCCTCAGCCACCAGGTCGGCAGCTTCCTCGGCGTCTGGCTCGGCGGCAAGCTGTACGACGCGACCGGCAGCTACGACGTGGTCTGGTGGATCGCGGTCGCGCTCGGCGTGTTCGCGGCGCTCGCCAACATGCCGGTCAAGGAGTCGGCGATTCTGCGGCCCGCGACTGCGGCGGCCTGACGATGAAGCTGCGGCGCAACCTGGCCTGGACCGCCGCCGCGGTGGCGCTGGCGGCCGTTTTCATGGCCTACTTGCGGCCCGACCTGATCGTGACCCTGGCCAACCAGATCTGGAACTGCTTCTGATGTCCCACCCGTGTCATCCCGGCCCTTCGACAAGCTCAGGACAGGCCGGGCTGCGCCCGCGCCGGGACCCACTGCACCAGTCTCCAGCAATGGATACCGGCGTTCGCCGGTATGACCGGGGTGCCGGCGTTCGCCGGTATGACGGCGCGTGAACGCCATCGTGATCACCGGTGCCTCCGACGGCATCGGCGCCGAGATGGCGCGCCAGTGGGCGGCGCGCGGCAAGGCCGACATCGCCCTCGTGCTGGCCGCGCGCAGCGTCGACAAGCTCGAAGCGGTTGCGCAGACCTGCCGCGCGAGCGGTGCCCGGGTGCTGGTGCAGCGCTGCGATGTCGGCGTGCAGGCCGACTGCATCGCGCTGATGGCGGCCGCAGTGCAGGCCTTCGGCCGCATCGACACGCTGGTCAACAACGCCGGCATGTCGGCGCACGCGAACTTCGAGGACGTGACCGACCTCGGCTGGTACGAGACGCTGATGCGAATCAACCACTGGGGCAGCGTGTGGTGCACCCACGCGGCCTTGCCTCATCTGAAAGCGAGCCGCGGCCGCGTGGTCGCGGTGGCAAGCCTGGCCGGACTGATCGGGGTGCCCGGGCGCACCGCCTACAGCGGCACCAAGTTCGCGATGATCGGCTTCTTCGAGGCGCTGCGGATCGAGCTGGTGGAAAGCGGCGTGAGCGTGACGATCGCCTACCCGGGTGTGGTCGCGACCGAGATCCGTTACCGCGGCTTCAACGCCGCGGGCCAGGCCGCGGGCAAGAGCGGGCTGGACGAAAGCGGCGCGATGAGCGTCGAGGAATGCGCCCGCCTGATCGTCGACGGCGCCGAGGCACGCCGACGCGACATCGTGATGAGCACCAAGGGCAAGCTCGGCCGCTGGATGAAGCTGATCGCGCCACGCATGGTCGACCGGATGGCGCTCAGGGCCTTGAAGCAGCACACGTGAGCAGCGCAGTTCACGAAGGCCTGGCCCCCTCACCCTGGGTGCAGCGCTGGTCGCATCTGGTGCCTGCCGGCGCCAGCGTGCTCGACCTGGCCTGCGGCTCGGGCCGGCATGTGCGCTGGTTCGCCGCGCAGGGCTGCAAGGTTACCGGCGTCGACCGCGACGCGGCGGCGCTGGCCGGGCTGGCATCGATCGCCGAGACCATCGTCGCCGACATCGAGAACGGCCCATGGCCGCTCGCTGGCCGGCGCTTCCACGCCGTGGTCGTCACGAACTACCTCTGGCGCCCGCTGATGCCGACCGTGATCGCGAGCATCGCGCCCGGCGGCGTGCTGATCTACGAAACTTTCAGCGCCGGCAACACGAGCGTGGGCAAACCCTCGAACCCCGATTTCCTGCTGCGCCCGGAGGAACTGTTGCAGGCCGCCGAGGGTCTTCGGGTGGTCGCCTTCGAGGACGGCTTTCTCGACGCGCCAGCGCGTTTCGTGCAGCGCATTGCCGCGGTCCGCGAAGCGAGCGAGTCGGCGCAACCAGTGCGTTACCCGTTGTGACTGCGGTCCCCGGCTAAAATCGCCGGATTCTAGGAAAGCCCCCCGCATGAACCCGATCATTGGCAGCATCGTCGCGCTGGTCACGCCGATGCGTGAAGACGGCAGCGTCGACTACGACGCGCTGCGCCGCATCATTGACTGGCACATCGCCGAAGGCACCGATTGCATCGGCGTCGTCGGCACCACCGGCGAGTCGCCGACGGTGTCGGTCGAAGAGCACTGCGAAATCATCCGCGTCTCGGTCGAACACACCAAGGGCCGGGTGCCCATCATGGCCGGCGCCGGCGGCAACTCGACCCAGGAAGCGATCGAGCTGTCGCGTTACGCGAAGAAGGTCGGCGCCGACTGCACGCTGTCGGTCGTGCCCTACTACAACAAGCCGTCGCAAGAAGGCATCTACCAGCACTACAAGCGCATCGCCGAGACGGTCGACATTCCTATGGTGCTCTACAACGTGCCCGGCCGCACCGTCGCAGACATGCAGGTCGACACGGTGCTGCGCCTGGCGCAGGTGCCCGGCATCGTCGGCATCAAGGAAGCCACCGGCGAGATCGACCGCGCCGCGCTGCTGATCAAACACGCACCCAAGGGCTTCTCGATCTACTCGGGCGACGACGGCACCGCGATCGCGCTGATGCTGATCGGCGGCCACGGCAACGTCAGCGTCACCGCCAACGTTGCGCCGCGCCTGATGCATGAGCTGTGCATGGCCGCGATCGAAGGGCGTGCGCGCGAGGCGTCGGCGATCCACCTGAAGCTGATCGAGCTGCACAAGAACCTGTTCATCGAACCCAGCCCGGCGCCCACCAAGTGGGCGATGGCGCAACTCGGGCTGTGCGGCGAAGCCTTGCGCCTGCCGATCACGCCACTCACGCCCGCGGGCCAGGCCGCAGTGGGCCAGGCGATGCGCCTGGCCGGGCTGCTCTGACAGCGACTGCCGCACACTTCTTTTCACACCGGGCGCGGCCGAACGCGGCCCTTCCCTCCGGAGATTCCTGACGTGACCGTTTCCTTCCGCCTGACCCCCGTTCGTGCCGCTTGCCTGCTGCTCGCCGCCGCCCTGTCCGCCTGCTCGACGATCGAGAACTTCGTCGCCGGCGACAAGATCGACTACCGCAGTGCCGGCACGACCCGCGCCCAGGGCCTCGAGGTGCCGCCCGACCTGAGCCAGCTGGCGCGCGACCAGCGTTATGTGCAGCCGACCGGTGGCATCGTCAGCGCGTCGGCACTGCAGGCCGGCGCGCCGGCCACGGCGGCGGCCGCAGTCGGCACCGCGGCAGTGGCACCGAAGGTCGCCGGCGACGTTCGCATCGAGCGCCAGGGCAACCAGCGCTGGCTCGTCACGCAACTGCCGCCCGAGCAGGTCTGGCCGCAGCTGCAGGCATTCTGGAAAGAGCGCGGCTTCAACCTGATCGTCGACCAGGCGCAGAACGGCGTGATGGAAACCGACTGGGCCGAGAACCGCGCCAAGCTGCCCAACGACATCATCCGCAACACCGTCGGCAAGGTGTTCGACTCGGTGTACTCGACCGGCGAGCGCGACAAGTTCCGCACCCGCGTCGAGCGCGGCGGCGCCGGCACCGAGATCTACGTGAGCCACCGCCGGATGGAAGAGATCTACACCGGCCAGCGCAAGGAATCGACGATCTGGGAGCCGCGCCCCGCCGACCCGCAGCTCGAAGGCGAAATGCTGCAGCGGATGATGGTCAAGCTCGGTTACTCCGAAGACCTGGCCAAGACCGCCGTCACAGGCAGCAGCGGCGCTGCCGTAGCGCCGGCGCGCGCCCGCATCGTGACCGGCCAGCCTGCCGCGACGCTGCAGCTCGACGACGCGTTCGACCGCGCCTGGCGCCGGGTCGGCCTGGCGCTCGACCGCAGCGGTTTCACGGTCGAAGACCGCGACCGCGCCCAGGGCGTCTACTTCGTGCGCTATGTCGACCCGAAAAACGCCGGCAAGGACGAACCGGGCTTCCTGAGCAAGCTGCTGAGCTTCGGCAAGAAGGACGAAGCGAGCGGCCCGGCGAAATACCGGGTGACTGTCAAAGGCGAAGGCGACCGCAGCACGGTGACCGTGCTCGACTCGGCCGGCAAGCCCGAGACCGGCGACGCCGGCAAGCAGATCGTCGCGCTGCTCGTCGAAGACCTGAAGTAGTAGGACGTGAGCCCCGGCAGTCGCTGCGCTCTTGCCAGCCGGCTCGCAGGCCGGCTGGCGCTCCGGCGGGCATTCCCCAAGCAGTTGGGGAATGCTTTTCCGCCTCCGCCCCCCAAGGGGCTGAGCCCGGACATGAATCGTCCGGTGGACGATTCGTGCCTGGCGAAGGGACGTTGCTCCGCAACGTCGCGGCCTGCAAGGCCCGTCCGGCTTGGGGCGGCCCGGCGCCGGACGTAGGCGCTGTGCTGCGTTTTTGCAGCCTCGGCAGCGGCAGTGGCGGCAATGCGACGCTGGTCGAAGCCAGTTCCGGCATCACGACGACGCGCGTGCTGGTCGACTGCGGCTTCACGCGGCGCGAGTTCGAGTTGCGCCTCGCCCGGGCCGGCCTCGCGCCGGCCGACATCGACGCGATCTTCGTCACCCATGAACACGGCGACCACATCGGCTGCGCGTTGACGCTCGCGCGGCGCTACCGGATTCCTCTGTGGATGAGCCGCGGCACCTGGCGCGCGGTCGGCGCGCCCGAGCTGCCGGGGCTCCTGAACTTCGCGCGCGACGGCCAGGACATCGCCATCGGCGACTTGCAGGTGTCGCCCTATACCGTGCCGCACGACGCGCAGGAACCGCTGCAGGCGTGTTTTTCGGACGGTGCGCTGCGCCTGGGCGTTCTGACCGACGTCGGCTCGATCACGGCCCATCTGATCGCTTGCCTGCAGCGCTGCGACGCGCTGTTGCTCGAGACCAACCACGACCGCGACATGCTGGCGCGCTCGCGCTATCCGGCGTCGCTGAAGGCGCGCATCGGCGGGCGCTTGGGCCACCTGAGCAACGACAGCGCGGCGCAGATACTCGCGGCCTGCGTGCACGATCGGCTGCGCCATGTCGTCGCGGCGCATCTGAGCCTGGAAAGCAACCGGCCCGAGCTGGCGCTCGCGGCGCTCGCCGGTGCCTGCGGTGCGGCGTCGTCGGATATCCGCGCGGCCGGTCCGGGCTGGGGTTTCGACTGGCTGGAAATGCGTTAGTCGGCGACAGGACAGCGCCCAACAAAAAAGCCGCCCGAGGGCGGCTTTTTCGTGAACCGGTGAAAACCGATTACTTCTTCGGAGCGGCATCCTTCGCAGCGTCCTTGACGGCGTCCTTGACGGCGTCCTTGGCAGCGTCGGCGGCCTTGCCGGCAGCAGCGCTGGCTTCGGTGCCAACGGCAACAGCCGTGGTGGCTGCAGCAGAAGCGGCAACGTCAACAGCCGAAGCGGCGGCCGAAGCGGCAGCAGCAACAGCCGGGGCGGCGGCGGCCGAAGCGGCGGCAGCCGCTGCGGTGTCTTCAGGCTTCTTGCCGCAGGCGGCGAGAGCAACGGCGGCAACCAGGGAAGCCAACAGAAGCGACTTTTTCATATTTGTCCTCAATCAAAAGGTCGAACAATTACCGGTAATTGTGGGACCCCTCCAAATCTGTAGAGCCCCAACGCTCAAAGGCCTGGAGAGCTCGAGCATCCCCTTTGGCCTAGCCGACGATTATATGCGGGACTCGGGAATTCACTTACAGACCCAGTATCGTCGCCGGAAAGCCTTCGCTCGAACGTTGCGAAATGGCATCAATCAACTCGCGATTTCGCACCATGTCCAGAGGCTCGCGCGACAGGCTTCCGCGCGGGCGAATCGGGTCGACCAGGCGCAGCGTGACAAGACCCGGCGCGAGCAGCAGAACCGGCGGCTCGATCGCATCGGCCTCGTCGAGGATGCGGCACTCGACCACATGCGACCAGGTGCGCCGCCACTCGGTCCAGCGCGGGTGGCGGCGCGCGAACTCGTCGAAGTCGCGCGCGATGACGGTGAGCTTGCGATGCGGCATCGCCCAGCGTGTCAGTGGCTCGAGGATCGCGGCGTCGTCGAGCGGCCAATCGGCGAAGTCGGCGTCGCAGATCCAGAGCTCGCGGCAGCCGGTTTGCGCGATCTCGGCGAAGGTCTCGCGCAAGGCATCGTGGAACTCGAGACGGGTCGTGATGAGGCGGTATTTGGGGTTCATTCGTTTCCCTTCTTTCAGTCGCTCTTGTGCAGCCAGCCGGCGTGCGCCCAGTCGTCGAGCAACTGCGCCGCACCGGAGCTCAGGCGGCGCCGTTCGAGCGCGCTCAACACACGTTCGTCGGCGAGCCGGCGCATCAGTGTCGCATCGCGCCCGGCGGCGCGAAAGGACTCGCCGTTGATGAAGACATGGTGCGCGTCGTAGAGCATGCGGGTGCGTCGGTCGAGGGCCACGCTGCTGCCATTCGGCAGACCGGCGCCGGCATCGAACCAGACCTGCGGCTTGGGCTCGCTGAGCCATTCGCCGACCGCGCGATGCAAGGCCTTGGGGTCGTCGAGCAGGCGCGCGATCGCGTCCTGCGCAAAGTCGTGCAAGGCGGGCGGCACGAGGCCGGGGGTCGGCGTGGCGGGCTGTGCGGGATCGCGGTACAGCGCTTCGCCGGTCGGCGCGTCGGCGGCGTCGACGAAGCGCTGCAGCACCTCGCGCGCCACCTCGCCACGGCCCACCGCGCGAAAGCCGATCGAGGCCGTCATGCACGCGCCTTCGGCGACGCCGTCGTGGGCCCAGCGCGGCGGCAGGTACAGCATGTCGCCGGGCTCGAGCAGCCACTCCATCTCGGGCTCGAAATTGGCGAGGATCTTCAGCGGCACATCGGGCTGCAGCGTCGGGTCTTTGAGGCGGCCGATGCGCCAGCGTCGCTTGCCGTGGACCTGCAGCAGAAACACGTCGTAAGAGTCGAAATGCGGCCCGACACCGCCGCCGTCGCTCGCATACGAAATCATCAGGTCGTCGAGCCGCGCGTCGGGAACGAAACGAAAGCGCGACAGCAGCGCGTGGGCGGCGGCCACGTGCAGATCGACCCCCTGCACCAACAGCGTCCAGCCGGGTTGCGCCAGGGCCGGCAGCTGGCGCCGCGCGAACGGCCCGTGGCGCATCGTCCAGCCCTTCGCACGCTGCTGGATCAGGCGCGATTCGACGCCGTCCCGGGCGGCGAGAGCGAACAGTTCGTTGCGGCTCAACGGTCCGGCAAGCCCGGGCAGCGCCTGACGAATCAGCAGCGGCTTCTTCTGCCAGTGGCGCCGCATGAAGGCCTGCGGCGACAGGCCTGCCAACAGCGGCGTGGGGAGCGTCGTGTCCATGCGGGCATTGTGGCGTGTAGGATTCTTCCCCCATGGACATCAACCCACCCTGTGTCGTCAGCCTGGTCTGGCGCCTCGAGGACGCCCAGGGCGTCCTCATCGACGAGCTGAAAGACCCGGTCGAATTCTTCGTCGGCGGTGTCGACCTGCTCGCCAAGGTCGAAGAGGCGCTGATCGGCCAGCAGGTCGGCTTCCAGGCCCAGTTGCACCTCGAGCCCGAGCATGCCTTCGGCGAGTACGACCCCGATCTGGTGTTCTTCGAAGAGCGTTCAATTTTTCCTGAGCTGGTCGAGCCGGGGATGCAGTTCGACGGCCTGCCCGAAGGCGCGACCACCGAGGGCATGCCGGCCGACTCGGTCTACACCGTGACCGAGGTCTACCCGACGCACGTGGTGCTCGACGGCAACCACCCGCTGGCCGGCATCGCGCTGCGATTGGACCTGACGGTGAAGGACGTGCGCGAGGCGAGCGACGAAGAGGTGCAGGCGGGAAGCGTCAGCGCACCGGTGGTGTCGGTGCTGGGGGGCGAGGAGTCGAACGGGACGCTGCACTGACTCCCGGCACTTCGACAAGCTCAGTGCGAACGGAGGCGAGCAATCAACCCGCCGCCACCGCCCCTTCCGGCGTCGTCACCGGCCCTTTGCCGCTGAATCGATCCAGCGCCAGGTAAATCACCGGCGTGATGTACAGCGTGATGGCCTGCGAGAACACCAGCCCGCCGACCACCGCGATGCCCAGCGGCTGGCGCAGCTCGGCGCCGGCGCCCAGGCCGATCGCGAGCGGAATCGCGCCCATCAGCGCCGCCAGCGTCGTCATCATGATCGGCCGGAAGCGCAGCACGCAGGCCTCGCGGATCGCGTGCGTCGCATCCATGCCCCGGGTGCGCTGCGCATCGAGCGCGAAGTCGATCATCATGATCGCGTTTTTCTTGACGATGCCGATCAGCAGCAGGATGCCGATCATCGCGATCAGCGTCAGGTCCTGGTTGAACAGCTTCAGCATCAGCAGTGCGCCGACTGCCGCCGACGGCAGGCCGGCCAGGATGGTCAGCGGGTGGACGTAGCTCTCGTACAGCACCCCCAGCAGCACGTAGATCACGAGCAGCGCAGACACGATCAGCACCGCCTGGCTGCCTTGCGAGCTCTTGAACACCGCCGCATCGCCGCCGTAGCTCGTGATCACCGAGCTCGGCAGGTGGATCGCGTCGCGCGCCTTGTCGATCTTGGCCGTGGCATCGCCCAGCGCCGCGCCCGGCGCGAGGTTGAACGACACCGTCACTGCCTGCAATTGCCCGACGTGGTTGATCGAGGTCGGCCCGACCGTGCGCTCCACGGTTGCGAAGGCAGACAACGGCACCAGCGAGCCGTTGCTGGAGCGCACGTAGATGTTGTTGAACGCACTCTCGTCCTGCTTCGCACCGGGCGCCACCTCCATGATGACCTGGTAGCTGTCGACCGGCGTGTACATGGTCGACACCTGGCGCTCGCCGAAGGCGCTGAACAGCGCGCTGCGCACGGCGTCGATCGGCACGCCCAGCGTGTTGGCGCGGTCGCGGTCGATCTTCAGCGTGGCCTGCAGGCCGCGCAGCTGCGAGTCGCTGGTGACGTCGCGGAACAGCGGGTCGGCGCGCAGCCTGTCCTGCAGCTTCAGCGCCCAGTCGTTGAGCTCGTCGGCCTTCACGCTTTGCAGGATGTACTGGAACTGCGCCTTGCTGGGCCGACCGCCGAGCTGCAGGTTCTGGATCGGCTGCATGAACACGCTGATGCCGGGCACCTCGCGCAGCTTGCGGCGGAAGCCCTCGACCACCTGCTTCATCGGCGGGCGTTCGCCGCGCGGCTTCAGGTTGAGAAACATGCGGCCGGTGTTCTGTGCGCCGGTGCCGCCGTTGAACGAGCTCACGGTGTACACGCTCGGGTCTTCGCGCAGCAGGGTGGCCACGCGGTCCTGCAGCCGCACCATCTCGGGAAACGAGGTGTCCTCCGAGGCCTCGGTGGTGATGCGGATCTGCCCGATGTCCTCCTCGGGGAAGAAGCCCTTGGAGATCGACATGAACAGCCACGCCGTGGCCACGAAGGTCGCGAGCGCGACCACGAGCACCGTGCGGCGATGGCGCAGCGCCACGTCGAGCGAACGGGTGTAGGCCGCCAGCGTGTTGTTGAAGCCGCGCTCGAACAGGCGCACGATCGCACCGGGCTGCTTCTTGTGCGCCTCGTCGCTCAGAAAACGGCTGGCGAGCATCGGCACCAGCGTCAACGACACGAAGGCCGACGTGACGATCGCTAACGACACGATCCAGGCGAACTCGTGGAACAGCAGGCCGATGACGCCGGGCATGAAGAAGATCGGAATGAACACCGCGATCAGCGACGAGGAAATCGACAGGATCGTGAAGCCGACCTCGCGCGAGCCCTGCAGCGCGGCCTGGAACGGCGGCATGCCCTCCTCGACGGGGCGCATGATGTTCTCGAGCATCCCGATCGCGTCGTCGACCACCAGGCCGCCCGCCAGCGTGAGCCCCAGCAGCGAGATGTTGTCGATGGTGTAGCCGAAGGCCCACAGCAGCGAGATCGCGCCGACCAGCGAGATCGGCAGCGACAGCGTCGGGATCACGGTCGCCACGAAGCGCCGCAGGAACAGGAAGATCACCAGCACCACCAGTGCGATGGTGCCGAGCATCGTCAAGGTCACGTCGTGCAGCGCGGCGCGGATCGACACCGAGCGGTCGTTGACCGCCGTCACGCGCACCGACTGGGGCAGCTGCGACTGCAGGCTGGGCAGCGCGGTTCGCACCGCGTCGACCACCTTGACCGTGTTGGCATCCGGCTGCCGAAACACCCCGAGCGAGATCGAGGTTTCGCCGTTCAGGCTGGCCGAGGTCTTGACGGTCTCATAGCTGTCTTCGACCTGCGCCACGTCGCGCAGCCGCACCGGGCTGCCGTTGCGCGTGCTGACGATCAGGTCGGCGAACTCGGCGGCATTGCGCAGCTGGCGGTTGGCCTGCAGCGTCAGGGTCTGCTTGGGGCCTTCGAGCGTGCCCACGGGCGTGTTGGCGTTGGCCGAACGCAGCGCGTTGGTCAGCTCGTCCAGGCTGATGTTGCGCGCCGACAGCGCGTCCGGCTGCACGCGCACGCGCACCGCATAGCGCTTCTGGCCGAACACGCTGACCTGGGCCACGCCGTCGAGCGTCGACAGGGTCGGCGAGATCAGGTGCTCGGCGAAGTCGTTGAGGTCGGCGAGGTTCATCGACGGCGAGGTCAGCGCGATGAACAGCACCGGCGCGTCGGCCGGGTTGACTTTGCGGTAGGCCGGCAGCTGCGTCATCTCCTGCGGCAGCGTTCGCTGTGCACGCAGCAGCGCAGCCTGCACGTCGACCGCCGCCGCGTCGATGTTGCGGCCTTCATCGAACTCCAGCGTCACCGAGGTGTTGCCCAGGGTGTTGGTGGAGCTGATGACGTTGAGGCCCGGGATGGTCTGGAACTGCTTCTCGAGCTGCAGCGCCACCGAGGTGGCCATGGTCTCGGGGCTGGCGCCCGGCAGCGTGGCCGACACGTTGATCACCGGCGTGTTGTAGCTCGGCAGCGCGGCGATGGGGATGTGCTTGCAAGCGATGACGCCGGCCACCACGATGGCGGCGTTGAGCAGCACCGTCATCACCGGACGGCGGATGAACAGTTCGGACAGGTTCATGGCATTCCCGCCGAAGCGGCTCCATTCGAAGCAGCCCCCCCGCCGGCACCCGAGCCCCCACGCGCCGCGTCGGACGCCGCGCCGCGCCGGCCGCGCCCGCCCGATGCCGCGTCGCTTGCGCCGCCGGCCGGCCGCTCGATCACCGTCACGCCGGGGCGCAGGTTCTGGCGCCCGTCGACGACCACCCGTTCACCCGGGCGCACCCCCGTCACGACCGCGTCGGTACCGGCGGCGGTCACGACCTCGATGCTGCGCATGCCGGCCTTGTTGTCGGGCTCGATCACGAACACCACCTTGCCGCGCGCGCCCTGCACGATCGATGCCTGCGGCAGCACCGTCACATCCTTCAGCGTCTGCACGCTGAGCTTGACCGGCACGAAGGCGCCCGGCCACAGCTTCTGCTCCTTGTTGTCGAACACCGCCTTCACGTGCACCGCGCCCGAGCTCGGGTCGACCGCGTTGTCGACGAAGTTGAGCTTGCCGCCGAGCGAGCCGCGGCCCTCGGGCAGGATCGCCGTCACCTTGCCGCCGCCATCACGCAGCGACTGCAGCGCCTCGGGCAAGTTGCGTTGCGGCAGGCTGAAGGCGATCGCGATCGGGTCGAGCTGGGTGATGGTCACGAGCGGCGGCGAGCTCGGCTGCACATAACTTCCGGCAAACACGCCAATCGCACCGGCGCGCCCGGCCGCGGTGGCAACGATGCGGCTGAACGACAGCCCCACCTTGGCCGCCTCGATGGCAGCGCGGTCGGACGCGACCACCGCCTTCTGCGCGTCGAACAGCGCCTGGTTGGTGTCGACCGCGCCCTGCGAGATGAAGTTCTGCGTGAACAGCTCGCGGCTGCGCGTCAGCTGGCGCTGCGCGTCGGCCAGCGAGGCCAGGTCTTTCTGCAACTGCGCCTGCGCCTTCAGCACGTTGGCTTCGTCGCTGCGCGCGTCGAGCGTGAAGAGCGGCTCGCCGGCCTTGACGAACTGGCCCTCGCGGATGTGCACCTTGGTGATGACGCTGGCGACCTGCGGCTTCACGTCGACGCTGTTGAGCGCGGTGACGGTGCCGGTTGCTTCGAGCTGGACCTCGTAGTCGCGTTTGTCGGCACGCACCGTGCTGACGCTGACGGGCGGGCTCGACGCCGCGCCGGCGCCGGGCGCCGCGGCGCTGCCGAGGGTGTCCGAGGGCGCCGGATTGCTGCTCCAGTGCCATGCGCCGAACGCCAGCACGGTGGTCGCGACAGCGACAGCGCCCACGATCTTCTTGTTCATGCGGATTCGAGACGAAGTGTTTCGCTAGGTTCAGGCTACCGGGCAGCGTAAGCAAACGTCAGGGCGATGACCAGACGGAGATGCCCTGAGCGCAGTGTGAGTCATCCCGACGAAAGCGTTGCCCCGTGCCACGACACGGGGTCCACTGTTCGGATACCGCGCTTCGATCACGAGTGGATCCCGACGTACGTCGGGATGACGCGTTTCTGTCAGTGCTTGCCAGTCGACCCGAACCCGCCCGCACCCCGGTCGGAGGCGCCGAAGTCGTCGACCACCACGAAACGGGCCTGCACCACCGGCACGATCACCAGCTGTGCGATGCGCTCCATCGGCTGCACCGTGAACACCTGGCTGCTGCGATTCCAGCAGCTCACCATCAGCGGGCCCTGGTAGTCCGAATCGATCAGCCCGACCAGGTTGCCGAGCACGATGCCGTGTTTGTGGCCGAGGCCGGAGCGCGGCAGGATCATTGCGGCCAGCCCGGGGTCGGCGATGTGGATCGCGATGCCGGTGGGGATGAGCTGGGTCTGGCCCGGTTCGAGCACCAGCGGCGCGTCCAGGCAGGCACGCAGGTCGAGGCCGGCGCTGCCGCCGGTGGCGTAGGCGGGCACCTGCTCGGCCATGCGGGGGTCGAGCACTTTCAAATCGATGTCTGTCATGCGAAGTCCGTTCTCACCCTCTCCCGCCTGCGGGAGAGGGCCGGGGTGAGGGTGAGTGTTATGCGGAAGTGGTGAGCCGCGAAGCGATTTCGGCCACGAGCTGGCGCGCCAGCGTCAGCTTGTCGGCCTGCGGCAATTCGCGCTGGCCCTGCGCGTCGACCAGCAGCAGCGCGTTGTCGTCGCGGCCGAAGGTCGCGGGCCCCAGGTTGGCGACGATCAGGGGAATGTTCTTGCGCGCCAGCTTCTCGCGTGCATGTTTCAGGAGGTCGTGGCTCTCGGCCGCGAAGCCGACGCAGTAGGGCCGGTCAGGCAAGCGCGCAACCGCCGCCAGGATGTCGGGGTTCTCGGTCAGCTCGAACGCCGGCACACGCTGGTCGCCGGCCTTCTTGATCTTCTCTGCGGCCAAGCTGGCCGGCCGCCAATCGGCCACCGCGGCGGTGGCGACGAACACGTCGTGGCCGGGCACGGCGGCGAGCACCGCGTCGTGCATCTGCAGCGCGCTGCGCACATCGAGCCGCTGCACGCCGCGCGGCGTCGGCAGGTGCACCGGGCCGGCGACCAGGGTGACCGAAGCACCCGCCTCCTGCGCCGCGCGCGCGACGGCAAAGCCCATCTTGCCGCTCGACAGGTTGGTCAGCCCACGCACCGGGTCGATCGCCTCGAAAGTCGGGCCGGCGCTGATCAGCACGCGCTTGCCGCGCAGCAACTTCGGCTGGAAGAAGGCGATCAGCTCGAGAAGCAGCTCGTCGGGTTCGAGCATGCGGCCGTCGCCGATCTCGCCGCAGGCCTGGTCGCCGCTGCCGACCTCGAGCACCGTCGCGCCGTCGGCACGCAGTTGCGCCATGTTGCGCTGGGTGGCGGGGTGGGCCCACATCTCGCGGTTCATCGCCGGTGCCAGCAGCAGCGGGCAGCGCTCGATCGGCCGTGCCAGACACAGGAGGCTCAGCAGGTCGTCGGCGCGGCCGTGCAGGAGCCTGGCCATGAAGTCGGCGCTGGCGGGCGCGACCAACACCGCGTCGGCCTCACGCGTCAGGTTGATGTGCGCCATGTTGTTCGGCTCGCGCGCATCCCACTGGCTGGTGTAGACCTTGCGATTCGACAGCGCCTGCAAGGTCACCGGGGTGATGAACTGCTCGGCCGCTTCGGTCATCACGACCTGCACCGTCGCGCCTTGTTTGACGAGCGCACGCGTCAGCTCGGCCGCTTTGTAGCAGGCAATACCGCCCGACAGGCCCAGCACGATGTGCTGGCCGGCCAACTCCAACGCCAACGGCACGCTTACAGCGCCGTCCATGCGCGCTTCAAATCCGAGAAGTTGATCAGCACCCGCACCGCCTTGCCGTAGACCTGCTCGTGCGGCAGGAAGCCCCAGACCCGCGAGTCGGCCGAGTTGTCGCGGTTGTCGCCAAGCATCATGTAGTTGCCGGGCGGCACCGTGCATTCCCAGGCGCCGGCGCGCTCGGTGCGGCAGTGGCGCGCGAGCCCGGCATCGTCCATGTTGAGCGGCGACAGCCGGCCTTGCATGAAGGGGTTGATCTTCAGCGTACGGCTGCCGGCGGCGGCGGTTTCGCGCCCCAGCCATTGGCCGCGGTCTTCGGCGGCCGCGCCGTCGCCGAGCAGCTGGGTGTCGAGCGGCGCGCCGTTGATGCTGACGGTGCCGTCGCGAAAGCTGACCCTGTCACCCGGCAGGCCGACCAGCCGCTTGACGTAGAACTGCGACACGTCGAGCGGATAGCGGAACACGACCACGTCGCCGCGCTGCGGCTGGCCGAGCTCGATCGCGGTGTTGGTGAACGGCAGGCGCGGGCCGTAGGCGAGGTGGTTGACCAGCAGGTAGTCGCCGACCCGCAGCGTCGGCTCCATCGAGCCCGACGGCACCCTCGGCCAGTCGGCCAGCGCGATGCGGCAGGTGAACATCAGGGCCACCACGACGAACAACTCGGCGCCGAAGCTGACCCACAGCGGCTTCGTGTCGGGCACAGTGGCCAGGCGGCGCACGCGATGCCGCCACACCGCCCAGCAGACCCCGGTGGCGAGCGTGGCGAGAAACAGGATCTCGTTGATCGAAAAGCCAATCTGGACAGGGTTCATCGGGGCTCCAAAAGGCGGAGAAAGGCGCGCAACAGGCTTTGAAGGGCGTCGGATGCCCGAGTTCCCGATTATCGCGGTTCGCCCAGCGCGCGCCCGACCCCACGATGGACAGCCGTTGGCCGACTGGTGCAAGATGGCCGCGACACATTGACGAGGCCTTCATGACGTCACGCACTCCGCGCTTCATCCAGACCCACCAGAGCGACTCGAACGCCGAGCGCCAGAGCGCCATCGCCGGGCTGCTTCAGCGGCCTGCCACGGCGGCTCCGAAGTTCTTCTACGACCGGCTCGGCTCGCACCTGTTCGACGCGATCACCGAGCTGCCCGAGTACTACCCGACCCGCACCGAGGCGGCGATCTTCGCCCAGCATGGCACCGAGATGGCGCAGCGCATCGGCGGCGGCTCGACCTTCATCGACCTCGGTGCCGGCAACTGCGCCAAAGCGGCGCGGCTGCTGCCGCTGTTGGACCCAGCGCGCTACATCGCGGTCGACATCTCGGCCGGCTACCTGCACGACGCGCTGCGCCGCCTGCAGCGCCAGCACCAGGCGCTGGAGATCGTCGGCGTGGGCCTGGATTTTTCACAGTCGCCGCAGCTGCCGGCAGGCCTGTTCCCCGCACACGACGCGCGGCCGGTGTTCTTCTACCCCGGCTCGAGCATCGGCAACTTCACGCCGGGCGAGGCCGAGCGCTTCCTCGCCGGCGTGCGCGCGCAGACGAGTGGCGGCGGGCTGCTGATCGGGGTCGACCTGGTCAAGCCGAAAGACGTGCTCGAAGCCGCCTACGACGATGCGCTGGGCGTCACCGCCGCGTTCAACCTGAACCTGCTGCGCCATCTGAACCAGGTCATCGGCAGCGACTTCGAGCCGCGCGAGTGGCAGCATGTGGGCCTGTTCAACACCGAGGCGTCGCGCATCGAGATGCATCTGCAGGCGCGGCGCGCGCTCACGGTGCGCTGGCAAGGCGGCGAGCGCAGCTTCGCTGCCGGCGAGCGCATCCACACCGAAAACTCGTACAAGTATTCGCGCGCCGGCTTCGTCGACTTGCTGAAACGCGCCGGCTTCGGCCGCCACGAATGTTGGGCCGCACCGAACGACTGGTTCGCCGTCTTCTGGGCCGAGGCATAAGACTCCACGCATGGACGCCATCCTCCTCGCCCGGGCCCAGTTCGCGGCCAACATGAGCTTCCACATCCTGTTCCCGACGATCAGCATCGCGTTGGGCTGGGCGCTGTTGTTCTTCCGCTGGCGCTGGCTGCGCAGCCACGACGCGGCGTGGCTCGCGGCCTATCGCTTCTGGACCAAGGTGTTCGCGCTGAGCTTCGCGCTGGGCGTGGTCAGCGGCATCACGATGAGCTTCCAGTTCGGTACCAACTGGCCGGGCTACATGGAACACGTGGGCAATATCGCCGGGCCGCTGCTCGGCTACGAAGTGCTGACCGCATTCTTTCTCGAGGCCAGCTTCCTCGGCATCATGCTGTTCGGCCACGGCCGGGTCAGCGAGCGGGTGCATTTCGTCTCGACCTTCCTGGTCGCCTTCGGCACGACCGTCAGCGCGTTCTGGATCCTGTGTCTGGACTCGTGGATGCAGACGCCGGTCGGCTACGAGATCATCAACGGCGAGTTCCACGCGACGAGCTGGTTCGAGATCCTGAGCAACCCGTCGTTCCCGTATCGCCTGGCCCACATGCTGATCGCGTCGGCGCTGACAGTGGCGTTCTTCCTGAGCGGCGTCAGCGCCTGGCAGTTGCTGTGCCGCAAGAGCAATGTCTCGACGCCGCGTGTGCTGCGCGTCGGCCTGACGCTGGCCGCCCTGCTGGTGCCGGTGCAGGTGCTGGTCGGCGACCTGCACGGGCTGAACACGCTACACCACCAGCCGCAGAAAATCGCCGCGATGGAAGCGATCTGGGACACCGAACGCGGCGCGCCGCTCCTGCTGTTCGCCTGGCCCGACGAAGCCTCGCGCAGCAACCGCTTCGCGCTCGGCATTCCACGCGGCGCCAGCCTGATCCTGGCGCATGACCCCGACGCCGAGATCAAGGGATTGAACGATTTCAAGGGCGCACACCCGCCGGTCGCGCCGCTGTTCTTCGGCTTTCGCATCATGGTCGGCACCGGGCTGCTGATGCTTGCGATCAGCTGGTTCGGGTGGTTCACGTACCGGCGTCGCGGCTGGAACGCCGGCGCGCTGCCGCGACCCTTGTTGTGGATCCTGACCGTGATGACGGTATCGGGCTGGCTCGCGACGCTGGCCGGCTGGTACGTCACCGAGATCGGCCGCCAACCCTTCATCGTCTACGGCCTGCTGCGCACCGCCGACGTGGCGTCGAAGGTGGTCACCTCGTCGATGATCGCGACGACACTCGCCGCCTATGTCGTGGTCTACATCGCGCTGATCGTTGCCTACATCGGCGTCATCAAGTACATGGCCGAGAAGCCGGTCGACGAGTCGCCGTCGGCGCCGGCGCCGCAAAGCGGGCCCGCGGTCGCGCTCGCCGCGACAGGGAAAGCCGCATGACCTTCGACCAATCGCTGCCGATCATCTTCATGGCGATCATGGGGCTGGCGATGCTGGTCTACGTCGTTCTCGACGGCTACGACCTCGGTGTCGGCCTGTTGATGCCGCGTGCCACCGATGCCGAAAAGGACATGATGGTCGCGAGCATCGGCCCGTTCTGGGACGCCAACGAAACCTGGCTGGTGCTGGGCGTGGGCATCCTGCTGATCGCGTTCCCGAAAGCCCACGGCCTGGTGCTGACTGCGCTGTACCTGCCGGTGGCGGTGATGCTGATCGGCCTGATCCTGCGTGGCGTCGCGTTCGACTTCCGCGTCAAGGCGCAAGACAGCCACAAGCCGCTGTGGAACAAGGCCTTCGTCGCCGGTTCGGGCCTGGCGGCGGCTTCGCAAGGCTGGATGCTGGGGCACTACATCACCGGGCTGGTTCCAGGCTGGCAGTACCACCTGTTCGCCGGCGTCATCGCGCTCGCGTTGCCGGCGGCGTATGTGCTGCTGGGTGCCGGCTGGCTGATCCTGAAGACCGAAGGCGAGCTGCAAACCAGGGCGGTGCGCTGGGCCAAGAAAGCCTGGCCGCCGGTGGTCATCGGGATGGGCCTGATCTCGATCGCCACGCCGTGGGTCAGCCCGACGGTGCGCCAGCGCTGGTTCAGCATTCCCGAATTCATCGCGCTGTTCCCGATCCCGTTGATGACCGTGGTGGCGCTGCTGGTGGCACGCGGCAGCCTCAACTGGAACCGGGTCCGCGGCAAGCTGTGCTGGGTACCGTTCGCGATGGTCGTCACGGTATTCGTGCTCGGCTTCTTCGGCCTGGCGTACAGCCTGTTCCCGTATGTCGTGATGGACCGGATGACGATCTGGCAGGCCGCCAGCAGCCCGGCGGCGCTGAAGTTCATCCTCGTCGGGGTGGCGATTTCGGTGCCGGCGATCGCGTTCTACACGGTGCTCGCCTACCGCGTGTTCGGCGGCAAGGCGACCGAGCTGAAATACGCGTAACGGGCGCGCCGATTGCCCGACATGACCATGAGCACGCCGCCACCTCCCCCGCCGCCGCCAGCGCCAGCGCCGGCTCCGGCGCCGCCGCCGCGCCATCCGGGACCCGACACGGGCCCGCCCGACGTCGACGACCCGCCGCCGCGCGAGCACCCGCGCTGAGGTACTTCCCCCTCTCCCCCCTGGGAGAGGGCTGGGGGCGTAGCGGGGCTTCCGAGCCGCATGCGGCGAGCCCGCGAAGCGGTTCCGGCTTGCAAGCCGGAACGCGCACTGCAAGTGAGGGCCGGGCTGCCGCGCAATATCGACGACCCCGCCCTCACCCTCTCCCAAAGGGAGAGGGGACAAGACAAGACCAGGAACGCCGCTTGCCGCATCTCAACCATGGCCCCCCACGCTGCGCTACCTCGACCGCGAAGACCCGGCCGCCGCGCAGCGGGCGCGCGCGCTCTACGCCTGCTTCGGCGAGCTGGCCGACAACCCGCAGGCCTACGGCCACGCGGTCGCGTTCGGTATGCGCCCCGACTGCGAGCGCGAGGTGCTGCACCAGCTCGACGAGATGTGCGCCGAGATGGGCCGGCTGCGCGGCGACGCCGACGGCGACGAGCTGTCATCGGCGATGCCCGCGCGACCGACAGCGCGGCGCAAGGCCAGCTCAACCTCGGCCAGCTGGTGCGCGAGCAGCAGCGCGACGCACGCGAGAGCTTCCTGCTCGGTTTCACGACCCACGCCGGCACGGTCGCGGCGGCGTCGGACTGGGATGCGATGGTCGAGCACAAGAAGGTGCTGCCGTCGCGCCCCGACAGCATCGAGCTGCTGCTGCACGACACCGGCACGCAGCGCTTCGTGCTGCCGCTGTGCGAGATCTCCACGCCCTTGCGCCAAGTGCTGTCCATACCGCGCCTGCAGCGCGCGATCGGTGTGATCTACCGGCCCGACACGGAGCTATTCAGCCACTACTTCAGCGCCTCGCTGGTGCAGCAGTTCGACGCCGTCGTGCACATCGACACCAGCCGCGCACTGCAGCCGCTGGACGCCGAACACCCGCGGGAAGTGACGGCCGAACCCGAGACCTACCCGAGCGGGATCTGAGGCGGGGTTTCGTCATCCCGGCGAAAGCCGGGATCAACAGCCGCTTCACTGCGCATCTAAACAGAGTGGATCCCGGCGTGCGCCGGGATGACGCGCTCAGCCGGGATGACGCGGCTCGAGCTCTCAGTTCCACTTGCCGCCGCTGCTCACGCCCTTGAGCGACTGCTCCAGCCGAGCCAGCGCGTCTTCCGCTCGCGCCTTGCCCGACAGCACCTCGTGCACCTCGTTCCAGAACTGGTTGCTGACCTGGTTGTAGCGCGGCCCGGTCACCGTGGTCGGCCGCGCGACGGCGTTGGTGAAGCTGCCGTAGAGCTCGTACATGAACGGGTTGGTCCTGCGGATCTCGACGTCCTGGTACAGCGCACCGAGGGTCGGGTTGAACGAGGCCTTCAGCGCGCGCTGCTTCTGCACCTCGGCGCTCGTCATGTACATCACGAGCTCGGCCGCGACGCCCGGGTTCTTCGAGTACTTCGACACCGCCAGCGACTCGCCGCCGAGCGCCGCCGCATGCCGGCCGTCGGCGCCGCCGCGCGGCAGCAGCGCGACCCCGACCTTGTCGCGGATCGTGCTGTCGTCGCCTTGCGCCAGCGACCAGGCGTAGGGCCAGTTGCGCATGAACACCGCGTTGCCGGCCTGGAACACGCCGCGTGCTTCGTCTTCGCCGTAGTTCAGCACCGCGCGCGGCGAGATGCCGCCGACCCACGCCGCCGCAGTGCGCAGCGCACGCGCCGCATTCGGGTTGTGGATGCTGACCCGGCCATCGGCTTCGACGATCGCGCCGCCGCCGTAGCTCGCCACCCATTCGAGCGCGTCGCAAGTCAGGCCCTCGTACGCGCGGCCCTGCCAGACGTAGCCCCACATCTTGTCGTTGCCGGCGGCCCGTTCGGCGTCCTGGATCTTCTTCGCCTGCAGGCCGAGCTCTTCCCAGCTGGTGGGTGGGTTGAAGCCATGTTTGCGCAGCAGGTCCTTGCGGTAGAACAAGAGCCCGGCGTTGCTGAACCACGGCATCGCGACCAGCCGGCCGTTGTTGGTGTTGTTCGAGATGAAGTTGGCGAAGTGCTGGGCCTCGACGCCGCGTGTGTAGGGCTTGAGGTCGAGCAGATGCTGGCCCAGCAGCCCCGCGTAGGTCACGTCGATCTGGAACACGTCGACCTTGTCCGAGCCGGCGGCGAGCTGCTGCTGGTACAGCGCGAGGCGCTGGCTGGCATCGTTCGGCGGCGTGACCATCTGGATCTGGTGCCCGGTGTTGCGGCTCCAGGCCTCGGCCGCGCTCTTGCAGAGCTCGAGCTCCTGGCCGACCGCGGCACACGAGATCTTGATCGTCACCGCCTGCGCGCTCGGGCCCACGAGCGCCAGCGCGGCGACGCACATCAGGCTGAACAACACGCTCTTCATGGCAGCTGCACCGGCTGGGCCAGCAGGCGCGCCAGCCAGCCGGCCAAGGCGGCCGGCTCGAAGGGCTTGTGCATGAAGGCAAATCGCGCGTCCCAGCGCTCGGGGCTGGGCAGCAACTCGGGCGCCAGGCCCGACATCAGGCCGAACGGCAGCTCGGGCCAGCGCTGCTCGAGCTCGCGCGCCAGGCCCAGCCCGTCGATGCCGGGGCCGAGGCAGATGTCCGACAGCAGCACGTCGAACGGCGTGCCGGCATCCAGCAGCGCCAGCGCTTCTTCGCCGCTTGCGACCGCCACGACCTGCAGGCCGTCGCGCAGCAGCATGTCCGCGAGCGTCGCGCGAAACGCATCGTCGTCGTCGACCAGCAGCACCCGCGCCGACTGCCGCGCGGCGCTGCCGGTACGGCGCGGCGCCAGCGCGACAGTGGCGTGGGCGCCTTCCGCGCTGGCCGGAAAGCTCAGCGTGATCGTGGTGCCCTGCCCCGGGCTGCTGGCCAGCGCCACGTCGCCACCCGACTGCTTGACGAAGCCGTAGACGATGGACAGTCCCAGGCCGCTGCCCTCTCCCGCCGGCTTGGTGGTGAAGAACGGCTCGAAGACCTTGCCCTGCTGGTGTTCGGGGATGCCGCGGCCGCTGTCGCCGACTTCAATCTGAACGCGCGTGTCGAGCGCCCTGCTGCGCACGTGCAGGTCGCCGCCATCGGGCATTGCGGCGGCGCTGTTGAGCACCAGGTTCAGGAGCGCGTTTTCGAGCTGGCCACGGTCCACATGGACCTGGGCCGGCGCGGCGTTCAGCTCGAAGTGCACCGCCACGCGCGCTCCCGCGCTGTACTCGATCAGGTCGCGCATCTCTTCGACCATCTCGTCGACCTCGACCTGCTCGGCCTGCAACGGCTGGCGCCGCGCGAAGGCCAAGAGGCGGCGCGTCAGTGCGGCTGCGCTCGCAGCGGCACGCTGCACGCGGCGCCACTGTGCGAGGCTGGCAGGATCGTCGGCGACGCGGTTTTCCAGCAGTGCCAGGTTGCCGAGCATCGTCGCCAGGTAGTTGTTGAAGTCGTGCGCCACGCCGCCCGTCAACTGGCCCAGCACGTCGAGCTTTTGCGCATGCTGCAGGCGGGTCTCGATCGCGCGCCGGTCGGTCACGTCGGTCATCAGCGTCACGCTGCCGCCGTCGGGCATCGCGCGGCTGCGCAGGTCGAACACCTGGCCGTCGGGCAGGCGCAGCTCGACATGCTCGGGCGACAGGAAACTGCCGTCGGCCATCGGTACCAGCAGCTGCGATTCGGCGTGGCCCGGCGCCGACCAGGTCGTGCCTTCGGGCAGGCGCGCCAGAAGCTCGTGGCGCGGCAGGCCGTCGTCGAGCCGGATCGCATAGCGGCCGAGCAGCCGAGTGAGCTGCGGGTTCCACAGGATCAGGCGCTGCTGCGGGTCGAACACCGCCAGCGCATCGGTCAGGCTGTTGTGCACCGCCTCGAGCAGCTCGCGCTGGCTCTTCAGCTCGGCCAGCAGCGTCTGCTTGGCCAGCAGGTTGTCGCGGAACACCTCGAAGCTGCGCGCCAGCTCACCGAGCTCGTCGCGCCGCGTCGTCGCGGGTGTCGCCTGCGCGGTGTCGCCCTGCGCCAGGCGCGACATCACGCGGGTGATGTTCTCGATCTGCCCGACCAGGCGCCGCACATAACGTGTCGCGCCGATACCGATGACGATGCAGACGAGCGCCAGCGCGACCATGCCGGTCTCGCCGGAGCGGATCGCGCGCTGCACGCTGTCGTTGCGCAGCGCCGCGGTGTGGCGCAGTTGCGCGACATGCTGCGCCACCTCGTCGCTCAACCGGTCGGCGTTGTTGCGCGTCAGCGCGACCAGGTAGTCGGTACGGCCTTCGTAGTCGAGCAGCTCGCGGCGCAGCGCGAGGATGTTGTCGGGCCCTTCGGCCAGCGCGTCGAGGTCGCGCACGAACGTCACGTCGAACCCCGCCAGCGCATGGCGCTGGCGCGCCGCGAGCAGCAGCGCCTCGACATCGGCCTGCAGGCGGCCCAAGGTCAGCGGCTTGTCGGAGGTGGCGCCGAGCACCAGGCTGGACCACAGCTCGGGCACCGCCGGGTCATTGGGCGGCTGGCCGCGCCCGCTCGCGTGGATGCGTGTGCCGAGCCGCCCGAGCAGGGCGATCTGGCGCTCCAGCCGCGCGTCCACCGACTGGCGCAGCTTGGTCAGCATGATCAGGTTGGACAGGTCGCGGTCCACCCCTTCGAGCAGGCGGCTCATCGCCGGCTGCAGCTCGCCGCCCGGCGGCAAGGTGGTCGAGCGGCGGCGGATGTCGTCGAGCAGACCGGCCACGACCGCCGAGTTGTTCTCCAGCGTTTCGGCGGTTCGCGAATCGGCCAGATGTGGCGCGATGGCGGCGAGCTGCGCGGTGCGCTCGGCCAGCTCGAGCGCGCGTGCGACACCGGGCAGCACCTCGCCCTCATAACCCGCCAGCTCGCGCTGCATGCTGCGCATGCCGAGCCAGCCGACCAGCGCCAGCGCGATCGCGGCGAACAACAGGATCAGGAAGGCCGCGAGCAGTCGCGTGCGGACACGGTCGACGGAGTAGCGCCGCAGCAGCACACCCTATCCCCGAGTCACCTGCGCCGCGAACACATACCCCATGCCGCGCTCGGTGCAGATGTACTGCGGGTGTTTCGGATTCGGCTCGATCTTGCGCCGCAGCCGCAGGATCAGCACGTCGATCGTGCGGTCGAACACCTCGGTCTCGACGCTGCGTGTGTGCTCGAGCAACTGGTCGCGGGTCCAGACCCGCTGCGGCTGGCGCACGAAGGTTTCGAGCAGGCGGTACTCGGCCTGCGTCAGCGCGCAGGGCGTGCCGTCGGTGTGGACGAGCTCACGCTCGCTCAGGTCGAGCACCCAGGGCCCGAAATGGGCGAGCTGCTGCGACGGCGGTTTGGGCGGGCGCGGCACGTTCGACGGCGGCGCGCCGGTCTCGACCGCATAACGCCGCAGCACCGCGCGCACCCGCGCCAGCAGCTCGCGCGGGCTGAATGGCTTGACCAGGAAGTCGTCGGCCGCCAGCTCGAGCAGCAGCACACGGTCGGTCTCGTCGCTCGCCCCGCTCAGCATGATGATCGGGATCGCAGAGCGCTGGCGCAGCTCGCGCGCCAGGGTCAGGCCGTCTTCGGCCTTGAGCCGCAGGTCGAGCAGGATCAGCGCGTAGGTCTGGCGCGCCAGCGCTTCGTGCATGGCTGCGCCGTTGTGCACGCCGTCGGCATCGAAGCCCGACTTGCGCAGCAGCTCTTCCAGGAACGCCACCATGTCGGGCTCGTCGTCCACGACCAAGAGGCGCGGCTTGTTTGTCTCCATCGTCGGGCAAGTCTCCTGTCACAGCCGAGTAGATACCAGATCGGCACGGCCGGAGAATTGCAAATGTTAAAGCTTGCCGTGACCTGCGGCAGGTTCGAACTGCTGCAGGATGGCCTCGGGCGACATGCCGGCGAAGCCGCGGATCACGATGTCGGCGCGCGCGAGCTGCGCCGGGCTGCCGATGCCGACGCAGCGCATGCCGGCGGCCAGCGCAGCGGCGACGCCGGCTTCCGCGTCTTCGAAGACCAGGCACTCGGATGGCTTCAGGTCCAGCGCTTGCGACGCCTTGACGAACACCTCCGGGTCGGGTTTGGCGTTCGTCACCTGGGTGCCATCGATGACCGCATCGAACAGCGCCGCGATGCCGAGCGCATTCAGGATCGTCATCGAATTCTTGCTCGCGCTGGCCAGCGAAATGCGCAGCCCCTTCGCGCGCGCTGCGCGGATGAACGAATCGGCATTCGGGAGGATCTCGTCCTTGGTCATGTGCGCCACGAACTCGAGGTACCAGGCGTTTTTCTGCGCGGCGTAGCGTTCCTTCTCGGCGTCGGTTGCGTTGACGTTGCCAAACCCGAGAACGATGTCCAGGCTCGCCATCCGCGACACGCCCTTCAGCAGCTCGTTCTGCTGCGCACTGAGATCGAAGCCGAGGCCGTTGGCGAGCCGCTTCCAGGCCTGATAGTGGTACTTGGCGGTGTCGACGATGACGCCGTCGAGGTCGAAGACGAAACCACGGATCTCGCTCATGTCGACTGCTCGGGCTGGGCACTGGTCAGCGACACCTCGAGCTCGCGGTGACGAAAGCGGATCGCCGCGCCGTCGACCAGACGGTAGGTCGTGACGAAGCTGCCGGCGCGCTCGCCATGCCGCGTGTCGACTTCGACCAGCGACGCCCCCAGGCGCAGCCGAAAGCTCAGGCGGCCGATGCCATGCGGCACGACCGGGTTGAACGAATAGGCGATGCGTTGCGGCAACTCGCCGGCGCCCGGCACCGCGCCGTCCTGCGAGGTCTCGATGTGCTCGCGAAAGCCGCCGAAGCCATACACCAGCGACAGCCAACTGCCGGCCATCGCCGCGGCGTGGATGCCGTCGCGGGCGTTGCCGTGCAGGTCGTCGAGGTCCATGCGAACCGTCTTCCGGAAGTACGACCAGCCCTTTTCCACATCGCCGGTTTCGACCGCCATGATGCTCTGGATGCAATGCGACAGCGACGAGTCGCCGGTGGTCAGCGGCTCGTAGTAGGCGAAGTTGGCGCGTTTCTCTTCGGCCGTGAACAAGTCGCCTTGAAGAAACTGCGCCAGCACCAGGTCAGGCTGCTTCAGCACCTGGTAGCGGTAGATCACGAGCGGGTGGTAGTGCAGCAGCAGCGGCCGCTTTTCCTTCGGCGTCTGCTTCAGATCCCAGATCGCCTTCGTGAAGAAGGCGTCGTCCTGCGGGTACAGGCCGCGCCGGGGGTCGTGCGGCACGAACATCAGGTCGGCGGCACGTTTCCATTCCGCCGCTTCGCCGGCGCCGATTCTCAAGCGCTGCACCAGCTCGGCGTGCTCCGCCGGGGCTTGCACCGCGAGCCAGGCCATCAGGTCGGTGGCCCACACCAGGTTGGCTCTGGCCATCAGGTTCGTGTAGACGTTGTTGTTGACGAGCGCCGTGTATTCGTCGGGGCCGGTGACGGTGTTGATGACGAAGACACTGCGTGCGCTGCGCTCGGTGGCAGCGCGGCCCGCGCCGGTCTTGCGCGCCACCATCTCGGCCACCGTCAGCCCGTCGTCGTGCTCGACGAAGTCGCCCGCGTCGACCCACAGGCGCGCCGTTTCGACCGCCATCTCGGCCAGTGGACCGCGGATGAAGTCGCGGTCGCCGGTGACCAGCGCATAGCGGCGCGCCGCGAAAATGATGTCGCCGTTGATGTGGTACTGCGCGGTGCCGGCTTCGTAGTAGGCCGACGCTTCGCTGCCGTCGATCGTGCGCCACGGATAGAGGGCGCCCTGGTGGTCCATCTCTGCGGCACGCTCGCGCGCCTTGTCAAGCGTGCTGTGGCGGTACATCAGCAGCTGGCGCGCGACGTCGGGGCTGGTGTAGGTGAACAGCGGATCGGCATAGATTTCGGTGTCCCAGAAGTAATGTCCCTCGTAGCCTTCGCCGCTCAAGCCCTTGGCCGCCATGTGGCTGCGGCCGTCCTTGCCGGCCGACTGCAGGATGTGGAAGACGTTGAAACGCGCGGCCTGCTGCAAGGCGGGGTTGCCTTCGATGACGATGTCGGCGGATTGCCAGAATCGGTCGAGGTAGGCGCGCTGCTCGGTGGCCAGCGCCTCGAACCCGTTGCGGGCCAGAGCAGTCAATTGATCCTGAAGCTGCGCCTGGCGGCCCGCGTCACCGTTCGCGCCAAACGGCCCCAGGTAGACCAGGTATTTGGTCACGCTGATGTGGCACTCCGGCGCCGCATCGCCTTCGAAGATCACCTGCAGGCGCTCGTCCTTGCGCGCGGTTTGCGCGCTGACGCCGGCAAGACAGGTCTCACCCGCTTCGAGCACCGTCAGGGCGCCGCAGGTGACTGCAAGGCGGGTGTTGCGGGTCTCGACGGTCGCGGTGGCGATGCCGACCGCCCGGCACTGCGGGCCCGCGGCCAGCTCCGGCCGCGCCGTCGCCCTGAGCTCCGACGAACGAAGCGCCACACACCCTTCGGACAACTTCGACCCGACACGAGGGTCGTGCGCGGCCTTGATGTTCTCGCTGCCGGTGTCGAGCTCGGAGATCAGCTTCAACTTGCCGCCGCGGCCACGCAGCTTGAAGGCGTACGAGATGGCCGCGGTGTCGGGGCGGGTGAACGAGACCAGGCGCCTCGCCACCAGGTCGAGCTGCTGTCCTTCGGGGAGGGTCCAGGACAGCCTGCGCTCGAGGATGCCGCGCTTCAGATCGAGCTGGCGCGAATACGACTTCGCCGTGCCGCGTGTCATCGCAAACTCTTCGCCGTCGATCTGCAGCCGGATGACCCGGCCGTCGGGCAGGTTCAGCATCGTCTGGTGGTTCTTCGCAAAACCATGCGCGAGCTCGCCGTAGACGATGGGCTCGGTCTCGAAGAAGCCGTTGATGTAGGTGCCGCGCTGCCCTGCCGGCTCGGGCTCCTCGAAGTCGCCGCGCATGCCGAGGTGGCCGTTGGCGAGCGAGAACAGCGTCTCCGCCTTGCCGCAGGCGAGCTTGCCGTCGGGGATCTCGGTTTCGCTCAGGCTCCAATCGGACAGCATGTTCATCTCAAGAGCTCCGTTCGGGCTGAGCCTGTATCTCCGATCGCCCTGAGCTCGTCGAAGGGAGCCTGCGGGGCGCTCGGTGCGGGCACTTCGACAAGCTCAGTGCGAACGGACAACGGAG
>OBEQ012137668.1_pt1 | contig 30023 bp, 27 predicted proteins | sample 1670901 | NCBI WGS metagenome assembly OBEQ01 (sample SAMEA104232315, study PRJEB22302) | groundwater metagenome | biome: forest; feature: aquifer; material: groundwater | place: USA | collected 2011-08-07 | depth 5.4 m
CTGTGTTCGTGCAGCCACGCCCAGCTGCCGTCGGAGAACACCACGCGAAGACCGGGGGCGATCGCGGAGGCGTCCGTACCCGCGGGCGTTGCGGTGCCGGCGGCGGATTCCGGTTCGATGTGAGCTGTCCACCCGCTGCCGTCCCACAGCCCCGGCGGAACCTCGGGCGGGCGGGGGGCGCCTACGACGATGTCCACCGTCGACGGGTCCGACTGCCGGTGCCGGTAGCCACCTTCGCCGGCCCGTCCGGATCGCACGGCGGCGCAGGCCCTGACGCGCTGCTCCGGCGCCGACAGACCCAACCCGGCCTGGGCCTGCATGGCCACAGCCTTCGCCACCAGTGCGGCCTCGTCGAACTGGCACTCCGCCCGGTCGCCCGACACCGGGCCCGGCACGTCAGGGGTCGAGTACGCGAGCACCGTGAGTTCGCGTCCGACGCCCGAGCGGTATACCCACCGGCCCCAGCTCGGTGCGATCCCTAGCAGCACCGCGGACCCGGCGGGCCGGACATCGGTGAGTTGACCCAGTGATGCGACCCGTACGGCTGGCCACCGCGTCGACAGGTATTCGGCGTACGCGCGGGCGAGCGGTGCAGTACGGGTTACCACGAGGACGTCCTCGCCGTCATCGAGCGCTTCGGCCAACACCTGCGGCAACACGGCCGCCTTGGTCGGAGCCCCCCGACCGGCGTCGGGGTCCTGGCGTTCGGCGGCCCGTAACGCGCCCAGCAGTCCGGCCAACTCCGCCTCGACCATGGGCAGCCAGTCGTCGCGGAGCTCCCTGTCTGCGACGATCTTCGCGTTGCGGGCGAGATCCTCAACCCGGCTGCGCAGCGACCGGCCGTAGATCCGGTCGTACTCGCCCACCGGCATTGCCAGCCCCACCAGGTCGTGGAACAACCCGAACGCGTCGGCGACCAACCTGCGCACGAAGGGTGAGCGCCCGGCGAGCCGCAGCAGGCCGGCGACGTCGCCCCAGAACAACCCGGCGTCGGCGCACACGTCCGGCGCGACGACGGGTACAACCCGTACCCGGCCGCCGACACGGTTGGCCATCCTGGCCGAACTCAAGTCGGCCGCGAACCCGTAGGACCCAGCTCCCGCCCGTACTGCCCAGTCGTAACCGAAGGCAGCCGTCCGCTCGGCGACCCGCAGCGCCATCGGATCGGCCGGGTCCCGCGCGACCACGACCGTGGGGACGGTCAGTCCGGTCAACTTCTCGGCGTCCGGCACCGGCAGGTCGGCGATGAGCAGATCGAGATTGCGCAGTCGGCGGGCGGCGTCGATCGACTCGACGAACACGGTCGACCAGCGCCCATCCTCACGATCGATCACAGTGAGCATGCCGTTCGCCCCGACCGTCGCGGCCGGCACGATCGAACGCATGGGCACTCCGCCGACACCTCGGCGCTCACGTACCGCTAAGCCACGATAGAACCCGCGAACGTGGTAGTCCCCCGTCACCACACCAATCCGCAGCGGGCTCGGCTCGGCGCGACCGGATGCCAGCCTCGTGCGCACCATCGCATCGACGTGCACAGCCGCTGCGATCAACGCCGACAACGGGAAGAGGGGATCAGCCGGGCAGATCAACACCGACCCACCCTGGGCGAGTGCGTACTCGACGGCTCGCAGCGCGTCTACATCGAAGATCGAGGTCTCGATGGACCGGCCGTCGGACGTCAGACGGCCCTCGACGAGGCACGAAGAAAGGCCCGCACCCACGGCGGGCGGCAGCGGAACCGGCGGACAACCATCGCCCGCGGTCCCGTAAGGGACGGCGTCCACGACGAACTCCTGCGCCTTTGCAGACCCCGGAGGAACAGGGGCACGACGCCCCGGTTGACCTGACGAGGTTCTCTGGCGGAATCAAGGTTGCCGCACCCGCGGCCGTACCGCAACCACTTCACCCGGACGTGGCGCGTGTCGTCGACCGGCGAAGATCTGGAAACGGCACGGAGCGTCCGCACGTGAGTCAATGGGATCTTGTATCGACGTGTCATCTGGCAGGGCTCTTGAAGCCGACTCCGGAGCCGGTCCGCAGCGCGGAATACACCCACCACTGCCATCGTGGGCGCCGCTGGCGCCCCGTGGATCCGAGAGCGCATGACCCGCCGCGGCGCACCAGCTGCGAGGCGGGAAGTCCGGACAGGCCCAGGACGACTTTCGACCGTGTCCTGTGATCGTTCCGGACGCCACGCGCCGGCCGTGCCGGTCTCCTCCTACGGTCAGTGCCCGTCGCTGGGTTGATCGTTTGCGCGGCCGGCCCTGGGCGGCTTGGCCGCCATGTAGATCATGGTCCCAGCGGGGCGCGCCGACCCGCTGTTGTCGGTCTGGCAAGCTACCGTATCCGCCAGCGCTGTAGGGCGGAGGTGGAGCGTGGTGGCGGAGCGTACGGCAAGGACCGGCCGGGCACGCCGGCCTCGGGGAGGGGCAACCCCGCCGCGGAAGACATCGCACGGCGGCGGCCTGTCAGCAATGGACCTATTCAGCGGGGCAGGCGGGGCCTCACTCGGGCTGGTCCGGGCCGGGTTCGACCTGCGGCTAGCTGTGGACGTGCACCCCGAGTACGGCATGACCCACGCCGCGAATCTTCCAGGCGAGTTCCTGGCGGCCGACCTGCGTGACATAGACGCAGAGAAAATCATGTATGCCGCCGGAGTGGGTCCAGGTGAGTTGGACCTGCTGTTCGCGGGGCCGCCATGCCAGGGCTTCTCGATGCTCGGCAGCCGGGTTGTTTGGGACGAGCGCAACAACCTCTTCCGAGAAGCGCTACGCCTGGCGACCGACCTCCGCCCGCGGGCCGTGGTCATCGAGAACGTGCCTGGCCTGGTCACCCTGGCCGACGGCGCCTATCTCCGTGCCATCCTCGCCGGCATGCAGGACATTGGCTACCAGGCCGCATGCGCCGAGCTTCTGGCCGCGCAATACGGGGCGCCGCAGATGCGCTGGCGTGTGATCATCGTCGGCTGGCGTGCCGACCTTGACATTCCGGCTGGCTATGGCTTCCCGAGCCCGAGCCACGGCCACGGCGCGATCGGCGACTTGCTACCCAACTGCACGATCAGTGCCGAGGAGACCCTGGGCTTCGTCACCACCCGCGAGGCGATCGCCGACCTGCCGCCGGTCGAAGCCGGCGCGCAGGTGGACCAGTATGCCAGCACGCCGTCATCGGACTACCAGAAGGCGATGCGGGCCGGGCTGTCCGACGAGCTGCACAACCACTACGCGGCCAACCTGTCCGCGGCCAACCTCGCCCGGTTGGCCCTGCTCAAACCGGGCCAGGACTGGCGCGATTTGCCGTACGAGATGCTGCCGCCAGGAATGCAGCGCGCCCTGCGCAAGGACCACACCCGCCGGTTTCGGCGCATGACCTGGGACGGGATCCCCCGCTCTGTCGTTACCCGGTTCCGCGACCCAAAGAGCGGCGAGTACACCCATCCCGAGCAGAACCGGACCATCACCATCCGGGAAGCAGCGCGGCTGCAGGGCTTTCCGGACGCGTTCGCCTTCCACGGCACCCGTTCCAGCCAGTACGACCAGGTTGGCAACGCTGTACCCGTGCAGCTCGCCGGGGCGATCGGCGCGGAGGTCCTCCGCTGCCTCGACGGCAAACCCGGCCGACGCCTTCGCGAACCGTTCCGCCGCCGCCCAGTGCACCTGATCGGCGTACACGGTGAACTGCTCGACTAAGACACCTCCACTGAGGTCCGCCGTTACAGGCCGTGCCAGGCCCGTCGCGTAAGCTACCGCTTCGTGGCGCAGCCAATCTTCGACAGCCCCTCCAACTACCCCGAACTACGACGGCCCCACGTCGCCGAGTGGTTCGGCCACCGCGTGTTCCCCGTCGTGTCGGGATCGGCTGGCGCGTTCGCGGACCAAAAGGCCAAGAGGTGCCCGTTCCTGTCGACCGCCTTCCGCACTGACCACCCGTGCATAAAGCTCCACAAGGAGGGGCCGGGGAAGACTGGCAACTCCGAAGGGGTGTGCACGATCAGCTCCACCAGCAACGGACCCCGTCAGGACTGGATCGTGTGTCCTGTCCGCGCACTCGACGACGACCTCCTCGAAAAGATCGTCCGGCACCTGTACCAGGTGCCACAGGCCAAAGCGGTGGAGTTGACCCCCGTGTCCGCGCTCGCGGATCCCAATCTCGCAGCCAGCGTCGTCGAGTCCGTGCACCGTGCCGACGCCAGGGTGTTCGTCTACTTCCAGAACAAGGTCAGCGGCCAGGACACCAATGGCGGCGAAATCAGACTCCCCCAAACGTACGCATCGCCGCAGATGTCGTTCGACACCACCGTCGTCGAGCTGCTACCCGCCCCATCCACCGGGTCGATGCCGACCCGGTCGACGCCGGCGCCGATCCGGCCAGGTCCCTACGGTGTGATTGAACTGCAGACCGCTGACACCCACGGCACCTACCAGCACGCCGTCAGCGCATTGCGCAACGGTCTTGACCTGCACAACGCGGGCTTCCACGTCCAGCTCGCCGCCAATCCCGAGTGGGCGCGGCGCAGGATCGAAGGACCCAACGTCGCCAACGTATTCAAACGGACCATCTACCAGGTTGCGTTCAAGTTCCAGATCACCAAGCAAGACACGTCCGTCGGCAGTGTTCTCGCCCTCCCACAGCCAGTCTGGGACTCCTGGCGGTCGTTCCTCGGTGCCCCCGAGATACACCAGCATCCCGATGGCACGTGGCGTTTGCTCGACGACCAAAGTACCGATCCGAGGAACTGGATCTATGTGTTCGACATCGCCGACAAGCCCGACCCGGACGGCGGGCCCACACCGATCGAGGTCAAGCTCGTCATCGGCACCGACGCCGCAACCCTCAGCCGTGCGGCTCTAGAGGTAGCGCCGACCAAGGCGATCGAACATGGCGCCGTCCACAACGCGGTCGCCACGTCAATTACCAACCGTCTGAAGAACCTCTTGCCACACGTGGTGGCATGATCGGTGAAGTGCGGTGGGTGGAACGTGAGCTCAGCCGGTCGCCCCTATCGCACCGCTGTGCCGCAGTGGCTGGCAGGCCGCACGTGATCGCTGCCATCGCGGACGCGTTCGATTCGGTGATCACCACGTCCAGCTACCACGACCGGCCCGGATCACTCGGCGAGGACCCCCTCGACTACGTCGACGCACCGGATCCGCGGGTTCTCGTACACAGCCCCTGGGCGCAGCTCGACCCTGTGTACCGCCCACCCGCGGTGTTCGATGCCAGCGGACGCGGCTAACCGCGACCAGCCGACTCAATGTGAACCGGGTCGATCGCGGTGCCAATCGGGGCCGCGTCACATAATCGCGGAACGGGTCGTGTCGGACCCCAGCAGTACGCTGCGTGATGTTCGACGTCGACTTCGGGAAGAAGATCGTCGCCGTCGAGGTCAAGTGATCGGGCTCCCCCCTCGGCCCGGCTTGCGTCGCCTCGGCGGGGCCGTTGTTCGCCCAGCGGTGCTATGTCCGTGGGCGGTTAGGTGTGGGAGGGGAATGGATGGGCCTCGACGAGGCGTTTGACGAGTTCCAGGAGACCGTGGACGCGGACCACGACCGGGTGGTGCTCGCCCGGGAGCGGCGGGATGTGTTCAAGAACGCGTTCGGCTCGGAGGACGACGTCTCCGAGGTGTTCGGTTCCGGCTCGTTGGCCCGGAGCACCCAGCTGGACCCGGTGCACGATGTTGACGTCGTGATCGTGTATCGCCAGGAGGACCACCCGGATTGGGGTCAGCCGGGCGAGTCCGCTGGTGATGCTCTGGAACACGTCGGTGGCCGGGTCAACTACCTGTTGGGCGCCACCAACGGCAGCGTCGAGAAGCTCGTGCGGTTGGCGCGTCGGCGTAACCACGCGGTGAAGTGTTTCATCGACGATCCGGACGACGCCGACGCCTTCACCGTCGACGCGATGCCCGCGCTGCGGCAGTCCGACGGCGCACTGCTCATCCCGGAGAAGACGAACAAGCAGTGGGCCACCGCAGACCCGGAGGACCTGATCCGCCGGGTCGCCGAGCATCAGAGCGACTGGAACTACTTCCGGCCGATAGTGCGGGTGCTCAAGAACTGGCGGCATTCCGTCCCGGTCGAAGGAAAGATCAAGTCGCTGGTGATGGAGGTGTTGGCGCTCGAATGCATGCCCCGCGCCGGAAGCCGTCCGGCGGCGCTGCGGGCCTTCTTCACCGCCGCGGCGGTCCGGGTGAACTGGGACATCGTCGATCCCGCCGGTCACTGCGGCCCGATCCAGCCGGACCTGGACACGGTCGGGCTGCGCACCGCGCTGCAGGACGCGGCCGAGATCGCCACGCAGGCATGCGCCGCAGCGGCCAACGGCGCCACCGACGACGCGCTGCGCGCATGGCAGAAGGTCTTCGGCACGAACTTCCCGGCGCCCGAGGCAAAGAAGAACAGCCCGACGGTCACCGGCCCGGCGCTGATCACAACCCGCCCGGTCAAGGACGCGCCCCAGGGCTGAGGCGAGCATGCAGAGCACACAAACAGGAAACGCCGCTCCGGTGACGTGGTGGCAATGCGAGCCGCGCCGGCTGGCACGTGACCACGCGGAGATCGCCGAGCGGTTCAGCGACCTCAGGTGGATTGAAATGGGGCCCGGCGGCTGGTTTGGGCGGCTGCCCCGCTGGCCGTTCGCGCGCGCCGAGCCGCCGCGGCTAGTTGACCTGATCGGCGAGGACGGCCTCCTGGTCGGAGTTGAGTATGGGCACGCGTACCCGATGATGGCGCCGCTGATCCACCCGCTCGGCCCCGAACCCGACCTCATCGAACGCACCGACCACCGCTGGCATGTCATGGGCGACGGGAGCCTGTGCCTGCTACAGGACGACGCCGCATGGACCGGACGCGACTCGATCGTGGATCTGCTGCTCAAGGCAGCGGGCTGGCGGGTGGAGTACGCGCTGATGAAGGCCGGCGTGATCGAGACGATGACGCTGCGCGGCATCGTGGACGACGACCGACTTGACCACTTCGTCGCGGCTGCGGCCGACAACACCCCGACTGCCGCTGTACCGGTCGAGACCGAGCACGGCGCGGCGATGTGAGCCAGATGATCATCCTGGTGCCTCATGAGGCCGCAGCAAAGATCCGTGACAGCGGTGCCTGGGGCCGTGTCACCTTCAGAGTGTCCGACGCGGAGAACGCCGGCTACGTCCGGGCGATCGGCGTCGGCCCGGACATGCTGCTGCCCGTCACTATCGAGCCCAAGACGCATTTTCTGAACTCGGGCGAGGACCGCGAAGGCGGTTGCTGGTACCGGGTGGAGCCGGAGCTGCACGCTCTCTGGGTGGACTGCCAGCGGCGCCGATCGATTCTGAAGCTGGACGGGTTCGCCGACTTCGTCACCTCCGGGTTCAAGGGCCCCGGCGGGGGGACCTACATCGCGATCACTTACGCGTCCGACATCGACGCTCGCTTCCCGGACGCTGGAATCGCTGGCCTCGCCGCGTGGCGAGTGTCCGCCGACGGCGTCCAACCGCTCGACATCGAATGTCAACCGGCCGTGCTCGGCAACGCGCAACTCGCCGAGCAGTGGCCGGTTGCCCAGCTGGCCGCCACCACGGTCATGGTCGTGGGTGCGGGCAGCATCGGCGGTGCGGCGGTGCAGGCCCTCGCTGGCTACGGGATCGGCCGGCTGTTCCTCGTTGACTACGACCGGCTGCGCTGGCGCAATCTCGTGCGCCATACCTCCGGTCCGGGCCACGTTGGCAAGTTGAAGGTCTCCGCGCTGCGCGACGAGCTGAAGCTTCTGCGCCCCGAGACCGAGGTCAGGGCGTACCCGCTCGACGTCGTCGCCGGCGCCGATCAGATCCGCCCGCTGCTGACCCACGCCAACCTCGTCGTGTGCGCCGCCGACGGGGTCGCTCCGCGTCGGGTGGTCAGCCACCTGGCGCGGCGCGCCGGTCTGGACGCTGTTCTCGCCTGTGTGCTTGAGGACGGTGGCCTGGGTGAGGTGCTGCGTCTGCGGCCGTGGAAGGATCGCGGCTGCCTGGTTTGCCAGCGCCAGTCCCTTGCCGCGGCGGGTGGCATCGATCCGGAGCCGAACCTGGACGCCGGGTACGGAACGGGTACCCGGCACCGGCCGATGACCGCCGTCGCGGGTGACCTCCACCTTGTCGGTCAACTGGCCGCCAAGGTCGCAGTCGCCACCATCCTGGAGCGCGGGGGCCACGCCGACCAGCGGCTCGCCGGCGAACACGCTCTTCTCGCCCTGCGTCCGCAGCCCGACTGGGCGCCCCCCTTCGACCTGGGTAGGGCCGGAGCGGTCCGGTGGCTCGGCGCAAGTCCTCCGCTTCCCGGTTGCCCCACCTGCGAGGATCCGTGACGGCCCTTGGCGGTGGAATCCACCGTGTTCGGCTCTGCGCGTCCGCCGCCGCCACAATTCGGAGCGAAGCCGTCCGGTCCCGTGACGGCAACGAGACCGGCGGGATTCTCCTCGGACGGCTGCTAATCGACGGGACGGCCGAGGTCCGGCAGGCGGGAGATCCCGGGCCGGTTGCGGTCCGGCAGCCGACGTTCTTTCTCCGCGATCTCGACCACGCTCAGCGCCTTGCCTCTGACGCGTGCGCCCTCGACGGCAGCGTCTGGATCGGCGAATGGCACACCCACCCGACCACGGACCCCGTGCCGAGCGACCGCGACCTGGACACGTATGCCCGGCTTTCTCGCCGACCCGGACCTCCGCTTCGACGCGATCGTCTCCGTGATCATCGCCGCCTTAGATCACAACTGGAACCGCCCTGTAGCGCACGCCTGGGCCTGCTACCCCGACCGGGCCGAACATGTGCGCCTCGTCATCGAGGAACAGCGAATCCCGGAGCGGACGATTCTGACGGAGGATAACCAATGACGGAACCGCGACCGGCCGCCGGGCAACCGTCGCGCAGCGGGGTACGCCGCTTCGGCGATCGGTACCAGGATCTGATCGCCTGGTCCGGCGCGATGCGTGTCATCCAGCGCGACAGCCCTTTCTACCAACTCGAAATCGAGGTCAACGGTGCCGGCAACGTCGACGACGTCATCCTCCGCGCCGTCGCCGGCCGGCACCGCTACTCCCAGGTGAAATGGACGACCCACCCGGCAGAACTGGTCGACCACGCGTACCTGACTACGGCGTCGGCCAACGGGAAGTCCCTGCTACAAAAGTTCCACGCCAGCTGGAGGCTGCTCTACCGCCACGACCAGCCGCCGATCATGGAACTGGTCACCAACCGCGCCCTCGACCACAGCGACCCCCTCCTGAGCCTCGTCGATGGGCGGACCGACCTGCTCAACCCCGCCGCGCGCCAGGCAACGCTCAAGTCGGCCGCTGGGCGCCGCATCACCGAGTGGGCCGAGCACCTCGGCTGCGACCGAGACGAATTGCTCGACATGCTCGACGAGTTGTGGTTCAAGACCGGCCTTAACGTCACCGGCGAACAGGACCGCGCGCAAACCCTGATGCTGGCCAATGGGTTGCTCGGCGACCCCGACGCCCTCGAACGCGGCGTCAGCGCGGTGACCGGCTGGGTACTCGACGGCCGCCGTGTGATCAGCGCCGACGACATTAACAAGGAGGTCGAGCGCATGCGCCTGCATGCCGATGACCCCCGGGCCGTGCTGCTCGTGCAGGCCATCAACCGTGACCCCAACCCCGAAGACGCCACCGTGGCCCTGGACTGGGTCGACCTCTACGAAGGCGATACGCCACCAACCCGTCGGCAACCGCGTGACCCCGCCGACTGGGCCACCATGAGCGCCGACATCGACCGAGCCGTGAACCAGCTCACCGGCCAGGGCCTGACAGACGTCGTAGTCCGCGGGGCTCTGCGCCAGGCAACGTTCTTCACCATCGGTGCCCGGCTGGCCCAGGTCACCGGCACCACAATCACCTACGTGCAGCACGGCACGCCGTGGCCGTCCAACGCCCCCCGAACTCCTGTGCCCGCGCCTCAAGAGCGGACCACAGCAAATGACGCTGGTGACGACCTTGCCGTCGCCGTCGGCATGGCCGTCGACCCCACGGCTGCCGTCGCCCGGTTCATCGACACCGCGGGACTGCCCGTGCGATACCTACTCACCCTCTTGCCGCACGACGGAGGCCACGACCAGTCCGTCTCCGGTCCCGGACAGGCCGTCGCCTACGCCCAGGCCCTCCGCAACGCCGTTCGTGAACAGCTCGAAACCGCTCCAGCCAACCGCGTCCACCTCTTCCTGGCCGGGCCCGGTGGACTGGCGTTGCTCCTCGGCCACCGCTGGAACCGGGTCGCGCCCACCGTCGTATATGAAGACCTCGGACCGGGACGCGGCTACGTCGCCGCCTTCTCGATCGCCGCCTAGAGACCGTTCGGCTTGCCCCCGCCTCACGTACAGCTGGCGAGCTGTTCCAATGCCCGTCCCGCGGATAAGCAGCCCCGAGGCCGTTCTCTTCGATCGCGGATGCGGCTCGGTGCACAGGCGCCGCAAACGCAGGGCCCGCACTGGCGGGGCGCCTACCTCTCGCGGCGCGACCGCGCCCAGCATGCATCGACGGACGTCGCCACGTACCCCGGTCAGATTGATCTTGCTGATGCGCTCCGCGTGCGAGCAATTGCGATGGGCACCGTTGGCAAACGTTGGGAATGCCTGGTAACGCCGTCACCAACGTGGATCTTGGGTGGCCGATGTGGTCCACGTGTGCTCCGCAGTTTGCGGCTTGTCGGTTGGGTACCGTTGGTTAGCCCTGCCAAGCGTTGGTTACCGCTGGCAGGTAGCCTGGTGCCCGTCGCCCTCGTAGCTCAGGGGATAGAGCATCGGTTTCCTAATCCGAGGCTATATAAGGGAAGGATCTTAACCGCAGGCCGCTGACCTGCGGTTATTGCTTTTCTGGGCACCGAATTTGGGGCCTGCTGCGAGAGTTGCGTGCTCGCTTGTTGGGCGATTGTCGGGCCTGCGTTTCAACGACGCGCCCGGCATTGGAGTAGCGGATGTTCCCGCCGGGGGCCGCGAACAGCGGTGGGCCGTCCACTTACGCGGCGGCTTGATGGGTCCAGGCAGCCGGTTGAGTAGGCGTGGCTGGCCGGGCCAAGAGACTCCTTGCCGATGGAGCGGGCTGAGGCGAGGTCGTGGGCACTCGGTTTTCATTGATCGGCGTGCCCGCTCTTGGGGACGGACCCCGGCCGGGATGCGGCGCGCTTCGGCCTACCTTTTTCCGCCGGGGCGGCGCGCCCGCCTGCCGGCACGTACGCTCGTCCCGGGCTCACCGGCCGGCCCGCCCGAAGCAATCCGCGGTTCAAGCGACGCAAAGACGTCGAGCCACTGCTCTGGGGTCACGAAAGCGACGACGGTGGCGTGGTTCAGGTTGGCGACGCGGAACGCGTCCGCCACCCGTCTCGCCGGGTAGGCCCGGCCCAGTGATGCGAAAAGGGTGCCGCCAAGGCCGCTGAAACCGAGTTCGACCATCCTGTGGTAAGCGGCGAGCTTCGGGGTTGGGACGAGGGGCGCTTCGCGCCGGGCGAGGCGCAGCACCCCGGCGTCGACCCGGGGAACCGGCCGGAACTGCGAGCGCGGGATGTGGCCACGCATTTCCCAGGCGAACGCCGGCCAGGTCAGGATCGTCAGCAGGCTCCACCGTCCGTAGGCGCCGGTGCGCTTCTTGGCGTACTCCACCTGCGTGACGATCGTCGCACTGGTCATCCGCTCCGCCCGCAGGCACCACGCGACAATGGGCGAGGTGATGGAGAAAGGCACGTTGCCGACCACCTGGAAAGGCTCGTCCGGCGAGGTCGCGGCCAGGAAGTCGCCAACCACCACCCGGACGTTGCCACGTCGGCCGACCCGGGCCTCGAGCCTCTGCGCCATGTGCGGATCAACCTCGTACGCCAAGACCCGCGAGTACCGGGCGGCCAGCCGTTGGGTAAGGATTCCCTCGCCGGCCCCGACCTCGATGGCCAGCGACTCCGGGTCGACATTGACCAGGCTTAGGAAGTGGTCGGCACCGGCCTCCCGCAGGAGATTCTGGGACAGCGTGCGGCGGAGCATGTCCCGCTCGGTACGCGCTCGTCCCGCCGGGGGTTCGGGGCGGGGCCGCCCGGCCAAGGGCTGAGTGCGCGGCCGGCTGGCCGGACGGACGGGTGAATCATCACGGTGTAGGCCGTAAGTCACTTTCCACCTCCGTCGTCCAACCGTCTCCTTGTCCGACTAGCCTACCCAGCCACCTGAGCAGGGGCTCCGGCCCGGATGGTGGCGCGAGCTGTAGTAACCCTCTCGGCCGGGATCCCGGGGGCAAGCGGGGACGAGCGATCTTCCGATAGCCTTTCGGAGGAGGCACCTGAGGGCGACGCGGCACTCTATCGTGTCTTAACCCATGCGGGCTCACCGTTGACCAACAGAACTACGGCGGCAGCGACGCTCGTGTCAGAACCTCCCAGAAACGGGTGGATACAACTGTGTCAGACATAGACCACCGTTTGATGGCTCCTCCATCGCTGCGGATCACCCAACAGGTGTTGGGCCCCGCTGGTGACCAAGTATTTACGTGGGACCTGCGACTAGCCCAGCCGAACGTGTCCCACGTCGGGATGCCTGTCGTGCACTCCGTCGAACACTTCCTGGGTACCTACCTGCGTCAGATGGCAGATTACGTGGTCCTGGCCGCACCGATGGGCTGCCAGACCGGGTTCTACATCGTCACGGTAGGAATGGGCGATTTCGATACCCTCGAACGGCTCGTTGCGTCAGCGCTGGAGATGGTCATGGAAGCGACCGAGGTGCCGCTGGCCAACGTGGAGCAATGCGGTTGGGCCGAGAACCACACCCTGGTTGGAGCCCAGCGTCTGGCCCGGTGGTTGCTCGACCGCCGCAGTACGTGGGCGCGGTACCTGTTCACCGACGCCTGACAGTGAGGACTAGGAGTGGGTCGCCCAGCTGCCTGACTCACCCGCCTGACCGACGCTTGCTGTATTGGGGTCGTCGGCTGTCCGGGTGCCCCTTCCTGCGCGTCACCGGCTTGGGTTTGTGACCTCGTAGGAGCCTGTGGCGCCTTGGAAAGAAGGAGATCATGCGCTGCCTCAAGCGCTACGCCGTCCGCGGAGTCCACCCCGCGCTACTCGCTGACTTTGCCGCGGTCACTGGCGCTTGACATCCATAGGAGCATCGGCGTGGGACCGACGATGTCGCGCGAATTGGTAACAGGGAGGACGCGAAGTGCTGCCAAACGGTACGGACTCGGACGATCCGGGGTTGAGCTGGTTCGTATCCCCTAGCGTGTCCATGCGCTACGACGTGCGTGTATCCGAGCCGCTCCTGGGCCCGGACAACCGGGAGTTGCTGGCTGGTGGCCCAGTCCCCGGGCGGCGTTTCGCCGTGTGCGACGACGGAGTGCCTGCGTCCTGGCGGGAGTCGCTTGCCCGCTACCTTGACCACCACCGTGTGGAGGCGCGGATCCTGGTGGTCGAGGGTGGCGAGCGGTGCAAGCGCCCCGAGATGCTCTTCGAAATCATCGCTGAGTTCGAGGAGTTCGGTCTCGACCGCCGTAACGAACCAGTCCTCATCATTGGCGGTGGGGCGGTGATGGACGCGGCCAGCTTAGCTGCCGCCCTCTACCGGCGTGGAGTGCCGTTCATCAAAGTACCTACGACGTTGCTGGCCTACGTCGACGCGTCCATCGGCATCAAGACAGCGATCAACTTCAATAACGCGAAGAACCTGGTGGGAACGTTCTCCGCTCCCCTAGTCGTGTTGTTGGACCGCGGGTTTTTCCGCACCCTGCCTAGCAGGGAATTGTCGAGCGGGCTGAGTGAGATCCTGAAGCTGGGCATCAGCTGCGACGAGCAGCTTTTCCACTATCTCGAAGCACTGAAGCCGGAGGAGTTGTTCGAGGACAAATTCCAGTCCCTTGGCGGCATGGTCCTGGCCCGTGCGATCGACGTGATGATCCGGGAGTTGGAGCCGAACATCAATGAAGACGACCTGTGCCGCGCCGTCGACCTCGGGCACACGTTCTCGCAGGTCTTTGAGATGTCCTTCGGCGAGGATGCGTTGCGGCACGGCGAGGCGGTCGCGCTCGACCTCAACCTCTCGTGCATTGTCGCCAACCGGCGCGGATTGCTGGACGACGACGCGCTCCGGCGTGTCGCGGCGCTGACCGAGACGCTGGGGTTGCCGACGAAGGTTCCGGACGTCGACCCAGGCGAGCTGTGGCAGTCGGTCGTGGAACGCACCCGGCACCGGGGAGGCTTGCAGCGTCTACCGTTGCCCAGCCGTCTCGGCGAGAGCGTGTTCGTCAATGATCTCACCATTGTCGAGGTGGCCAACGCCCACGAGTTCCTGGTCAACCAGCACTGGCGCTGATGGATCGGGCACCCGCCGGTCACCTCTGTCCTCCGGACGGTCACCGTTGGTCAGAAAAGAGTGCAGATGTCGGCACGAACAAGGCTCGGTCTCGTGGGATGCGGTAGTCACGCATGGATGGCGATCCTGCCGGCGCTCCGGTTCGCGCCGATCGACCTCGTTGCGGTCTGTGACCTCGACCGCGAACTGGCCAGGCGCACCGCTCGCGCCTACGGCGCGGACGCCCACTACTCCCATTATCCGGACCTGCTGGCGAACGAAGATCTCGACGTGGTTGCGGTCGTCGGTCCACCCGAGCTGCACCGCATCGCCGGGCTGGACGTGCTGGCCTCAGGACGTCATCTGTTCGTGGAGAAACCGCCGGCAATGACCTATCGGGAGGCGCACCAACTCGCCGAGGCTGCCGGCGACCGGCAGGTCATGGTCGGATTCCAGAAGCGGCACGCTCGAGCCTACCAACTCGCCCGGCAGGCTGTCGCTGGCGCGGACTTCGGCAAGCCATCGATGCTCCGCCTGAACTACTCCCACGTCCGTACCGCGCCGCTAATCGAGCACCTCGCATTCATGAGCATCCACGCCCTGGACTTGGCCCGCTTCTTCCTGGGTGATGTGGTCGCCGGCTCGGTCCACCTCTCCGAGCGGGGTGGTCAGCACGTCATTGCTCTTACTCTTGAGCACGCCCCGGGATCGGTCTCGATGCTCAGCCTCTCATCGCTGGAGCCGCGGCTCCAGGAGACCCTCGAGCTGGCTGGCGACTCAACCCTGCTCCGGGTGCGCGACCTCTGCGAACTCACCGTCGAACGGGCCGCGCCGGAGTGGGAAGACTGCTACCAGACCGGTCCATCGATGATGATGTTCTGGCGCCCGGACTTCACCATCCCGACGGACGACAACAATAGCCTGGTCCTGCAGGGGTACGCCGGGGAGATGGTGGAGCTGGCAGACGCGGTCCAGAACGGCCGTACGGTCAACGGCGGCATCCACGACGCGTTGGCGGCCATGCGCCTCGTCGAGGCTCTCGCCCGCGCACCCTACGGCTTCTCTAGCTTGAATCTCGGCTGAGACCGGCCCCGGCCAGCGCCGGTGGCAACCCGCCTCAGGTGAGATTCAGCCGGGCCCGGATGTCCTCCACCAGGGCCAACGTCTGAGCCGCGCTCGCCATGTCCGACTCGCACTCCGTCACGCCGTGGACGACATCGCGGAAGTGGGTCAGCTCCGGCTGGAACCCCATCGTCGTGGGTGTGAGGTTGTCCTCGATCGGGATCGTGTAGTTGGGCCGCCACCGCTGCTCGGGCCCTTCCGGCGGGCGCAGAACGCAGGTATCCATGTTGTCGACGAGGACCGAACTGCCTACCCCGAACACCTCCACCGACTCGTTGTGCTGGTACCAGCTCCCGGTACTGCCTAGCTGCAGGGCCACGACGGTGCCGGACAAGGTGCGGGCGCTGACTGCCAACGCGTGCCGGCCACCGTCACTCCGGCCTCGCATCGCGTGGAGGTCGTGCAGCTCGCCCAGCAGATACCTGGCCAGGTCGAGGTGGTGGACCGGGTTGTCCATCAGGTAGCTGTCGAAGTCGGATTCGACGTCGCCCATCACGAAGGTAAACGTGGCCAGGCTAGGCGTTCCGAAGCTGGCGTCCGCAAGGCACGTACGGGCTCGTTGGTATGCCGGTGCGAACCGTTTCATGTAGCCCACCATCACCGGAACCCCGGCGTCGGCGCTGAGCCCGGCGAGGTCGTTGGCCTCTGCCGCGTCGGCAGCCCCGGGCTTGTCGACGAAGATCGGCAGGCCGGCGGCGACGCAGTCCCGGACCACTGCACCGTAAGCCTGCGGTGGCACACATGCGACCACCGCCTCCAGCTCCTCCCGGCGGACCATCTCGGCGAAGCTGTCGTAGGCCGCTCGCGCCCCGAACCGGGCGGCAGCGGCCTGCGCCGAGGATAGCCGTCGGGCGCAGGTGGCGCCGAGTTCGAAGCCGAGGTGAACGAGGTTGGGCAGCAAAACCGCCGTTGCGTGCTGCCCGCAGCCGACAACACCGATCCGCACGGGTCAGTCCGCCAATGCGCGGAGGAACTCCCGCCCCCGGCCCGCCTCGGCGGCGACCTGGTCGACGGTGAGCCGCCCGTCGAACTCCAGCTCAAGGCAGACCGGCCGGGGCGTCGATGCGAGGAAACGTGCCAGCGCCGACCAATCGTATTCACCAGCACCTGGGGTCAGGTGGATATCGTCTCCGCGGTGGTCCCGAGCCTGTACCCGCGCAATCCGATGGCCGATAAGGTCCAGCCCTTCCGCCGCGGGAACCTCTCCACACGTCGCATGGCTTGTGTCGTAGGTGATGCCGAGCAGATCCTCGCCGACTAAGTCGAGTAGCCGTAGCGCCTCGGGGACCGTCTCCGCGTTCATCCCACGGTGCGGTGCCTCGACACTGACGGTGACGCCGTACTGGTCACGCCCCCTGCGGAAGGTCTCGCGTACCACCTCGGCGGCACGTCGCAGTCCGGCGTCGACGTCGTCCTCCCGTTCGCCGACGTCGACAATAAGATCGCAGCCCAGCCCTGCGGCGAGGGCCAGCAGACGATCGGCAACCCAGAGCAGCTGGCCTACCTCTTGGGGGTCGTCGCAGTAGATCCGGGGTGCGCTGTTCAGCGCGACCACGCGCAGCCCGAACCGGCCAAGGGCTTCGGCGCGCCGGGCGACAGTGTCCTCCACCGGCGCCAGCGGGTCGAGGTGCGGACAGAAGTCACCGAGCACACCAACCTCGACATCGGTGAATCCCAGCCCCGCGATGTGACTCAGTGCGCCCTCCAGTGGCAGCATGCTGAACCCGATGGTAGAACAGGCGATCTCCACACTGGTTCCCCTCGTGAGCAGGCCGGCCAGCGGCAAGAGCATCCAGACTCACACAGTGTCGTTCGAATCCGCAACAGCAGCACAGGCCGCGCGGCCAGCCGTGATGGCCGTCAATTCCGAGGGACCGTTGGGGTCGGTACGCACAAGGGGAGCATGTAAAGTGGGTGTCCCTTTGATCACGATGAAACCCTCGACTAGTCTTGACCTGCATGTACACACTCGTCTATGTCCCATCGTGTGCTTCCGCGCTGCTACCTGCTCTGCGTCGACCTGGCTTCCGTGACCAATGCTTCGTATCCACAGAGGAATTGCTGGGCGGGCTGCCTCGTGACCATCGCGGCGTCTCACCGGCAAAATGCCAGCTGATGCTCATCGACTGTGCTTCCCGCGTTCGAAGGGAGTTCCGATGACCCGGACCATCGTTCTCGGCATCAATGCCGCGCACGACGCTGCCGCGTGCCTCCTCATCGACGGTGAGATCGCTGTGGCTGTTCCCGAGGAACGTCTGGCTCGTACGAAACACTACGAGGGCTACCCTCAGCGCGCGGTCGACTACTGTCTGCGGTCTGCTGGTCTACCCGATCTAACTGCCGTCGATACGGTAGTCATCAACGAGTACGTAAAGGACGACACCGGTCTTGTGGTGCGGCAGGCCGGCTTCCGTGGCAATCTAGTCGTCAACCCCTCGCACCATCTGCTACACGCCTACTACGCCTGGATCGCCTCGAACTACGACCGTCCGGCCGTGCTCATTCTGGACGGTGCGGGCTATAACTACGGCGAATACGAGCGGCGGGGCAGCCCGATGCTAGGGCCACGACCACCGTATTCGGAGATGGAAGAGTCCGAATCCATGTACGTGGTGGACGAGGTTGGCGAGTTGACCCTCGTGCGCAAACGCTGGGGACTGTGGGCGTCCAGCGAGCCGTTCCTACGGTTTCCTAGTCTGGGCCACATGTACTCGATGGCCTCAGAATACATTTTTGGCCATATGCAGCACGCCGGGAAGACGATGGGACTGGCACCGTACGGCGATGCGTCCAGGTTCCCAGATCCCTTCATCGAGTACGCCGCCGACCGGCTCGTTATCGACACCGATTGGATCACCAAGGTGCCGCCCCGTTCGTCAGAACCGGCGCACCTCGACGCGATCTGTCGGGATATGGCGGCGAAGGTCCAGGCCGAACTTGAACGGGCGGTGTTGCACCTCTGCGAAGAGCTGCACGGGTTGACCGGCGCCGATGAGTTGTGCCTCAGCGGTGGCGTCGGCCTCAATAGTGTGACCAACGGCATGATCCTGCGACAGACACCGTTCACACGGCTGTTCGTGACGCCCGCATCCGGCGACTCCGGGGTCGCCATCGGTGCTGCCCTCTACGGCCACCGGGAGACTTTCGGTGAGCGCCTGCGCTGGCGGAGCTACGACAACTACCACGGGCACCGCTACTCCGACGACGAGGTGCGGACCGCGGTAAACAGCAGGGCCCGGTTCATCGCCGTCGAGCCGGTTTCAGACATGGTCGAGCCAGCCGCCCGGGATATCGCCGACGGCAGATTCGTCGGCTGGTTCGAGGGGGGCAGCGAGTTCGGACCGCGGGCGCTCGGCCACCGCAGCGTGTTGTGCGACCCGCGCCCGCCGGACATGCGGGACCGGCTGAACGCGATCGTGAAGTTCCGTGAGCCGTTCCGGCCGTACGCGGCCTCGGTGCTCGCCGAGTACGCCAAGGACTTTTTCGACGTCGCGGACGATGATCCTTTCATGATGACCGTCGCACCGTTGCGAGAAGCACAGACGACCGTCATCGCGAGCGTCTGCCACGTCGACGACACGTGCCGGATCCAGACCGTGGACCGCGACCACCCGGGCGACTACCGGCGATTGATCGAGCGGTTTCACGAGATTACGGGGCTCCCGCTGGTACTTAACACGTCGTTCAACGTCCGAGGCGAACCGATCGTGGAGACGCCGGACGATGCCATTCGGTGTTTCCTCAGCTGCAACCTCGATGTGCTCTATCTAGGCGGTTTCCGGATCACGAAGCATGCCATCGACACGGCCCACCACCCCGACTGGTTGGTGCCCAGCCTCAACGACTCGGTCTCCATGGGGGCGGTCTTCGGCAACGAGGGGGGCGCGGCAGTGGGCCCGACGTACCACTGTCAGAGCCGTACGGGGCACCGGACGACGATCTCCGCCGACGACTACACCCTATTGTCGTCCATCGACACTCGGCGAAGCATCGCCGACATAGTCTCGCTCAACCCCGACCTCACGGCGGGAGAGGCGCTCCGGGCATTCGCGGAGCTGCAGCGACGCGGCCTGGTGTGCCTGGCCTTCCCGGACATGGACGGGACGCTGTGACACCTTTGCAGTCCACCCCAGGTGGCACGCTGAGTGGATCCGCAAGGGGTTCGCGTGCCGCCCGTAGGACGGCGCCCTGGTGACCACGCTCGCTTTTTTCGACGACTACCCGCACGAACGCGGCCACCACCCGGACCTGATCGTCGGGTTGGGCATCGCCGCGGAGGCACCCATCTACTGCCCGGACTCCTTCCTCGAAGGGCGAACTGACGCTCGGCACCTGCCGCACCGGACGATGGTGGGGGCACTGTGCGACTCCCTCGAGGGGCGCGCCAACCTCCAGTCCTCGTACGACGACGCCGCGAGCCGAGGCTGTGACGCTTTCGTCAATCTCTTCCTCGACGAGAACTGGGACTCGTTCCCGATCCGGCAGGACGGGCTGCGGGTGGCGCACTCGTTGCACCGTCCCGGTGAGCTCACCGGGACCCTCGGCGGGGTCAACGCGACCAAGCCCGGCGACGCCTTGGCAGTCCTGCGGTCCCTTGCCGGTCCAGACCTCGTCGTCGTACATACCGCCATCGGCGAGCAGCAGGCCCTGCAGTGGCTGCCAAAGCGCAACGTGGTGCGGATCGGTTGGCCAGCGGCCCGGGAACTGGACATTAGGCGCCGGTTCGCGGCCGCGCCGAACCGCCCAGGAGTCGGGCCGGGGACCGCGGAACCGTACGTGCTTCTCATTGGCGAGGCATTGGAATACAAGGGCATCCATTGCCTGCTGGAAGCGCTGGATCCCGGCCCACCGCTGCGTATCGCAGGCAACCTCGCGGTCGGCGGAGCCGACTGGCTGGCGTACGAGTACCCGAAGGCCAGGGTCACCTGGGAACCGTCCTGGGTAACGCGGTCCCGGCTCGACGAGCTGGTCGCTGGGGCGGCCGTGATCGCCTTCCCCTATCTTGCGGGCTTCGACGTGCACGGTGGCGTATCCGGCGCGCTGGTGCACGCGTTGACGTTCGGCAAGCCGATCGTGGTCTCCGAGGCCCTGGCGTCGCAGGCGCCCAAGGGGCCGAGTTGCCGTGTAGTCGCCTGCGGCGATGCTCAGGAACTGCGGCGGGCCATCGACTGGGCGCTCGCCGAATCCATCGACCTCCATCACGCAGCGGCGGACCTGGAGGCATACCTTGTCAGTGAGCACACATACGAACGGCACGTCCAACGCCTAGTCGAACTGCTCTCGGAAGGCGTAGGCGGTTTGTGAGGGGAAGTGAGCCCGAAGTGGACATTACCGTGGATGTGGCGATCGGCGACCGGCCAAACGGCGCCCCGGAGCCGAAGTTCTCCATGATGGAGTACGTCGCGTTGGATCTGCCGTTCGCTGAGGAGCTGCGGGTCTTCACGGCGGCCGGTGCCGGCGGGGTGGGGCTGAGCCTGTTCAAGCCACCCAGGTCCCGCCGCGGGCCGGTGGCCGAGATGGTCGAGGTGGTGCGGGCGTCCGGCACCCAGGTGACGTACTGCTGGCCGGAGGTGCCGTCGGTGCTGCCGATCCCAGGTTTCGCGGGCTCGCGCAATTGGCGTGAGCGGGTCGACGCGATGGTGGCCAGGGTGACCGATATCGCCCGCCTCGGCTCGCTCGGAGTCGGATGCGTGACTGGGCCGGCGGGCGAGCTAGCCGAGGCGGAGGCGTGGCGGATCGTCGTCGATGGGCTGCGCGAGGTGGCCAGCGCGGCGGACGCCGCCGGGCTCCGGGGGGCTGTCGAGCCGATCCACCCGGACGAGGGCGACGTTTTCTCCTTCGTCTCCACCATCTCCGGTGCGGCGCGACTGATCGCCGACATTGGGCTGGCCAACGTCGGGATTGTGGCCGACGTGTGGCATTTGCACGGGCAGGCCGACGTCGTCGTGGAACTCGAGCGGCACGCTGACATGATCGACCTAGTTCACGTGTGCGACCGGCGGGAGCCCACCCGCAGCACCTGTGACCGGGTGCTTCCCGGGGACGGCGTGGCGGATGTGGTGGGCATCCTGGGTGCCCTGAAACGCGCTGGCTACAACGGGTTCTACGAGCTGGAGGTGCTTTCCGACGACGGGAGTTGCGGGCACGACTTCGCCGACTCACTATGGCGAATGGACCCGGGCGAACTCGTCGCAATTGGCAGGCAGAAGTTCCTGGACTGTTACCGGCGGGCGCCGGGCGGGGAGGTAGATCAGCTTGACGAGTGACGATCTGCATTTTCAGAAGTCTGAGGAATGGGCGGAGCGAGGTCGGCGGACCGACGCCTGGGCAGCCACCCGCGACGCGATCCTCGAGGTTGACGCGGCCAACAGCGGATACCCGCAGTACGTCGATCGCGCGCAGGGCGCATACCTCTGGGACGTCGACGGCAACCGGTATATCGATTTCATCATGGGTTATGGACCAGTCGTCCTGGGCCATGCTCATCCCGAGGTCACCGAGGCCGTAGTCGGACAGCTGGCGCTAGGCACGTGCACGTCGCCGCTGTGGAACCCTCGGCAGGTGGAGTTAACCGAGCTGCTCACTGAGGTTATCCCAGGGGCGGAGCAGGCGTACCTGCTGCGGACCGGCTCGGACGCAACCACAGCGGCGGTGCGGCTGGCCCGGATCCACACAGTGCGGGACAAGGTCGTGCGCTGGGGTTACAACGGTTGGCACGACTGGGCTGCGCCCCGGCCGGACGGCATACCGACGTCCACGATCGCCGACACGCTTCGCTTCGAGTTCAATGACCTGGCCTCACTGGAGGCGGTGTTCGCCAAGCACCCTGACGAAATCGCGTGCGTCATCATGATGTCGTACGAGTACGAGGCTCCGGCCGCCGGTTTCCTCGAGCAGGTCAAGAATCTTGCCCACCGGTTCGGCGCGCTGTTCGTCCTGGACGAGATGCGATCCGGATTCCGCATCTCCCTCGGCGGGGCGCAGGAGTACTTCGGCGTCCGACCCGACCTGTCGACGTTCAGCAAGGCGATGTCGAACGGGTACCCGATCTCCGCCGTGGTCGGCCGGCGTGATGTGTTGGCGGGCCTGGGACGCACGCACATGTCGTCGACGTTCTACGGCAACCCAGCCGAGATGGCGGCGGCCATCATCACCATCGACATCCTGCGAAACACCGACGCACTCGCCAGGATCAGACGTCTGGGCGAAAAATTCCGGGACGCGCTGGACAAGCTCGTCACCGCGTCCGGGCTGCCGGCCCAGGTGGTTGGATTGCCCGTCTCCCCATTTCTGCGGTTCCGGGACCCAACCGAGGACCCGCACGCAGGCAGGTTGAAGACGACCTTCTTCCGCGAGACCCTCCGCAGGGGCGTGATGTTCCACCCCAACCATCAATGGTTCGTGTCCGCGGCGCACACCGACGAGGATGTCGACGCGACCATCGCCGCGTGTCGGGAGGCGCTGGAAGTGACGATGAATGGGGTGAAGCCATGAGGGATGCAGCCACCAGGTGGTCGACATGACCACCTCGGTACCGGTTCCGGCGACGTCCGCGGGCGGGCGGTCGACCTCGGTGGAGATCGATGACCGCCTGCTCAGGCAGGCGATCGAGGAGGCCGAAGTGGCGACCCAACGCATGATCGCGTTGACGCAGCAGTTGATTGAGCTGACAGCCGAGAATGCCAGGCTCCGTTCTCAGCTCGAGCTTCTGCAGCACAGGAGGCACGACGAGCCGACCGTGGTCCGCGATGACGACGCGTGATCCTTGCGTGGAAAACTTGGCATGACGCGCGTCCGGGTCCTCGTCGTCATCACGGTCTTCGACGGTCGCGACTTCGTTCCCCGCAGCATAGCTTCCGCGATGCGATTCGATCGTCGATCCGTCGACATCGACGTGCTCGTACTCGATGATTGCAGCCCGGCGCCTGGTTGGAGCGAGTGGCTCGCCACGTACTGCGAATCGGTCGGTGCGCGCTACTACCGGAATCCCGTGAACATCGGCATCGTCAGGAACTTCAACCTTGGGTTCCGCTGCGGCGTCGAACAGGCCTACGACTACATTCTCATGGCCAATTCCGACACGATCATGGCTCACAACATGGTCGACTCGCTGGTCTCCGCCGTCGAAACGGACCCCTCCATCGGATCCGTCACCGCGTGGTCGAACAACGTCTCCCTTTACTCGATACCGAACGAATGCACCGAGGAGTCGCTGGGGGACTCCAGCGTCGTCGACTGGATCGGAGCCGAGCTGGCGGACGAGTTCGGTGACTCTGTCCTGGACGTACCGGCCGGAACGGGCTTCGCACTGTTCGTGCCCGCGCGAGTCCTGTCCGACATCGGCTACCTCGACAGCGTGTTCGACCGCGGGTATTGCGAGGAAACGGACTGGACGCTGCGGAGCCTTGAGAACGGCTACCGAGTCGTACTCGGGCTCGGAGCCTTCGCCTATCACGTAGGTGGTGCGTCGACTCGGCTCGCGGGACTGATCGGCCCCACGGAGACCTCGGTGCTTGCTCATGAGGCGATCATTGACCTTCGATACCCTCGGTTCCGCGACCAGTGCGATGCGTTTCTGGCGAGCGCGTCGCTGCGGGATGTGGAGGGGCGCGCGCTGCACCGTTTGCTCGGCTCGTCGGCCTCGACGTGGGGCTACGACCTCGAGATAACCACCTTCTTCGAGGCCGGGCATGCGGGGCCACGTCCGCTCTGCTGGATCGATCCACATCGTCCTGAGCAGGTAAACGTGTGGTTCCGAGGATTCTCGAGGGCCTATTCACTCGACGAGGAGTCGCTGGTGGACTTCCTCCAGCGGGCGTTCCATCGATTACCGTCTCACGCGATCGTGTCGGACGTCGGCGCCGCAGATGATCTGACGGAGCACCTGGCAATGCATGGGATCCCCGTTCGACGAGCGGCTGAGCGGGGGTAGCAGGGTCGTCAAATCGCCTAGGATGATGATCCTGTGGTTTGGGCGGCCGGGTCGGCTCGGGCCTGGTTTGAGGCTGCGAGTGGCGGTTTGATCTTCTGCTCGGGCTGGTGTGCGGTGGGTTGGCCAGGCGTGAATGGGATGACGGCCAGGGAGATATATGTCGGACCGGGGTGAGAGCGACCAGGCTGCTGACGGCCTTGAAAGTGCCCTGGCGGAAGCGGGCGGGACGCGTGCGGTAGAGGCATGTATCGCCGAGGGCTTGTCGGGCTGACCCGGCCGCGTCGGGTGGCTGATGCGGTTGTCGCTCCGCCTGCTTATGTGCGTCGGCATGTGGTGGAGCATGCGGCTGCGGGTGGCGTGTTGGACGAACGCTTCCTGTCCGGAGATTTTCTACCGTATGTCGACCTAGCTCGGCTTCGGGCACTGCCTACCGGGCCGTCGGGGAAAAGGCAATGGTCGACCCGGTCCTGTTCAGGGTGCTCTACGACGCCGGGCTGAGAGTTTCCGAAGCACTCAACCTGACCCTGGCCGATGTGGACACCCGTGTCGGGACGCTGCGGATCCGCGACTCCAAGAACGGCGAGAGCCGGACCGTGCCCGTCACCGGCCGGCTCACCGCGACCCTGGAGGGCTACATCGCGGCCGCGCACCCCGCCCCCGAAAGCAGCGACTATGTCTTCTATACCGTCGCTGCCGGCAGGCCGATCAACCAGTCGACCGTATACGTGCGGTTCCGTGGCTACCTGGCCGACGCCGCCATCCCCCACTTCACCGGCGGCCCGCACCCGCACTCGCTGCGTCACGGCTCCGCCGTCGCCAACCTCAAACGCTGGGCCGCGCAAGGCGCGGACCTGGCCGTGATGCTGACCTACCTGGCGTGCTACATGGGCCACGCCGACCTTCGCGGCACCCAGTACTACCTGAACCCTCGGGAATTGCATCGGACGGGCGAAAGTCTTCGCTTGGCGTGCTGAGTACCGGCTTTGAATGGGTCCCTCGAACCGGTGGTTGATGCCGGCTGACCAGCAACTTCTTGCCGATGAGCCCGTTAGATGCACGATGCCGCCGTCAAACGGGTGCGGCCGGGCGGGCCGGAGGTCGGGGTGGGACGAGGTGATTTGGCCGGTACGGCGCGCCTGGAGCTCGTCTCCGGTGTGGTGCAGCTGCGACCGCACGATGCGATGGTCGAGGCGATGCTGCGGGGCTGGCGGGCCCAGCAGACCGCCCGCGGGCTGCGCGAGGAAACCATCGGCACCCGGGAGCGGCTGGTGCGGCGGTTCCTGGACTTCACCAACGAGTACCCGTGGCAGTGGGGACCGTCTCATGTGGACGAGTGGACGGTCTCGCTGACCGGCGAGAGGCATCTGGCGCCGTCGACGATCCGCGGCTACCAAACCGATCTGCGGCTGTTCAGCGAGTACCTCACTGACGGCCGGTACGGGTGGGCGGTGGAGTGCGAGGAGGCGTTTGGCACCTATCCGGTGGCGATCTGCCACGAGTGGAACACGATCGCGCACCTCAACGACTACGAGGGCAACCCGGAGGCCCGCCCGTTCACCAGGGCGGAGCTGCAGCGGTTCCTCGACTACGCCGACGAGCAGGTCGAGCGGGCGGTCAAGGCCCGGCGCAAGGGCGCGCTGGCCGCCTACCGAGACGCCACCCTGTTCAAAGTGATCTACGGGTGGGGGCTGCGCCGCACCGAGACGTCGAAGCTGGACCTGGTCGACTGGGGTCGCAACCCCGCGGCGGCGGAGTTCGGCCGGTTCGGGATGCTGCACGTGCGCTACGGCAAGGCGGTACGCGGCCAACCACCCCGGCGGCGCAACGTCGCCTCGGTGATGGGCTGGGCGGTCGAGGCCGTCGCCGACTACGTGGCCAACATCCGTCCCCGGCTCGGCTGCGAGGAGCATCCGGCGTTGTGGGTGACCGAGCGGGGCGGGCGAATCAAACCAGCGGAGATCAACGCCCGGTTCGTCGCCTACCGCGACGCGATCGGCCTGCCCGATGTTCTGTCTTCCCACAGTCTGCGGCACTCGTACGTCACCCACCTCACCGAGGACGGCGTGGACCGCCGCTTCATCCAGGAACAGGTCGGTCATCGCTGTGACACCTCCACGGCGATCTATACGCATGTCAGTGGGGACTTCATGAACACGGCGCTACGCAACGCCCTCGCCCCCGCCCTGACCGCGGGTCCGGCACGCAACAGCAAGGAGTGGTGATGGTCGGCAAGCTCGACTACCGGTGGAACCTGCGCCACGTGATGGCCGACCGGGGCATGTTCGCCACCACCGACCTGATCCCGCTGCTGGCCCAGCGCGGCATCCGGCTGTCGTCCAGCCAGGTCTACCGGCTCGTCGTCGAACGCCCGGAACGGCTGGGCCTGAAGGTGTTGATGGCGCTGCTGGACATCCTCGACTGCACGATGGACGACTTGGTCGAGCCGGTCGCCGCCGCCACACCGGTCCGCCGCAGGGCCGCCAGCGGCGGCGAGGCCGGGGTCGGTGAGCTGCGCCCGCGTCGCGCCCGCATCACCGCCGTGGACGGCTGACCGGTGACCGCCGGACTGTCCACAGTGCTCACTGACCCCCTCGGTGTCGTGGTCGACCTCATTGCTGGCATCGAAGCGGCGCTGGATCGTGCAGTGATCGCCGATGTCGTGGGCGGCGCCGGAGGCCGGGCCAAACGGCGCCGGCTCGCCCAGACCCTGCTCGACCGGCCGGCCGTGCTGTCCGACGGCCGGTCCCCGGCACCCCGCGTCGTTGGGGACATGCTGACCGCGCTGCGCAAGGCAGGTGCATCGAGCGTCTCGCCGCCGGTCTGTGCCGAGTGCAGCAAGCGTCTGCGCAGTTTCCAGCGTCGCGGCGAGCACTGGTACTGCGGTGGCTGTGGCCCGCGGCGCGAACCCTGCACCGGCTGCGGCAAGACCCGACCGGTGAACCCCTGTCTGTCAAGGTCAGGTGAGACACGGAGGGCAAGACCCTTCTGACCATTGACCAGGGCGAGACAGGATCATTTACTGCCGTGACCTTGACCTTTGCAGACTCCCGGGGCCGTGTGGCCGATGATGGTGCGGTGAGTGTTTCGTCGGGTCCGCGGGCCGACCGACCGCGTCGGCGGACGTTCACCCCGCAGTACAAGTTGGCGATCGTGGCCGAGTACGACCGGTTGACCGAGCCGGGTGCCCGAGGTGCGTTGTTGCGCCGGGAAGGGCTCTACCACTCGCATCTGATCGAGTGGCGGCGGGCGCGTGACGCCGGAACCCTGGCCGGGCCACCCACGACGACACCGCCGCGGCGGGGTAAGACCAGCGAGCAGGCCGAGATTGAGCGGCTGCGCCGGCACAACGAACGGCTGGCGGCGGACCTGGCCCGGACCAAGGCCGCGCTGGACATTGTGGGAAAAGCACACGCTTATGTGGGTGATCGGTGTCAAGTGCCGGTCGGTTCGAGTCGTTCGAGCAGGTTGTTGTAGATCCTTTTGCGGTCGTGGTCGCCGTGTCGGTGGGCGTCGTCATGTTGGGCCTGGATCTGGTCGCGGAAGCTGATCGTGGTGGCGAAGAAGCTGCAGCCTTCACAGATGGTTTCGTAGCGGCAGCCGATCTCCGCGGGGCGGGTGCAGTAACCGTTGCCGAGCAGTCGCCGGCTGGCTTCGGCGTGTAGCCGGCGCATGTTGGGTCCCTCGGCTTCGGCGGGTAGGTCGCTTGAGGCTGCGTCGTAAAGGGCTTCGACCTTGCCGGTGACTGCGAAGTATTCGTCGGCGACGGTGCGGTCGGCGATGCGGGCGTAGGTCATTGTCATGCTCATCGATTTGTGGCCGAGCAGGGCGGCGATTGCTTCCAGGCTCATCCCGCGGTTGATGGCCTGGGTGGCCAGGGTGTGACGTAGCTGGTGGGGGTGGACGTGGCCCAGGCCACCCGCGGCGGCGGCGCGGGTCACGGCCCGGTCGACCCGGGAGGCGGGCATCGGGCGGCCGCGTTCGACGAACATCAGCGTGGTGCGGGGTTGTTCGCCGCGGTGGGCCAGCCACTGGTTGAGTAGCGTCTTGACCCGCGGGTGCAGGGGGACGTACCGGTCGTTGTGCAGTTTGCCTACTGGGGTGCGCAGCCAGTCGTTGGCGCCGATGCGCACGATCGCGTCGAGTGTCAGGCCGAGGAACTCGCCTCGGCGCAGGCCGGTGCGGGCCAGGACTTCGACACAGACCCGGTCGAACAGATCGGGCAACGCGCGGGCGGCGGACAGGAGCTTTGCGGCGTCGCCGTCATCGAGGAACCGGGGCAGGGGCTGGTCTTTGATGGGCATGTCGCCGGCGCGCAGAACATCACAGCTCCGTCCTGCCCACACTGTCACCGAGCTATCCGTCTGCACCGACGCATCGACGGGCAATGGCTCTGCCGCAACTGCGTGGCCAAGTCCCGCGCACAACCATGCTCACGCTGCGGCGCGGTACGCGAAGCCGCCACCCGCGACGAGGACGGACGACCACTGTGTCCGAACTGCCTGATCGCCGACCCGGCCAACCAGGAGACCTGCCTCGGCTGCCAACGTCGGCGTCGGGGTCAGCGTCCGGACCCCCGACGGACCGTTGTGCGACTCCTGTCGTCCGTGGAAGACCCTGACCTGCAGTATCTGCGGTCGCACCGCCCCGGGCCTGATCTCCGAGACCACCGGCCAGCCCTGGTGTCGGGCCTGCAAACAACGCTGGGCCCAGTGCACCGGCTGCGATGAACTGCGGCCGGTCCGTGGCGGCACCCGTGAGCAGCCGCTCTGCGCCACCTGCACCCGCCCCGAACCGGGATTCTGGCGCAGCTGCCCGACCTGCGGGCAGCCCGGCCGCATCCACAATGGACGGAAAGGGTGCGCACACTGCACCGTCCAGCAAAGGCTTCGCGAACTGTTCGGCAACGACGGCGGCCAGATCCGTCCGGAGCTGCAGGCGCTCTACCACGCCCTCACGGCCGCGAACCGGCCCAGCACCGTCGCGGCCTGGCTCGACCGCAGCGTCGCCCCAACGATCCTGCGGGACCTGGCCGGACGCCCGCTCACCCACCAGACTCTCGACGAGCTGCCCTCCGGCAAGCCGGTCGAGCACCTGCGCAGCGTGCTCGTCGCGATCGCCACCCTGCCCGCCCGAGACGAGCAGATGGCCCGGCTGGAACGTTGGATCGCCCGCACCATCGGCGACCGGCCCGACCCCGACGAGCAGCAACTGCTGCATCGCTACGCCGTCTGGCACCTGCTGCGACGCCTCCGCGGCCGGCTCGCCGGCACCGACACCACCCACCAGCAGGCCGTCGGCGTCCAGCAACACGTCAAAGCCGCCATCACGCTGCTCAACTGGATCAACACCAGTGGTCTGAAGCTTGCCACCCGCCACCAACGCGACCTCGACACGTGGCTGGCCAGCGACCAAGCCGCCCACCGCCGCGAAGCCGGGCACTTCGTCCGCTGGGCCAAAGCCCAACGACTGACACGGCTGGAGTTTCCCGCCACCCGATGGGGCGGCCCGGCGAGCGTCATCGACACCGAAACCCGCTGGCAGCAGGCGCGCCGCCTGCTGCACGACGACACTCTCAAGCCCGACGACCGCGTCGCCGGCCTGCTCGTCCTGCTCTACGCCCAATGGCCTGCCGCGGTCAGCCGCCTCACCCTCGACCACGGCCAGACCAGCCACGC
>OBEQ013053940.1_pt1 | contig 30022 bp, 26 predicted proteins | sample 1670901 | NCBI WGS metagenome assembly OBEQ01 (sample SAMEA104232315, study PRJEB22302) | groundwater metagenome | biome: forest; feature: aquifer; material: groundwater | place: USA | collected 2011-08-07 | depth 5.4 m
CATGGCAGTTGCCCCATTGACGCCGCTGGCGGCGGCGCCGTTCACCACGGCGAGGCCGTGGGAGGCATGGCCGTTCGATCCCCCATTGACCGGAGCCGACGCCACCGCTTCGGCAATCGCCGCGGCGACGGCGGGATCCGCCGCGATGAGGGCGTCCAGCGCGTCCATGGTTTCGCTCATCCAGGTTTCGGACCTGGCTTCGTAGTCGGTATCGCATTCGCAAAGGGGCAGCAATCTTTTCGCTCCCAGTTCCGCGAACCGGCCGTCCAGGTTTTTGCCGGCTTGGCAGAAGCGGGTGTAGTTGCGATCACCCAGTCCCAGCACGGCGAAGCTCGCATGCGCCAGGGAAGGAGCGTCGGGGCCTTTGAGCCAATCCCAGAAAGCCACCGCGTTGTCGGGCATGTCCCCGTCGCCCCAAGTGCTGCTGAGCATCAGGATGCGGGATTCGGTCGCCCAGGCGATGTCCTTGAATGCGTTCATCCCCATGACCCGGGCTTCCACGCGCGCGGCGCCCGCGGCGAAGGCGCGTGCATGGAGCTTCTCCGCCAAGCCCTGCGAGAGGCCCTCCGTGGTTCCCGACTGCGACCCATATAACACCAGCACCGGTATCGCCGGCGCTTGGGATTTCGCGGAAGGGGACGTCGGGATGCCCGCCACGGCGGCGGATGCGGAAGCGAAACCGGTGTTGGCCAGGCCGGCGAGGAAGCCGTTGAGATACATGCGCTGGTCGGCGCTGAACGGGGCGGATTCGGGAAGGACGGGAACCCTGGAATTCATACGATCTCCGCGGCGTGGGCGAGGACGCCGGCGATGGGGCCGCTCGAAGCGAGCGGGCCGCTTGAAGCAAGCGGGGCAACGGACGCGTCGCCGGACCAGGCGAAGAGAGTTTGCAGTTCCCGGTCCGGAAGGCGCGCCGTGAAGTCCGTGAAGCTTTCCGTGCCCTGGCGGTTTTCCAGGTAGAGGGAAAGGATGCGTTCGATTTCGGAGGGCACCTCCGGCGTGGGCACGGAACGCCGGGCCGCAACGGCCATGCGGCCTTCGCGGCCATAGCCGCCGCCGATGAAGAAATGGAATCCGGGACCCTTGTAGTCCGGGGTCTCGACGCCCGCGCCGATGAGGCCGATGTCGCCGATGAAATGCTGGGCGCAGGAATGCGTGCATCCGGTGAGGTGGATGTTGACCGGGCTGTCCAGGCGCACGCGGCCGCGCAGATACGAGGTGATGGAAAGGGCCGTGGCCTTGGTGGCTGCCATGCCGAACTTACAGCCTTCGCTGCCGGTGCAGGCCACCAGGCCCGCCTGGATGGCGTCGGGCTCGTGGGTAAGTCCGAGTTTGCCCAAGGCGCGCAGGGCGTCCTCGAGGCGGGCTTCGGGAATGTCCGAGAGGAGCAGGTTCTGCCACACGGTCAGGCGCAGCGTGCCGGAGCCGTAGGTGGCGGCCATTTCGGCGAGGCCGCGCAGTTGTTCCACGCTGAGGCGGCCCACGGGAACGTCCACGCCGATGTAGCACAGGCCGGACTGGCGCTGGGGATGGATGCCGAGATGGCCGGCCTTGTCGACCGGGGGCGCCATGCGGCAATCCGCTTCAGGCAGGCGGCGCAGGGTGAACGGCAGCAGCTTCTGGGTTTCGTCCAGGAACCTGGGAACGCCGAAGGCTTCCAGCACGTACTTGAGGCGCGCGCGCTTGCGGTTGCCGCGATCGCCGTTCATGACGTAGACGCGGATCATGGCGACGATGACGGGAATGCATTCGGAAGGCTTGAGCAGCAGTCCCGTGTCCTTGGCGAGGTCGCCGTGGCCGGTGATGCCGCCCAGGGCCAGGCGGAAGTACACGCCTGCTTCCACATTGCCGTCGCCGCGTGCCGCGTCCACCTTCACGGCCTTGAGACCGATGTCGTTGGTGTCCTCGAGGGAGGAGATGGAATTGCCGCCGTCGAAGGCGACGTTGAACTTGCGCGGCAGTCCGTACAGGGCGCGGTCGTGCATGATGCGGTGGTGCAGCTCGCGGCACAGGGGCAGCACGTCGAAGAACTCGTGGGGGTCGATGCCGCAGGTAGGATTGCCGGTGACGTTGCGGATGTTGTCCGCGCCGGACCCGCGCGGGACGATGCCGGCTTCATGCAGGTCGGTCAGCAGGGGCGCCATGTGCGCGGCGGCGACCTCGCGGATCTGCAGGTTGGCGCGGGTGGTGACGTCCACGTAGCCGCCTCCGTGGGCCTGGGCCGCGTCGGCGATGGCCTGCGCCTGATAGGCCTTGAGGATGCCGCCGGGAATGCGGAGGCGGCACATCATGGATTCCTGGGCGGGCGATACGTTCCACAGTCCGTGGGATTTGAAGCGGTAGAGGTCCTCGCCTTCGGGGAGCTTGCCCTGGGCGGAGAGCTCGGCGATACGGGGCCAGGCGTCCAGCGGATCCGCGTCGAACTTGATCTTCTCTTCCTTCGACAGGCGCTTGCCGGAGGCGATCCAGGCGAGCTGGGCGCGCTTGCCCGGAGGCAGCGAAGCCTCGGCGGCGCCCTTGTCGGCAGCAGAGTCGGGCGTGGCCGAAGCGGATACAGCGGAGGCCGGGGCGGCGCTTCCGCTGAACGCACGAAGGAAGCCATCAAGGTATTCCTTCTGCGCCGTGGTAAAAGGCAGTGCATCCGTAGGTATCAACTGTGTTACTCCCGGCGGGTTGGTGTCGCCGGGCTGGTCCTGTGCCATAGCCCTTTCCTCCAGTTACGGGGGAGTTCGCAATGGCCAAAGGTTCGGACGGACCGGAGACAGTTGGCAAATTCACAGGATATGGAACGCAAACGGCGTACCAGGAAGGATTTGGGGCGTAATCAGGTAAACCTGGGGAAACTTGCGGGAATTTTGCGGTCAACCAATCGTCAATGTTTCCATTGGTCATCTTATGTCATTCACCGGAATTACAATAAGCGCCAACTTTTGTGGTCTTGACGGTTCTTTGACCGTAAGCGTCGCGTGGCGTTTTCCGCCGGGTCCAAGCCCGCCCTATATAATGCGAAACGTTTTTGGTCGCGATTTGTAAAGCGGATCGCCATCTTGGCAGGAACTGTTCACAAATGGCGCGACCTTTGCTTTCCAATTGGGAACATAGGGAGACTCCAAACATGAGATTGAAAGATTTTGCCAAGGCCGGCCATGTGCCCACGCTTTTTTCCGCCTTTCTGTATTTCGACATGAGCTTCATGGTCTGGGTGTTGCTCGGACCTTTGGGTGTGCACATCGCCAAGGACCTGGGACTCTCCCCATCCCAAAAGGGCATGATGGTGGCCGTGCCCGTGCTCTCCGGCGCGATCATGCGGTTGTTCATGGGCCTCCTCGTCGACAGCATCGGCGCCAAGAAGGCCGGATTGATCGGCCAGGCGATCGTGATCTCCGGCCTGATGGCTTCATGGTTGTTCGGACTTCACAATCTCCATGCCGTCTATCTGCTGGGTGTCTGCCTGGGCGTGGCCGGGGCTTCCTTCGCCGTGGCATTGCCGCTCGCCTCCCGTTGGTATCCGCCCGAAGCCCAAGGCTTGGCCCTCGGCATTGCAGGCGCCGGCAATTCCGGGACCGTGTTCTCGGCACTCTTCGCGCCTGTGTTGGCCAACCACTTCGGCTGGACCAATGTGTTCGGCATCGTTCTCATACCGCTATCCATCACCGCGCTCATCTATGCTTTCCTGGCCAAGGATGCTCCGGGCACCCCTCCACCGCAGAAGCTTTCCAAGTACTTCATGGTCCTCAAGGAACGCGATGCCTGGTGGTTCATGCTCTTTTACCTGGTCACCTTCGGCGGCTTCGTCGGGCTGGCCTCGAGCCTGGTGATCTATTTCAACAGCCAATTCGGCCTGGCCCCTTCGGTTGCGGGCTACCTGACCGCGGGTTGCGTGTTCTGCGGATCCATGTTCCGCCCCATCGGCGGCACCGTGGCCGACCGCGTGGGCGGCGTGCGCGCCCTGCAGGCCATGTATATCGTCGTGGTCCTGGCCATGCTCGGCGTGGCCTTGCTGCCGACCTCGTTGGCGCTTTCCCTGACTTTCTTCGCCATCGGTATGATGGCCATGGGCATGGGCAACGGAGCCGTCTTCCAGCTTCTGCCCCAGCGCTTTGGGCGCGAGATCGGAACGCTCACCGGGTTGGTGGGCATGGCCGGTGGCGTGGGCGGTTTCTATCTCGCCTCCTCCCTGGGGCTGTCCAAGCAGCTGAGCGGGGACTATCGTCTCGGCTTCCTCATGTACGCTTTGATGGGCGTCTTCGCCTTCAGCATTCTCTTCAAAGTCAAGGTGCGCTGGCGTGCAACCTGGGGAGCCCCCGGATTGGCCAGGGCGCGGGTGTGATTTTCTGCCTACGTTACCGGCAAAAGATCGGGTAAGAATCGGCTTCGTGCCGTTGGTGGACTGCGCCCTGCTTGCGGTGGCGCAGGAGCAGGGATTCTTCCGGCTCCACCAATTGGACGTGGAGCTGCACAAGGCCCAGTCCTGGATGCAGGTCCAGGACAAACTGTTGGGCGGGGAGTGGGACGCGGCGCATTGCCTGATCACCATGCCCCTGCAATTCGCCCTGTCGGCTCCGGCGGGCGATCCTCCCGTGAACTACGCCTTTACCCTGAGCCGCAACGGCAACGGGGTCACCCTTTCCAACGCCCTCTGGAACGACGGCGTGCGCGATGCATCCGGTCTGGCAACCTGGCTGGCGCAAAGGCCTGATCGCGTGCTGCGGTTGGGCGTGGTCTATCCGCGCGGCACGCAGGAATACTTCCTTCGCTCCTGGCTGGCCCGGGGCGGACTGGCCTTGGGCGATCGGATTGTCCTCAGCATCATTCCGCCCCAGGAGATGGTGGGCCGCTTGCGCAAGGACGAGATCGACGGCTTCTGCGCCGGCGAGCCCTGGAGCCGCCGTGCCTCCGCGTCCAAGCTGGGGCGCCTGGTGGCCGAGAGCGGCGGCTTGCTGCCCGGCCTCGGCGAAAAGGGGCTGGGGGTCCGAGCCGGCTGGGACCGATCCCATTCCCTGGCGCACTCCCGCGTCATCCGGGCGTTGTCCCAGGCCTCGTCGTGGCTGGCCAATCCCGCCAACCGGGACGCGGCGGGGGCGATCATCTCCTCCAAGCATTACGTCAACACTCCCAAGACCGTGGTCGAAGGCGCTCTGAAGGATGCGGCCGAACGCGGCGCGCCGACGGGAGCTCCGGTGGGCGCCCGCTTTTCCGGCAACGGTCCCGACGTCCCTTCACAGGCCCACGCGAAGTGGTACCTGGAACAGATGGGTCGCTGGGGACACGCGGATGTTACCTCCTCCCGGGGGCTGGATCTCGCCTCCGTATGCCTGGAGGGATTTTACCATTCCGTGACATCGGCTTTTTCCAAAAGCCCGCAAACCCCTGTGGTTACTGGCTCCGCGGTCATCCGCTGATCGCGCGCCGGGAATCCTCCCGGACTTTTTCCGTTCGCCGCTTTCTTCCGCTCCGCTCCGCAATCCCATCACCCGCACCGCGATCACCCGCTGCGGAATTTTTTTGTTGGCTTGTTGTCAGCATTTGTCGGGCAATACCTAACAGAAGATGCCATTCCCGGAGAGGCCCGGGGGAAACATTGACATTACCCCCCATAATCCCCCTGCGCGCCCCAAACAACTCTTGGTACGCGCTTTGCTTTTTCAAACAGCGACAAGTCAACGCCAACTGAATGCTGGCGGCGGTGGTTACGACGGACCACATGACCGGAAAAATTTCCGGAGACGCCGCCAACGATAAGCAGGGACGAACGGTCGTCCCGGCCACCGCCACCGCGGAGCCAGCTTACTCCGGTCCGCCCGGGCTTTTGGACATACGGACAACGGTCATTGGACCGAAGGAGTATGCCCAATGTGGTCTAAAGAGTGGTCTAAAGAGTGGTCGAAAGTGTGGTCGGTAGTTTGGTTGGAATACAGGAACGGAATAGGACGCGCTGCGGACGGTGGATACCTGACCCGCACGGGCCGCGTCAACGCTCCCCAGCGGAATCCCGAGGCCGCCCTTCCGTCCAACCGCGGAAAGGCATTCCCGGCCACGGGAGGGGATGCTCCCCATCCCCATCCCCAGGTAGGACCATGCCCCGCATGCCCCCTCCTACCTGGGGACCGCACCCTTTTTAAATCCGGCTCCCGCAGCCCGGAGATCAAGAAACACCCAAGGAGCTCGACAATGCTGGCAGCCTTTATTCCTTCGTTCCCTCAACCCCAACTTCCGCGCCGCAGCGGCATCGCCCGCCTGCTGGGCGGATTGGCCTCGGCCTGCCTGGCGCTCTCGCTGGCCGTCTCGCTGGCGGCGGCCCCCGCCCACGCGGACGACAAGCCTGAAGTCACCAAGGCCAAGCTGGGCTACATCGCGCTGACCGATTTCGCGCCGCTCGCCATCGCCAAGGAGAAGGGCCTGTTCGCCAAGTACGGCATGCCCGACGTGGAAGTCCTTAAGCAGGCGTCGTGGGGCGCGGTGCGCGACAACCTGGAACTCGGATCCGGAAACGGCGGCATCGACGGCGCGCATATCCTCCCCCCCATGCCTTACGCGATGAGCCTGGGCCTCGTGACCAAGGGCAACAAGCCCTGCCCGATGTACATCCTGGCCCGACTCAACTACAACAACCAGGCCATCTCCGTCGCCGCCAAGTACATGGAAACCGGCGTCAACAAGGATGCGTCCCTGTTCCGCCCCTGGATCGACGCGGCGAAAAAGAAAGGCGCCAAGCCCCTCACGTTCGCCATGACCTTTCCCACCGGAACGCACAACATGTGGATCCGCTACTGGCTCGCCGCCGGCGGCATCGACCCGGACGTGGACGTGGCCACCATCGTGATCCCGCCGCCGCAGATGGTCGCCAACATGCGCGTGGGCAACATGGACGCCTTCTGCGTGGGCGAACCCTGGGGCCAGCAGCTCATCAACCAGCGCATCGGATACACCGCCGTGCAGACCCAGGAGATCTGGAAGGATCATCCCGAGAAGTCCTTCGCCATGCGCAAGGATTGGGTGGACGCGCATCCCATCGCTACCAAGGCCTTGATGAAGGCGGTCATGGAGGCGCAGATCTGGTGCGACAACCCCAAGAACGCGGACGAGATGTCGAAGATCCTGGCTTCCAAGAACTGGATCAATTGCAACATCGAGGACATCCTTCCCCGCCTCAAAGGCGAGACCAATTACGGCGACGGCGTGCGCAAGCCCAAGTCCGGCGAGTTCATGAAGTTCTGGCGCGACCACGCCTCCTTCCCCTACAAGAGCCATGACAAGTGGTTCCTGGCCGAGATGCGCCGCTGGGGCTATTTCCCCGGCGGAGTGGAATACGACAAGGTGATCGACGGCGTGAACCGCGCCGACTTGTGGAAGGAATGCGCCAAGGCCATCGGCCAGGAGGCCATGATCCCGGCGAGCGACTCGCGCGGCGTGGAGACCTTCTTCGACGGCGTCACCTTCGATCCCGCGGATCCGGAAGCCTATCTCGCCAAGCTGAAGATCAAGAACATCGACGGCAAGAAGGGGGCGAAGAAATGATCATGAACACCGACAAGCCGGCCGCGCCCGCCGCCTCCAAGGGAGGTACGCAATCGGGTTCGCAAGGTTCCGGAACCGGTGCCGCGAAAGGCGCCGTGAAAGCGGACCTGAACGGGTATCAGGTCATCAATGAACGCCCCAAGCCCATGATACCGGGCCTGAAGAAGATGGAAAACAAAATGAAGCCGAAGAGCATGCCCGCGGCCAAGCTGCCGCCCCCGAGCGAGGATCCGGAGCGCATCGCCCGCATGCGGGACACCGCCCGCACTTTCATCATGCCCATTGTGGCCGTGCTGTTCGTCGGATTGTTCTGGGAGATCTACTCCTCCGGCCAGGGCGTGGTCCTGCCGGGGCCCATCGAAACCATCAAGGGATCGTGGAACCTGATCGCGCACCCCTGGTTCGACCACGGGCCCAACGACAAAGGCCTGGGTTGGCAACTGCTGTCCTCCCTGGAGCGCGTGGCCATGGGTTACTCCCTGGCCGCCGTGCTGGGCGTGATTCTCGGCATCATCATCGGCAAATCCGTGATGGCCTTTAAGGCCCTGGATCCCATCTTCCAGGTGCTCCGCACCATCCCGCCCCTGGCCTGGCTGCCCATCTCGCTGGCGACCTTCAACAAGGCCGACCCTTCGGCCATCTTCGTCATCTTCATCACCGCCATCTGGCCCATCATCATCAACACCTCGGTGGGTATCATGCGCATCCCCGCCGACTACGAGAACGTGGCCCGGGTGTACCAACTGCGTGGCTCGCGGTACTTCTTCAAGGTGATGCTGCCCTCGGCCGCTCCCTACATCTTCACCGGCCTGCGCATCGCCATCGGCATGGCCTGGCTGGCCATCGTCGCGGCGGAAATGCTGACCGGCGGCGTGGGCATCGGGTTCTTCATCTGGGATTCCTGGAACTCCTCCCGCATGAGCGACATCATCGTATCCGTGTTCTACGTGGGCATGACCGGCCTGACCCTGGACCGCATCGTCGCCAAAATCGCGTCCTCATTCGGGACGAAGGGAGATTGAAATGAGCAAGCACGAAAAGACCGGCGACCCCGTTAAGGATCAGCTCGCCGAGAACGAAGCGAAGTTCGTGGACATCTCCGGCGTGCACAAGCTGTTCGGATCCGGCAAGTCGCGCTATCATGCGCTGGCGGGCGGGGATCTGCGCATCGCCAAAGGCGAATTCGTCAGCATCATCGGGCATTCCGGTTGCGGCAAATCCACCCTGCTCAACCTGGTGGCGGGGCTGTATCTGCCCACCACCGGCACCGTGGCCGTGAACGGCAAGGAAGTGACGGAACCGGGCCTGGATCGCGCCGTGGTGTTCCAGAGCCATTCCCTGCTTCCCTGGCTGACCGTGCTGGAGAACGTGCTGGTGGCCGTCGACAGCGTTTACCCTGAGAAGAGCAAGGAGTTCCGCCTGGAAGAGGCGCGCAAGTACGTGGAGATGGTGCATTTGACCCCGCATGCCAAGAAGAAGCCGGGCCAGCTTTCCGGCGGCATGAAACAGCGCGTGGGCATCGCCCGAGCCTTCGCGGCCGATCCGCAGGTGCTGTTGCTCGATGAACCTTTCGGCGCGCTGGACGCCCTGACGCGCGGCAGCATGCAGGACGAGCTGACCACCATCTGGGAGAGGAACCGCAAGACCGTCATGATGATCACGCATGACGTGGACGAGGCAGTGTTCCTGTCCGATCGCATCGTGCTCATGTCCAACGGCCCCGCGGCCGTGATCGCCAAGGTCGTCGACGTGCCCATCCCGCGGCCGCGCACCCGCGAAGCGCTCCTCGAGGATTCCCATTACCTGGAAATCCGCAAGGAGCTGTTGCATTACCTGATAGGAACCGGCATGCACGCTGCGGCTTAGTAGACCCAGTCGCGTTTCCGGTCCGTCCGAAAACATCGTCCCCGATCGCGGCCCAGGCCGTCCCGGGGAGAACATTGTCCATCAACCCGAAACTCCGAGGAGATTCCATGAGTGCCCTGAAGACCGTCATCCATCTGTTACCTTGCCTCGCCCTTGGCGCGGCCTGGGGCGCCGTGCCCGCGGAATCCCCGTATTCCACCCCCCAGCCTCCCTTCTACGGACAGGTGCGCACGCGCACCGAGTACGACGTGAAGGGCATGGCGGACACCACCTCCAAGCATGCCTTGCTGAACACCCAGCTGCGCACGCGCCTGGGCTTCGTGGCCGTGCCTTCGCCTTCGGTCGAGATCAAGGTGGAAATGCAGGACATGCGCTACATGGGAAGCGAACCCGCCGCAGCGTTCAATCCGGCATCCGCTACCACCGGCAACGGCAAAGGCGTGGACCTGACCCAAGGCTACGTGGCCGTGGAACAGGGAATCTTCAAGACGGCCCTGGGCCGCCAGAAGATGTCATTGGGCGCGGGGCGTTTCCTGAGCACCCTGGAGTGGAGCCCCACCTCGCGCGTGTTCGACGGCTGGTCCGGCAACCTGAATCTGGATCCGGGCAACCTCACCGCCCTGTGCTACCTGATCCGCGACTCCAGCAATACCTTGATCCAGGAGCATGATCTGCTTTCCGGCCTGTACTACAGCCACCAGATCAATCCCGACATCGTCGCCGAGGCCTACGGCTTCTATGATCAGTCCCGCCTGCCGATTACCTACGCGGGCGAAGCGCTCGCCGCTTCGGCCTCGGATCTCGTCTACCTGGGCGAGCGCGTAGCGGGCAAGGTGAATATGCTCACGTTCGAGGAAGAGTACATCTACCAGGGCGGCGAACTGAATTTCGGCGGGACGGACAAGACCAGCCTGGCCTTCCAGGCGGCCGCCCGCGTAGGCGTGGCGATGGGCAACTACAAGGCCAATCTGGGCGTGGATATGATGAGCGGCGATGATACCCCGACCGACAACGATTACCATACCTATCGCGCGAACTACTACTTCGCCCACGCCCTGTACGGCTGGATGGACTATTTCGTGGCGAACCCGAAAACCGGCGTGATTGACTATCGCCTGGACGGCGACTTCGGCTTCCTGCCCGGCCCTACCGGTAACCCGCGGGTTTCCCTCAAGCCCCAGTTCCATTACTTCACCCAGCAGGCTCCGGTCTCGGGCGCGGACGACCCGTACGGATCGGAACTGGATCTGGAAGCGCACATCGCCTGGTTCCCCAAGTCCAACATCGTGCTGGGCGCGGGATTCTTCTTCCCCGGGGACGCGGCCTTCATGCTGCCCGCGGCTTCCCAGAAGTTCGCCGGCGCCCCCGCGGCCGCCCTCGTGGACAAGACCACCACCAAAGAGACCGGCTACTTCCTCTACTGCATGCCGACCTTCAACTTCTAGCCGAAAGCGGGCCTTTCCATGGGCAGGATCGCAGTCACCGAGCGCATCATCGAGGCCAAGATCCGGAAAGGCCTGAAATGGTCCGACGCCGCCAAGGCGCTGGGAAAGAGCAAGGAGTGGGTCACCGCGGGCCTGATGGGCCAGATGACCTTCACCAAAGAGCAGGCCGAAACCATCGGGACCCTGTTCGGGCTTTCCGGCGAAGACGTGTTGCTGTTACAGACGGTTCCCTACAAGGGATCTCTTCCCACGGCGGTGCCGACCGATCCGCTCATCTACCGCTTCTATGAACTTGTCGGCGTGTACGGAACCACCTTCAAGGCCCTCATCCACGAGGAGTTCGGGGACGGGATCATGAGCGCCATCGATTTCAACATGGACCTTACGCGCGAACCCGATCCCAAGGGCGACCGCGTGCGGATCGTGATGAGCGGGAAGTTCCTGCCGTACAAGAGCTACTGAGACGAACTACCGATCGACGCTTTCCGGGCGGGTGACGCCGGACTGGCCGTTCCGCGCCGCCTTCACGGGCGGGGCGGGCCGTCCCGGAAAGCCCGTTCGCATCCGCGCCCGACCTTCCTCCGCATCCGGTTTCTCCGCTGTATCCGACTTTCACCCGTAACCGGTATGAATCAAACGGAAATACCGATCTCTTTCCGCATATAGATGTCCCCGATGCTGTCCTTGTATTTCGGGCATTCCCGGAAACCGTTTCTCCGGAACAGGGAAAGGGCGGCTGTGCAGCGGTGCGATGTGTCCAGGAAGATCTCACGATATCCAATGGCCATCGCCAGCTTCATCAGGTCGTCGAAAATATTTTTTCCGAATCCACGGCCCCGCAAATCGTTGCGGAGCCATAACCGGACCAGCTCCCCTTGGGTTTCGTTGAGCCGTTTAAGTCCGCCGCATCCGTGGATTCCGTGCTCGTCTTCCAAGACGAGAAACGCCCCATCGTTTCCGACGTAGTCGCGTTCGAAGTGATCGAGGTCGTCGAGATACCCGATCTTCGCGTAGTAGGCGAGCAGATCCGTCCGGTTCTTGGGAAGGAATTCCAAATCGGAATAGAACTCCAGTACGACGTCCGCAATCAGTTCCTTGACCGCATGGACATCATCCCGCCGCAAAGGAACGATGGATGGCGGATTCACTTTTTCCAAATCGCGATGGTTTTCGTTCCCAGCAGCAGCCCTCCGGCCAGGGCCAGGCCATAGAAAAAAAGGATTTTCCGATTACGGGTCATATCCATCCATGCAAGCGGGACGTCTTCCATGAAACGATACTAATCCCGGGCGGATCGCGGGGCCTGCATGCCGACGGCAAGAATGGGGATGCCGGCTTACGCGCTGCATCGGACCGGCGGCGATGGTATATTGATGCCATGCCAGAGAAAACCGGTACCTCCCCGTCCTTTCCCGCCATCGCGTATCCGCCCACTCGCAAATCCGATCAGACTGATGAGCTGCACGGCATGCGCATCGCGGATCCCTACCGCTGGCTGGAGGATGCGGATTCCGCGGAGACAGCGGCATGGGTGGAGGCGCAGAACAAGGTCACCTTCGGATTCCTGGAATCCATTCCCGCCCGGGCGCGCTTCAAGGAACGTCTGACGGGGCTATGGAATTACGAGCGCTATGGGACTCCGTTCCGCAAAGGCGGACGGTATTTCTTCTTCAAGAACGACGGGCTGCAGAACCAGAGCGTGCTGTACACCATGGACAAGCTGGACGATGCGCCGCGCGTGCTCATCGATCCGAATGCGTTCTCCACGGACGGCACCGTGGCCTTGACCACCCTCGGCATCAGCGAAGACGGGGAGCTGCTCGTCTACGGCACGTCGGTTTCCGGATCCGATTGGGAGACCTGGCGCGTCCGCAGCGTGGCCACCGGCGCGGATAGGACGGACAGCCTGGATCGCATCAAGTTCTCGGCTCCGGCCTGGGCCAAGGATGGATCGGGATTCTTCTACGGCCGCTTCGACGGGGATCCTGCCAAGCTGGACGGGGTCAACCGTTTCCAGAAAGTGTATTTCCATCGCCTCGGCGATCAACAGGACACGGACGCGCTCATCTACCATCGTCCGGATCAGAGCGAGTGGGGCTTCACTCCGGAAGTCAGCGAAGACGGGGACACCTTGATCCTGGCGGTCTGGAAGGGGACCGATCCCAAGAACCTGGTGTTCTGGAAAGACCTGCGGGACCCGGCGGGCGAGGTGAAGGAACTGGTGTCCGACTTCCGCGCCAAGTTCACGCCCGTAGGCGGCATGGGGCGGACCTTCTGGTTCCTGACCGATCTCGACGCCCCGCGCGGACGCCTGCTGGCGGTCGATCTCGACGGTTCCGCGGGAGCGCCTCCGGTGGACGATGCCTGGCGGGAGCTGATCCCCCAGGAGCCGGAAACCCTTGAGGGCGTGGAGTCGGTGGGTGGTCGCCTGGTGGCCTCCTATCTGCGCGACGCCCATGCGGTGGTGCGGCAATTCTCCCATGCGGGCGAGCCCATGGGCGCGATAGCACTTCCCGGTCTGGGCACGGTGAGCGGATTCACGGGCGAGCCCGGGGACATGGAGTCCTTTTTCGCCTTCACGGGTTTCACCATCCCCTCGGCCGTGTACCGCCATGATTTCGCCGCGGGAATATCCACTCTGTTCCGCAAATCCTCGCTGGACTTCGATGCTTCCGCCTTCGAAACCAGCCAGGTCTTCTATCCGGGCAAGGACGGCGTCCGCATTCCCATGTTCCTGGTGCATAAGCGCGGCCTGGCGAAGGGCGGTAACGCGCCGGTTTACCTGTACGGGTACGGCGGCTTCAACATTTCCTTGACGCCTTCCTTTTCCGTGGGCAACCTTCCCTGGCTGGAACTGGGCGGGGTGCTTGCGGTGGCGAACATCCGCGGCGGCGGGGAATACGGGCAGGCCTGGCACGAGGCGGGCATCAAGGAGAAGAAGCAGACCGTCTTCGACGATTTCATCGCGGCGGCGGAGTGGTTGATCCGGGAAGGCTATACGCGCCCGGCGCGGCTGGCCATCGGCGGGGGCAGCAACGGCGGCCTGTTGGTGGGAGCCTGCATGACGCAAAGGCCGGATCTGTTCGGCGCGGCCCTGCCTTCGGTGGGCGTGCTGGACATGCTCCGCTTCCACAAGTTCACCATCGGCTGGGCCTGGGAGTCCGACTACGGCAGCCCGGATCGCGAGGAGGATTTCCGCGCCTTGCTCGCCTACTCGCCCCTGCACAACCTGAAAGCCGGAACCGCTTATCCGGCCACCTTCATCACCACCGCCGACCACGATGATCGCGTGGTGCCGGCCCACAGCTTCAAATTCGCGGCCGCGCTGCAGGCCGCCCAGGGCGGGCCAGCGCCCGCGCTCATCCGCATCGAAACCAAGGCCGGCCATGGCGGGGGTAAGCCCATCGCCAAGGTGATCGAGGAGACCGCGGACAAATGGGCTTTTCTTGTGCGGGTCCTTGGAATAGAAGGCTAGCGGCTTGCAAGCCCAAGGGGGCGCCGTCCGCCCGGCATAGGGTAACGCGGATGTGACTGTGGCGCGATCCTGTCGTTTGCGGATGCAGGCGTCGGCCGAGGCTATCGCTTTTCGAGGCTAGCCCTGGGCGAGGATCAGTGCGGCGTATTGTTGCCGCATGGAGGCCGGGATCTCCGGCTTCTCCCCCAGATGCTCCAGCGCGAACGCCACGGCTTCGAGCGTGGAGAGCCCTTCGCTTTTGACCTGCGGCCGCAAGGAGGGATGATCGGGATTGAGGCTGATGCGGTTCATCTTCAGCAACCACGAGTTCCGCCACCAGAGCGCTTTCGACTGCTTCCAGGTTCCGTCCAGGGCGATCAGGCCTTTCAGGATGGACGTATCCACCAACGGCTGTTTCTTGGGCGTGTGGCTGATGAGCGGCCGCGTGGTCTTCTTTTTGTCCGGTTGGGTGTCCGCCTTAGGGTCCGGCCTCAAGTAGAGCACGCCCCAAAGCGAGGGCTTTTCCTCCGCTCCCGCTACGGTCTTGAAGCTGGGCCAGGAGAGACCGACATGGATATCGCTGTTCGTGAGGGACAGATGCGTGAGGCGAGCCGAGTTCAGGACCTTGAACTGTTCCTGGGGATGCTGCAGGATCACTACCCGGAGCTTGTTGCGGCTCTGGACGACCTGGGCGCATATGCATTGGCTTGGGGGCCGGAAGCATTTTTCGCAAACCTCGGCGCGATCGAACTTCTGCTTGGCGCGGGGGTCGGTAGGGAGGGATTTCGGCTGCATGGGGTCTTGGGTCCAAACGGGAAGTGAGGGTGGAAATATAGGATTCAGGTAGCTGTGCGGTAGGCCCGGAACGCCTGGGTCGAAATCCACACCGAGACCAGTACGAATCCCGCCAGCATCAGCGCCGCCTTGGCCACGCCGCCCCAGGCCTGGCCCAGCATGGCGTCCCGCGAGGCGATCACGGCCCAGTTCACGGGATTGGCGCGGGAAAGCGCGCGGATCCAGCCCGGCATCAGATCCGAAGCCATAAACGCGGTGGACAGGAAGGTCAGGGGCAGGCCGAAGAAGTTGATGACGGCGATGAGGGTTTCCTCGCGGCGCGTGACCAGGGCCAGGCCGTTGGAGAGGGCGGACATGCCCGCGCCCAGCAGGGATCCCAAAAGCAGGATCACGAGAAAGCCGGGAACGCCGCCGGCGACGCGCGCGCCCAGGGCCATGCCGAATGCCAGGATGATCACGGATTGGACCGCCACGGTGAGGGCGGCGTGGAGCACGCGGGCGGAGATCAGCGCGGCGCGGTTCACGGGAGTCGCGAGCATGCGGTCCATGACCCCGTCGGTGAGATCCTCGATGATGCCCATGCCGGACCAGGCGGATCCGAACAACGCCGTCATGATCACCACGCCGGGCGTGAGGAACTGGATATAGGAGCCCGCGCCGAAGCCGGGGATCTCCACCACGCGGCGGAAGAGTTGGCCGTAGATGGTGAGCCAGATGACGGGCTGGATCAGGGTGACGGCGATCCAGATGGGAAGGCGGAGGGTGGTGCGCAGGTGGCGCAGCAACAGATGGCGCGTATCGTTCACGAAGGCTTTCACGGTTTCTCCCCCTTGACCTTGCCGGATGCGGCCACACCGTCCGAGGATCCCGCCGGACCTTCGCCCTGGAAGCGGCGGCCGGTGTGGTGGAGATAGACGTCGTCCAGGGAAGGGCGGCTCATGGTGGAGGAAAGCACGGTGACTCCGGCGCGTTCGACCGCGGTGATGAGGGCGGGCATGGCGGTGGCCCCGTGGCGTACGCGCGCGATGATGCGGTTGCCTTCCGCGGAGGCCTCCAGCACGCCGTCCAGCGGGCGCAGCAGTCCGGCCATGCGTTCCGCGTTTTCCCGCGACGCATCGGTCCCGGTCCGTGCGCCGGTTTTTTCCGGGCCGTGTTCTTGCCCGCCGGATTTTTCCATGCCTATGTCCAGCGCCACCGTATCACCGCTGATGCGGGCCTTGAGTTCGGACGGGGTGCCTTCGACCACGATCCTGCCGTGGTCGACGATGGCCAGGCGGTCGCAGAGATGATCGGCCTCTTCCAGGTAATGGGTGGTGAGCAGCACCGCCAGATTGCGTTCGCGGCGCAGGCGGCGGAGATCCCGCCATAGGGCCGCGCGCGTTTCCGGATCCAGGCCCGTGGTGGGCTCGTCCAGGAAGAGCACTGCGGGCTCGTTGACCAGTCCCATGGCCAGGTCCAGCCGCCGCTTCATGCCGCCGGAGTAGGTCTTGACGATGCGATCGGCGGCCTCGGAGAGGTTGACCCATTCCAGCAGGGTTTTGACGCGCGCCGGGACGTCCGCGGGGGGCACGCGCATCAAGTGGGCCTGCAGGACCAGGTTCTCCCGGCCCGTGGCCCACTTGTCGACCCCGGAGGCCTGGGCCACGAAGCCGATGCGCAGGCGCACCCCGGCGGGGTCGGCGATCACGTCGCAGCCGGCCACGGAAGCCTTGCCTCCGTCCGGACGGGTCAAGGTGGCGAGGATGCGCACGGTGGTGCTTTTACCCGCGCCGTTGGGGCCGAGCAATCCGAAAATCTCCCCCGGCCGCACGGCGAAGGACACCCCGGACAGCGCCTTGACGCCGTTCTTATAGGTCTTTTCCAGGTCGGAGCAGACGATGGCCTCTGGTAGGGTTGGCATGGACGAAAATTAAAAAACTTGGCGACCCGAAGCTCCAGGTTCGGGGGAGGAAAGCCGAAAGGGGTTCCCCAGGTTCATCGGCCGGGATTTTATTACCCTTTCGATATGGATAAGCTGATCTCCCTGTTTGAAAGCAACCGGCAATGGGCCAAGGATATCCGCCAGGCCCATCCGCACTTTTTCGAGAAGCTGTCCCAACAGCAGTCCCCCAAGTATCTGTGGATCGGCTGCTCGGACAGCCGCGTCCCCGCCAATGAAATCGTAGGCCTGCTCCCGGGCGAGCTGTTCGTCCACCGCAACGTGTCCAATCTGGTCGTGCACACGGACATGAACTGCCTTTCGGTGATGCAGTACGCCATCGACATCCTGAAGATCAAGCACATCATCGTCTGCGGGCACTACGGATGCGGCGGCATCGCGGCGGCCATCGAAGAGCGCCCCCACGGATTGATCGACAATTGGTTGCGCAACGTGCGTGACATTTATTACTTGTACGAAAAGGAGATGCTGGCCATCAAGGATCCCGCCGAGCGCATCAACCGCCTCTGCGAAATCAACGTGGCCAGCCAGGTGTTCAACGTCTGCAACACCACCATCGTCCAGGAAGCCTGGGACAAGGGGCAGGAGATCACCGTGCACGGCTGGATCTACGGCATCAACGACGGCCTGCTCCGGGACCTGAACGTTTCCGTATCTTCGGTGGCGGAGATGCGGCAACTGGGTGTCCGCTAAGGCGTACGTCAGGCCTTACCTAAACAGATGGCCGGAACGGTTGTCCGGCAAAAAAGGAGAATGCATGCGAAACCGTCTGGGCCATCGGAGCGCCGTTCTGATCCTGCTATTCCTGGTGCTCCCCTTCGTGGTTGGGTTCGACATCCCGGATTCTTCGGGTACCTACGCAAAGGTCTCCGGAGGCCATGGAGCCTATCATCTTACGGGTTGCCACCGGGACTTCGACTCCGAGGTCTGGGAGGGCCAGGTCGACATGCGCCATACGTTCAACACCGGCGTCCACGATTCGGCCGCATCGATATGGAAGAAGGCGCGGCCGGAAATGACCTCGCTCGGGTACCATGCGGACTTCGTGAACCAGGACATTACCGTGGTGAGGGCCGACTCGGGACATGGCACCGTAGGGGACACCAAAAGCGCGCGCGGGTTCACCGGCGGCGGCTATGTGGGCCTGGACTGGAAATGGGTCGGCCTGGATCTCGGGCTCGCCGCCCTGATGCTCAACCTGGGCGCGGATGACGCGGAAAAGAACAAGACGACCGCGAGCATCGGCCTGAGGCTGGGCCTGAGGAACGGAATCTACGTGACCAGCGACGTCGCCGGGTCCAGCCCCTACCTCACCGGAGGCGGCCAGTTCAACTTCGGCGTGGGCGGGAAATTCCACGATACCCGGGCCTGGATCGGCGGAGGCAGCTTCGGCTTCGATACCAAACACCTGGGAAATCTGGGCATCCTGAAGCTGGAGCAGGGGTTCGGGCCTTGGAGCCTGTCGGCCACGGCCCAGGGCAGCGGCAGCGACGTGGCGCCGGCCAACCTGGGAATCGACCATGAATACGGGTTTTCCCTGGGTCTTTCTTATAGGCTTTCCTCGCTGGACTAAGTAAGTTCCTTCCTTCCATCGTTCCGGAATTTTAGTTTCCGGATGGGATTCACATCCTTCGTCATCATCACCAACTCTTCATTAACCAACGGGAGCATTCACATGCCTGCACGCAAAGCCAAAGCCACCTGGCTCGGAGACCTCAAGAGCGGTAACGGACAGATGTCCTTCGGCGGACGTTTCGAACAACCCTTCTCCTTTTCCACCCGCTTCGAAAACGGCGTCGGCAGCAATCCCGAAGAGCTGATCGGCGGCGCCTTGGCGGGCTGCTTCTCCATGGCCCTCTCCGGCGGCCTGGGCAAGGCGGGCTTCACGGCCAAGCGCATCCAGAGCGAAGCCGACGTCTACATCGAGAAGGTGGGCGAGGGATTCAAGATCACCAAGATCGACCTGCGCACGGACGCGGAGATCCCCGGGATCGAGAACGCCAAGTTCCAGGAAATCGCCGAGGCCACCAAGAAGGGTTGCCCCGTCTCCCAGGCCCTGGCCGCCACGCCCATCAACCTGATCGCCAAGCTGGTCTGATCATTCCCCATCCTTCCTGATCATCCGGCCCGGAAATGGCTACCTTGGGGCGATGGCTTCGCGCACCGCAAACGTCATCGCCCTCATCCTCATCCTGGCCTCTTTCGCCTGCCTGGTCCCGGGCCTCTGGTTCCCGGCCCTCACCCTCGACATCTCCCCGGTCCTGCCCTTCCTCGGCAAGACGGCCCTGTACCACCAGACCCGCAGCATCATCGGGACCATCCGTAACCTGTACGATACGGGTAACCTCGTGGTCGCCGGGCTCATCCTGCTGTTCAGCGTGGTGGTGCCCTTCGCCAAGGGCCTGAGCATGCTCTGCGTGCTCGCCTTCAAAAAGGCGCCCTTCCGCATGCGCCTGTTCCGTTTCGTCTCCGCCATCGGCAAATGGTCCATGGCGGACGTGTTCGTGATGGGCATCTTCCTGGCCTATCTGGCCACGGGGGCGGCCGTGGGCGTAACCGCTGAACTGCACGAAGGCTTCTGGTATTTCCTCGGCTATTGCCTCATGTCCGTGGCGTCCGCGCAATTCATGCGCGTAGAGGCTGCTCCCGCCGCTTCCTGAATCCTAGCGCGCTTTTGGCGCTCCCCGCCGCCTTCGGCTTTGGCGGACGTTGTCCGTCCTGGGCCTCAGACCTTCAGGATTTCCCGATTACGCGGATTTGAGGGATGAAATTCCTCGCCTTCCCGGGAATTATTTTCCGCCACCCTCGTGGCCGGAACTTATTTTCCCAGCACACACGTGTGGAGGACTCGCCGTTCTCCAAGTCCGCAGGCATGTCCGCCGGCGGGATTTCCTGGAGAAAGCATGGCCGTTTCCGAAACCAAACCCTGTTCGACCGGTATCGCGGGACTTGATGAAATCCTCCACGGTGGCCTGCCGCGGCAGCGTTTTTACATGATCCAGGGCGATCCCGGAGTGGGGAAGACCACTCTCGCCTTGCAATTCCTGCTGCAAGGGGCCCGTTCGGGAGAGAAGGGCCTGTACATTACCCTTTCCGAAACCAAGGACGAATTGCTGGCGGTGGCCAAATCCCATGGCTGGGACCTGGCGGAAATCGACGTACTCGAGTTGACCTCCATGGAACAGCAGATGCTATCGGAATCGCAGAACACGCTGTTCCACCCTTCCGAAGTGGAGTTGATGCAGACCGTACGTATCGTTCTGGATCATGTCGAGAAGGTCCAGCCGGAGCGCGTGGTCATAGATTCGCTTTCGGAGTTCCGGCTGTTGTCCCAGGACGCCTTGCGCTACCGCCGGCAAATGCTCTCATTCAAACAATACTTCGCCGGTAACGGCGCCACCGTGCTTTTGCTGGATGATCGGACGTCAGGCGACACGGATCTCCTGATTCAAAGCATCGCCCATGGCGTCGTCTCCTTGAACCGGTTGGTGTCCGACTTCGGCACGGAGCGCCGCCAGATGAGCGTGGTCAAACTGCGCGGCCTCAAGTACGAGGGCGGCAGCCACGACTACACCATCGGGATGGGAGGGCTGACCGTCTTCCCGCGCTTGCAGTTGAGCGCGAAACCCGTCGCGCCCCAAAGCGGACCCCTTTCGAGCGGCATCCCGGAACTGGACCAGCTCCTGGGCGGCGCAGGCCTGGAACGGGCCACCGGCAGCCTATTCATCGGACCGGCAGGCGTGGGCAAGTCCACCATCGCGGCCAAGTTCGCTTGCGCGGCCGCCGAGCGCGGGGAGAAGGTGGCCATCTATATCTTCGACGAGAACCTGCATACCTACGTCCAGCGCGTGGAGGCGCTGGGCATGCGCATCCGGAACCAGATGCGTTCAGGTCTGATCAGCATCAAACACGTGGACGCGGCCCAGATCAGCCCGGGCGAATTCGCCTATGAAATCTGCCGCCTGGCGGACGCGGAAAAAATGAAGGTCGTGGTGATCGACAGCCTGAACGGATACCTGAACGCCATGCCGGAGGAGAAGTTCCTGCTCCTGCAATTGCACGAGCTCCTGGCCTATCTCAGCCAGCGCGGCGTCGCATCCATCCTGGTGATGGCGCAGCACGGGCTGCTGGGCGACATGCATTCCCCCGCCGACCTGACCTACCTCGCCGACACGGTGGTGCTGCTCCGCTACTTCGAATTCCAGGGCGCCATCAAGAAGTCCATTTCCGTGGTCAAGAAGCGCAGCGGCGGCCATGAGAATTCCATCCGCGAATTCCGATTCCAGGACAACCGCCTGGAGGTGGGACCGCCATTGCGCCAGTTCGAAGGGATCCTCCGGGGGGTGCCCAACTTCCTGGGCGGATCGGACGCGATGATCAAAGAGCAGAGAGAAGGCGCCCTATCTTCATGAACGCCTTCGAACACCGGATTCTGCTGCTCGCTCCCACGGGACGCGATTCCAGCATCGCCAGCGAAGTACTGCGGATGGCCGGCTTCGAGGCCGTGGCCTGCCCGAGCCTGGAATCCGTGGCCCAGGAACTCCGGCAGGGAGCGAGCGTGCTGATGTTGGCCGAGGAAGGCCTGTCCGCCCACGGAATGCCCGCGCTGAAAGCCGTGCTTGGGGTCCAGCCCCCCTGGTCGGACGTCCCTATCGTGGTCCTCACGGGCGCGGGGGATATGAGCGAGGCCCGCATGCGCAGCCTCTCCGCCTTCTCGCCTTCCGGTAACGTAACGTTCCTGGAACGTCCCTTCCGGCAAATGACCCTGATCAGCACGCTCAAGATGGCGCTCCGGGCGCGCGAAAGGCAATACCAGTTGCGGATCACCCTGTCCAACCTGGGGGAAAGCGAAGAGCGTCTGCGCCTGGCCCTGGACTCGGGGAAGATCGGGGCCTGGGAATGGAACGTCAATCTCAACCGCCTGGTGGGATCGCCGCGCCTGCACGAGTTCCTGGGCCTTCCCGACGGCAGCCTGCAGAATGGATTGGAGGCCCTGGTCTCGTACGTCCATCCCGAGGACGCCGCCGCCTTCCGCGACGCGGTGGCTTGGGCCCTTGAAGGCGCGCGCGATTGCGAAATGGAGTTCCGCGCCTTGCGGCCGGACGGAAGCGTACGCTGGATGTATACGCGCGCCAAGGTATTCCGGGACCGGGACAACCGTCCGCTCCGCGTGATAGGCGCGGCCATGGACATCAGCGAACGCAAGCAGGTCGAAGAGGATTTGCGCAAGGGAAAAGAGCACCTGCTCCAGTCCCAGAAGATGGAAGCCATCGGGAAATTGGCGGGCGGCATCGCGCACGATTTCAATAACATGCTCACCGCCATCAACGGATACAGCGAGCTGCTGCTCGGCCAACTCGACGACAGGACCGCGCTCAACATCGGCCTGGCGGAGATCCTCCGTTCCGGAAAGCGCGCCGCGGCCTTGACCAACCAGTTGCTCGCCTACAGCCGCCAGCAGGTGATGTCGTTCCAGCCCGTCGATCTGAATGCCGTGGTGCAAGGCATGCACGGCATGCTGCAGCGCCTGTTGCACGAGGACATCCGCCACGTGCTCAGGCTGAAGTCGAAGCTTCCCGCCATCAAGGCCGATCCCGGCCAGGTGGAACAGGTGGTCCTCAACCTGGCCGTCAATGCCCGTGATGCCATGCCCCGTGGCGGCAGCCTGGAAATCGAGACGAGCGTGCTCCGCTTGGGAGCGGCCGTCTCCGAGAAACATGGCGGCGCCCCTCCCGGCGTGTATGTCTGCTTAAAAGTGCGCGATACCGGAGTGGGCATGTCCGATGCCGTGAGGGCGCACATCTTCGAGCCGTTCTTCACCACCAAAAGCGTGGGCAAGGGAACGGGCATGGGTCTGTCCACCGTATACGGCATCGTACAGCAGTCGGGCGGTTTCATCTCCGTGGACACGGCTCCAGGCAGCGGCTCCCAATTCGAAGTCCTGTTTCCCGCCGTTCGCGATCGGACCAGGTCGGCGGAAGCGCCACCCCGCATCCAGCCCGCTTCGGAACGATGCCGGGAGACCATCCTGATCGCCGAGGACGAATCCTCCGTGCGCCTCTTCCTGATCCAGTTGCTGTCCCAGCAAGGCTACACCGTGCTGTCCGGGTCCGATGGCCAGGAAGCATTGGATATCGCCAACGGCTATTCCGGGGAGATCCATATGTTGATCACGGACGTGGTGATGCCCGGCATGGGCGGACGCGAGCTGGTGGAGCGGCTTTCCGGCGCGCGGCCGGCCTTGCGCGCCCTGTTCATCTCCGGCTACACCGACGACGCCATCCTGCAGCACGGCGTATTGGGGCGCGAAACCGCGTTCATGAACAAGCCCTTCCCTCCGGCCTCCCTGCTGGAGAAGGTACGCGGCCTGCTTTCCGTCCCCACCGCATCCAGATCGGAGCGTTCGGCTTCCCGCCTTACGGACGCGGAGTTAGGACCCGACTAGATCTTCAAACGCAACTTCAATTCCGATTCGGTGTATTCCGGTTTCGGCCTTTGGTACCCGGACATCAAGGCGATCCTATCCGCGTCGGTCTTGTTTTCCGGGCTTCCATGCACCAGCAGGGGATGGATGATCAGAACATCTCCGGCCCGCAAAATCACCGGAACGGCGGAAGCGGTATCCGTCTCCGCGATTTTATTGAACTCATTGCGCGGGGATTGCGCAGGGGGAATAGGTCCATGGCGATGCGATCCCGGAACCACGAAGAGCCCGCCGTTTTCCGGATGCGAATCGGTAAGGGAGGTCCAGCAAATCAGGCGGGGTTCATGGCCGTCCCGATTGTAGACCGCGTCTTGATGCCAATCCACTTCCCCGTTTTTTCCAGGAGACTCAGGGCTTCCGTCTTGAGAAGGGTGGCGTCCTTAGGCGAAGCCGCGCCGGGAACGATGAGGAAGCCTTGCTCCTGGTAGGCGATTATGGATTCGGGGCCGAAACGGGGCATTATTCCAATCTAATTCAACTTCAACCGGCGGCCTTCCGGCTCAAGTGACTCAAAGTCCGGTTGGGGTCCCGTTCGCCCGCCGTTCAACCTGGCTGGTCGAAAAACAGCGCCATCAGAATGGAATCGAAAAAAGCGCCGTCGATTTTGACGTGATGCCGCTTCATGCCTTCCCGCGTGAAACCAAAAGACTCATAGAGCCGGATGGCGGGCGCATTGGCGGTGTAGACGCCCAACTCGATCCGTTCCAGGCCGTTGGCCTTGGCCTTATCGAGGGTGGCGGACAACAGTCTGCGCCCAATGCCCTGCATCCTGTGCTCCTTGTCCAGGCCCATCCCCAGGCTGCCGGAATGCGCTAGAGCGCAGTATGGGGGAGTGGTGATGTCGCACCATCCGACCACGATTCCGTCCTCGACCGCGAAGAATTGCGGGACATCATTTCTGATATTCCCCAAGACGAACTCCCGCATGCGCTCCAACGGTGGGGCTTCCTGGAAGATCAGGTATTTTTTTTCACGCGCTACCCCGTCCAGGCAGCAATGGAAGCCTTCGACGTATGGTTCGGATGCGGGTACGATTTCAATCGGCATGTTCCGAAATGTAATTATCGATGGTTCCCATGCTTCCCCTCCATCCCGGATCCGAACTTTGTATTTTCATTATGGACACCTGCATCGGCCGGACCCGTCGGCACGCCTCCAGAAACCGGATTCCATGAAACATATCGCCAATGAATCCGATGCCGAACTGGCCATCCACGATTCCGCCCGCAAGCCCATCATCGTGTACAAGCACAGCCCCATCTGCGGGCTGAGCGACACCGCCATCACGGAGTTCGAAAAGTTCCGGGCGCGGGAATCCGACCGCTTCGATTTCTACCAGGTGGACGTGATCGGCGCGCGCAAGGCTTCCCGAAAGATCGAAGAGTTGCTGGGCGTGCGGCACGAATCGCCGCAGGTGCTGATGATCTGGGATTCCCGTTGCCTGTGGCATGGCAGCCATCGCACGCTTCAGGCGGATCGGTTGCGGACGGAAGCGGAGGCGTTCTGGAGCGCCTTGCCTCCGGGCTAGATTTTTGTAACCAAAACACCCTAATATCATGTAATCTGTATCCAAAAAAGGCCTTAAAATAGCGGATAAATGCTATTTTTTGTTTTCAGAATCAGCAATCCTATGGCCAACCCCCCTTTTCGCAATCCATATTGTATCGCATACCGCCTCCCGGCTCGTCTTAGGGAGGAGATTCTTAACGAAGGAGATGCGATGGAAAAGCGAATGGACAAGCGGATGGGAAAGTGGACGGCGAAAAGCGGGACGTGGATGGCGGCCCTGGGATTGGCCGGGACGATGATGGCGGGATGCATGTTCGAAGGCGGGGATCCGCAAGGGGTGCCGGCCGGACCGGATCCGGTGCCGGGCATGCATTGCGCGGACCTGACCCCGGCGCAGCAGAAGACCGGAGACTCCCTGGTCGCGCTGGCGCAGACGCTGCAGACCTCGGACGTGCAGATGATGGTCTCCGGAAGCCGCGACTGGGCCAACGTGAGCGAGGATCGCGCGCGGGCTTCGATCGCCTACTACAATCAGGCGCTTAAGGCGGCTCCGGGCCATTGCGGCGCCCTGTTCGGCCGGGCCCTGGCCCAAGGCCAGATCCTCCTGCAGGATCAGCGCTTGAATAAGGTCGTGTCCCAGGCCATGCCCAAGTCGTCCGCGAGCGGATCGACCCCGGTGGCCCATGCCTTCAAGGCCTCTGCCGACGAAGCCGCGCCCATGGTGCTGCGCATCGCCTCGGGGCTTGCCAACGTCGACAAGCCTTACATCTCCGCGCAGCAGGATCACTTCGCCAACGATTTGCTGCCCGCCCTGGATTCCGTGATCGCGTCCCTGGACGCGGTGATGGCCCAAGGGGATTTCTCCATCACCTATCCCAAGCCGGAAGGCGGCGTCATCGAGATCGATGCCGGCGAAGTGGGACCGGTGCTGGGCGGCCTCAAGGTGGCCCGCGCCGTGGTGCTGCTCGTGGCGGGATACCAATGGGAAATCGCCCGCGACGGATCCTATGACTGGATCGACCGCGCCTCCAACCTGCGTCCGGCCGACTTCCGCAACCTCGACGCCTCGCAGCGCGCGGACATGGATCACCTGACCGGACTCTTCACCGTCGGCAGCCCTTTCACCCGCGTCAAGCCCGCCTGGAAGTCCGCCATCCTGGGCATCCCGGATCTGCTCCTGCAGGCCGTGGAGAACACCCAGACCGGACTGCGCTACGCTCTCTCCCAAGCGGGACATCCGGAAAAGCAGATCAACGACGTGTACCGCGTCGGCACCGGCGAGAACGATGACATCGATCCCAAGGACCTGGAAGGCGTGATCGACGCCTTGGAGCGGACCAAGAAATACCTCAAGGGCGAAGTGACCCTGGAGTACCACAACGGCACTCACACCCTCAAGCTCAATTTCCCGAAGGTCTTCGCCTGGGACGGCCTGCAGAATTTCCTGCCCTACCACACCGTGGCCCCTTACGCCACCTGGTTCGCGCCCCTCAACGACAATGGAACCGTCGCGGTGGAATACAGCCCCTTCTCCGGGGATCCCGGCGCCAAGGTGCGCGCCGCACTGGGCCTGGCCCCTTCCGATGCCATCCAGTTCCAGGCCACCGGAACCGGTTGGCAGGCGATGTTGCACCATAACCCCGAAGCCTGGTTCCCCGACGGATACCACGGACCCGACGTGTTGCTGGCCGATATTTCCGCCGGTCCCACTCCGTGCACGTTCAGCTACGTGAAGCATGCCGGCCGCCGCCGCGTCGAGCCCACTTTGCTCTTTCCGAACGATAATACCTTCGTGACCACGGATGATAACAGCCAGGGCGTCATCACCCTGGGAAATTCCTGCCGCGTGACCGCGCAAGGGGAAGAGTTCATCTCCGTGTCCTACGCCTCGGAAGCCGCGCCGTTCTATTTCACGGACGCGGCGGGCAACAAGACCCTGGAGATCTCCCAGTTCGACAAGGTGGTGAACGATCTGGGCGTGGCCGCCCTCACCGGCAAAGTCGTGTTCCCGGATCCCACCTTCGGCGGGGTGTTCCCCGGCCTGAACAACGACAACTTCTGGTCCACCATCCAATCCTTGGATGCCGTGGGCCCGCGCCTCAACGAGAAATGCGATGCGACCGGCGCTTGCACCCATGAACTCCCGAACAATCCTTCGGACCTGGACGTATGGGCGCATTACCTCTTCTGGGTGGGCATCCTCTTCTGATACCGGATTCCCCCGGGGAGCGGTCCGCGCGTCGCGGGCCGCCTCCCAGCGTATCCCACTCGCGTTGTTCTCTTTGGAACATGCCGGGCCCTTTCGGGGGCTTTTTTCCGATTTGTCCCCCGTTGTTATTCCTGGCGGCGGCGATGCTTGCGGGCCCGACCTCGGCCCTGTCGCGGATCTGGGAGGCGAACCTGGCGCGGCCGGAGGAATTCCTGGGGCAAGGATTCCGCCTGACCGCCCCTGGGGATCCCGAGAGCTTAGGGGGCGCCTACGATGCCGCCGGCGCTGAGGAAACTTCCATGTTACCGTCCCCTCCGGGTGACTGGCGCGCCCTGTACTCCGCCTCCCTGGGCTGGAACGGCCTGCTGCGCCGGGAAGGCGCGGTCTTCGGGGAAATCGCCTCCGGCCGCGCGGATCAGGCCGCGTGGATCCGGCCCTTGCCGCTATTGGATCTGGCCCTGACCTGGTCGCGGGCCCTGGAGCGCAACCGTTATACCGAACCCAACAAAATGGACGCGCATCTGGGCGGGACCCGGGATGCGCGCGGCCTGGCCATCGCCTACCATCTGCTGCCCCCATCGGAGGACCGGAACGGCGCGGGCTTTCTCAACCTGGTCGACTTCGCCCTTTCCATCCCCGATGTCGATAGGCAAGGGTTCGTCTGGAGCCTGGCGGCGGGCGGGCGGCGCTGGCGGGCGGAATATTCCCTGGAGCAGGGAGACATCGACGAGCCCTTCGCCGTGACCAACCTCGACAGCGGCGGGAACGGCGAGCGCGTGCCCGGCGTCTACCGGGTCCGCACCCTGTCCCATCGCATCCTGGGAACCTTGCCGCTGGGAAGCGGAAGCCTGACCCTGCTCGGAATCTACGCGAACGGCGTTCCCCGGCATCCCGGCTCCGACCAGGAATATTGGTTCAGCGATTCCTCCCGCAGCGCCGAGGCCTCCGCGCGTTATGGCCGATCTTTCGCATGGGGGGAAGGGTTCTTCCGCGCCGCTTACGGCGAAAGCGAAGTGCTGACCTACGGGCGCCGCATACCACCGGGGTCGGAAGGCTTGAAGCGCTTCCATTACGCCCGCAACCATGCGGAGACCTGGGGGGCTTCGCTGGGACGGGATCCTTTGGCCGGTGCTTCGCGACTTACAGCCGCAACCCCGGCGGATGCTCGCACCGGCCTGTATCTGGGCGCGGGGTATCGGGACTATGCCTGGACGAGCAGGCCCTTCCCCGGATCCCTGGAGGCGCGCAATGAAACCCTCAGCTACAACCGGCTGGGGCTGTCCTTCCTCGCCAACCTCTACGGCGGCCTCCTCAAGGAAAGCGAAATCATCTCCGGTTCCCTCCACGCGGGAAGCTGGGAAGTCCATGGGGATTGGAGCGCCGGGGCAAGGGCCTGGAGCGGAAGCGCGGGACTGTCCGCCTATCGGACCGATTTCCGCCTGCAATATGATGGGCATTCCCTGAGCCAACGGCTGTTCTCCATCGACACCTCCGCCGGCTACGGCGGCAGCCCTTCCGGCCACCTCATCGGCGTGACGCCCAGACTGGGCGCTGCCTGGTCCCGGGGTCGCTTCCGCGCCGAAATCGCGGCCTCCCAGGTCGTTCCGCTGGTGGTCGCCATCGATGGTCCCGACGGCTCCTCCGCTTCCCAAGGCGGATCCGATGGGTCTCCTGCAAGTTACCCCTGGTTCCGCAACGGTTTCGCCGCCCAGGCCGGCATCCAGGCGGGGTATTGAGCATGGTCGATATCTACGGATTCGAGGATTACCGCGCCTATCTACTCGAATGCTTCCAGGAACGGAAACGCAATGAGCGCGGCTTCACCCACCGCAAGCTGGCCGAGGCCGGCGGCATCGCCAATCCGGGATTCTTCAATGAGGTCGTGAAGGGCCGGCGGGACCTTACTCCGGAGGCCACGGAGAAATTCTGCCTCGCCTTCGCGCTCAAGACCAACGAGGCGGAATACCTCAAGCTGCTGGTGGCCTTCAACCAGAGCCGCGACCCGGAGGAAAAGGACGAGTTGCTGCGCAAGATGCAGTTCCGCCGCGGCCGCAGCGCCTTCGCCCGCATCCATCCCGCCACCGTCCGCTATTATCAGGATTCCAACTACGCCTTGGTGCGCGTGGCCCTGCGGGTGCTGGACTTCCGCGGCGAATGGGAACGCCTGGCCCGCTTCCTCAAGCCGCCCATGCCGGTGCCCCTGGTCAAGCGCTGCGTCCGGGATCTGTGCGAGTGGGGCCTGGTGAAGCAGGAGCGCGACGGACGGTACGTGGTCACGGACGCCTACCTTGAGCCCGGCCCCAACATGGAAGAGGCATTGAAGCGTATGCACCGGGAATGGATCCAGCAGGCCGCGGATTCCATCGACGCCTTCGCCAAGGCCGATCGGCATATCTCTTCCGCGCTGATCACTGTCACGGAAAAAGGCTACCGGGAGCTGATCCGGCGCGTGGAGGCGTTCCGGGCCGAAATGCTGGAATTGGTCAAGAAAGAATCCCGGAATCCGGAGCGGGTGGTGCAGTTCAACCTCCAACTGTTCCCAAAGAACGCTAAGGCGGATCGGGGATGAGCGCTTTCCTTTTCCGCATTCGTTTCATCAAAAGTGCGGTGGAATCCTTCCGGGTTCGCTACCTTTTGCGGGAGACGTTCGTCAAAATGCACATGCCGAAATCCATCCTACTCATAAGCTGCCTGATATTCCTGAGCGCCTGCCTGTTCCAAGGCGGCGATCGGGTGGCGAACAAGGGCGGCGGCTGGGAGGACTTCCCCAACGCGGATCAGAATCTCTGCGGCGATCTCACTC
>OBEQ010230201.1_pt1 | contig 30019 bp, 27 predicted proteins | sample 1670901 | NCBI WGS metagenome assembly OBEQ01 (sample SAMEA104232315, study PRJEB22302) | groundwater metagenome | biome: forest; feature: aquifer; material: groundwater | place: USA | collected 2011-08-07 | depth 5.4 m
CCTTTTATAACCCAGCGGCCATCAATGATTATGAAAAAAGGCCTCATTTTCGGATCTTAAGCCCTTCGCTTGATTTTTCGCCCGGTTCTATCGGACTCGTCAAAGATGTCATTGATCTTGCGAAGGATGTCAATGCGGCCTTGGGAAATGAAGCCAAGGTCAATGTCTTCCGCACGTTCGTGGACAACCATATCGGGCAATTTCAATCGGTAGCCGTTCGAATGCCCGTCATCCAGGTACAGCAAAAGTGGTTTTTTGTCTCCCTCTTGGGTGATACCCGCAACACCATTTCATTCAGGAACCGCGCTTTTACCAATATTGAGATCTCTTCACGCTCTGACGTTGGTGGGGTTGTGGGATCTGCCTATAACTTTAAGGATCTTTTTGGGATTGAGCAAAATATCCAGTTAGGCGTGGATGTCAAAGTGATTCACCGGGTCTCAATCGATCGTATTGTGGCAACTAACGATATTATCAACAACTCGCGTTTCAGTGATTCGGTTCCCATCAAACACTCCACGGGTGTTGGCGTTGATCTAGGCTTAAAAGGTGATTTTCCGACCTTGGGTGTCACCTGGCTCGAGGCTATCAAGCCAACCCTTGCTGTCACTTACCAGGACATCGGTAATACGCGATTTGCTGCGGGTATTGCGGATACTCAACAGTCTGTCTCTGCCGGGTTCGCCGTTCATCCCCGTTTAGGAAGTTGGGAATTCCACGTAGCCAACGACTTCCGCGAACTCAATCAGGACTCTGCCTTTATGAAAAAATGGCACATCGGTGCCGAGGCCTTTGCTCCCAAACTAGGATTTTTTCGTCCCTCTTTCAGAATCGGTGGCAATCAAGGTTACATCGGGGGTGGTACCACGCTGGATTTCAAATATGCGAAACTCGAGTTCGCGACTTACGGCGAAGAGGCTGGTGTGGCCACAAGCAACAAGCAACTCCGACGATTGGCCGTCAATCTTTCCTTTGGATTTTAGGGGGTTTTAGAAAATCCTAGATTTTCTTAAAATCAAATCCTTCCAACTCCGTAGCGATGTCCGATAAAAATTTGATCGCCTCGGCTCCATCGAGCAGACGATGGTCAAAAGAAATGTCGAGACTTAAGATAGGTCGTATTTCAATCTTGTCCCCCACCACCCAAGGACGTTTGACAACACGGTTGATGGCAACAATCGCCGCTTGAGGATAGGGAATAATTTGGTGGCTTCGTAAAGTACCCAAGGCCCCCGCGTTGTTCACCGTGAAGGTAGCGCCCGTCAGTTCGGAGAGTGCTAAATTACCCTTTCGGGCCGCCTCAATCAAACGCTGCACCTCTTGAGATATTCTTTTAAAAGAAAGTGTCTGGGCTTCTTTGATCACGGGAACAACCAATCCCTGATCCGTCGCTGTGGCAATTCCCAGATGAATCGCCTCATACTGCTCAATCCATCTCTTCCCTTCAGCTTCCCTCCACGAACTATTCATGTGAGGATTTTTTTTCAAGGCTTGGACGACAGAAACCAGGATGAACGAAAGCAATCCGGGGGCGCCTTTTTTGTCCGCACGCCAGCCTTCGATGGTGGAGAGATCCACATCCAACCCACAACCGGCATGGGGAATCCTCTGTTTTGAAAGAACCATATTATCCGCAATCCGTGATCGGATCGGTAAAACCGGAATTGTTTTAATGCCTGTTTTTGAAATTTGAATTTCACTTTTTGGAGGTTCTCTTTTTTTAAGAAATTCCAGAAAATCTTCCTTGGTGAGATGACCCTCAAGGCCTGTCCCCTTTAATCCCTCAACTTCATTGATAGGGATACGATGTTCTTTTGCCAAAGACCGAATCATGGGAGAAAGACCGGATTCTTTTTTATCGGATTGGGCTTTTTCTCCAATCGACTTGCCAATACCTAAAGCAAGATATTTTTTTTCATCGTCTTCAGAAACCTCAAAATGGGCAATGACAGAACCCACAGAAACACTGGCTTCATCACCCTGAATAATTTTAACGAGGGTCCCTCGAAAGGGAGATTCGTAAGAGAAAACCGATTTTTCCGTTTCCATTTCGACTAAAGGTTCTGATTCGGTGACAGACTCGCCCTCTTTTTTGAGCCAACGAACGATGTGACCTTCTGTGATGGATTCTCCGAACTGCGGCATGGTGAGCACAAGCAGCATGAGCTCAATACTGAACGAGCCGACGAGCGGCGTCAATGATATCCTTCTTTGAAGGCAAATAAAAATCTTCCATGGAGGGAGCGACAGGCACAGGAGTCATCTGCGCGGCAATACGTATCGGGGGTGCCGCTAAATGATCAAAGGCCTTTTCGCAAATGACGGATTCCAGCTCACCGCCCACACCTCCGCGAATAGGAGCTTCATGAAGAATAATGACACGATTTGTCTTCTTGAATGACTGAATCATTGTCTCTTCATCCAGGGGTACCAGAGTACGCAGATCAATCACCTCAAGTTCGATTTTTTCTTGAAAAAGCTCTTCGGCCGCTTGAAGGGCCAGGTGAACCATGGCGGAGTAAGTAATCACGGTCACCTGTTTTCCTTCACGCCGGACACAGGCCTTTCCTAAAGGAATCGTATAAACTTCGTCGGGCACTTCTTCTTTTAATTCATAATAAAGTTTTTTGTGTTCAAAATAGAGGACAGGATCGTCATCCTCGATGGCCGCCTGGAGCAAGCCCTTCGCATCATAGGGCGTGGATGGCACAACAATTTTCAACCCCGGCACGTGAAAGAACCAGGCCTCCGGACATTTAGAATGATAAGGCCCGATCCGTAATCCACCCCCAAAAGGCGCCCGAATGACGAGGGGGACAGGCGTCCCTGTTCGAAATCGATAAGGAGCGGCCACATCCACAATCGTTGAAAAAGCCGTGGTAATAAAATCCGAAAACTGAATCTCGGCGATAGGTCGTAGGCCCGCTATGGCTGCCCCAATGGCTTCTCCCAGGATCGCCATTTCGGAGAGGGGTGTATCTTTGACCCGCCGATCTCCAAATTCTTCATAAAGACCTTTGGTGATCCCATAGACTCCACCATATTCGCCCACATCTTCACCCAAAATATAGACACGATCATCCTTCCGCATCGCCTTGCGGAGACCGTCACGAATCGCCTCACCATAGGTTATGAGAGCCATCATCTCTCCTTTAACAAATCTTCGGGCTGGGGCATCGGTTGTGTCCGTGCATAGTCAATCGCCTCTTCGATTTCTTTGTCAATGCGTTCACCGATGGCGCGCGCCTCACTCTCCGACAAAAAGCCCTGGGACTCCAGATATTTTCGAAACCAAAGGATCGGATCTTTTTTCTTCCACTCGTCTACTTTTTCTTTTGGGATATACGTCGCCGGGTCATGAGTCCCATGACCTCCCATGCGCAATGTCTTGCACTCAATCAGAGAAGGCCCCTCCCCCCTTCGTGCCCGATCCACGGCCTCTTTGACCGATTGATAAACCTCGAGGATATTGTTTCCATCAATAGTTTTTCCGGGCATGGCATAACCCGCCGCACGCAGGGATAAATTTTCAATGGCAGCCTGGCGATGCACCGGGGTTGAAATGGCATAACCATTATTATTGAGGACAAAGACAACAGGAAGTTTGAAGACCGAGGCATAGTTTAAGGTCTCATGGATGACACCTTGTGAAGAAGCCCCGTCTCCCCAGCAAGAGAGGACGACATTCTTTTCTCCGCGATAAACAATCGCTGCCGCGATTCCATTGGCCACCGGTGCAATCGCCCCCATATGGGAGATAAATGACAAAATATGCTTTTGAATATCCCCAAAATGAACATTGCCGTCGCGTCCCAGGGTGGGAGACGTAGCGCGACAAAAATACTGAAGAAAAATTTGCCTTGGTGTGATACCGCGCACCAGATAAGCCCCCATGTCCCGATGAGAAGGAGCCAACCAATCCCCCTTTTCGAGGGCCGAGGCAGCACCCACCGAGATCGCTTCTTGTCCTGTCGAGAGATAACCCTTTCCAATGATGAGGGGTTGTTGAGGATTTTGGCTATGACAGATATAGGCGACTTTATTTTCGAGAGTGCGCGCCAGAAGGAGGTAATAATACATCTCAAGAAGCTGTTTGCGATTCATATAAATTACTTGAAGGTAAAACCCATCCGGAGGCTCGGCCCGGCCATGACATTAAAATCCATTGAAGAGTTGATCGGCTTTTCATAGCCCGTTGACAGATGATAAAGATTATCCACAAACCCCTCATCACCCGTCTTGATCCCCGACCTCTGCAACCACGCATTCACCTGCCTTTTGTCCCGATGACTCAAAAAAGTGCGTGCCCCGGGAAGATCATCCCGATTGAGGACGGCGTTTTTGTCCGTGGCAAACATGTCCTGGTTCATCAGGAGTTGTTGAGCTTGGAGGAGGTTGGGAAGGACAAGCCCCAGAAATAGGAAAGAAGTTTTGAGAATCCATCCCATATCGACACCCCCCAAACAAAAATAAATCATACGCCTGTTCTGAAGAGGAGTCATCGAAAAATTGGGTGAATAAAGACTCCCTACGCGGCTAATTCGGGGATATTTGGAAAAGCGGCCGTGATGGTCGCATGCGCTTCTGGGATAAGATCCACAACGGTCCGCAAGACAACTTCCCGATGAAAAACCGTCGGTCTCTCAACCAGGTTTTCATCCCTCACACGAGTCCTTCTCAGGGCAAGGGCCAAGCCCATGGCCGGACTTACCGAACTTATGTAAAGAATAATTTGCAGCTCCTTGCGCATTGTTTTCGATAACTCCGAGCCTTCACTTGTGATTGACTTTAACTGGTCGAGAACAATGGTAAGTGCCGTTGGCTTGAGTCTGTTATCGTCATCGAGAAGAGGCTGCCATCTCTCACGTTTGACTCCCATCATCGTTGCGAATTTTTCAAAATGTTCTTGGTCTACTTCGGGAGAAACATAATAATCCGGCGTCGTATTCTCATCAGAAGAAGAGAAAGGTGCATAACGCTCGGGATGCCTCATATGATAATAGCGATGGCCTCTTTCTTCAGCACGCGCTTTGATATCTTCTACAAAAGCCGTACGAAAAGCGACTTCTCTCGCGACCATTTCACCCATTGACGGATCATTATTCCGATAAAAAGTAGAAATACCGCTCTCAATGGCCGCACGAGCCACAGCCCCCGCCTCCGCCTCAATAAGCCTTGAGTCAAAGGGATTGGCCACCAACCAGTGCCTTCCAAATTCTCTTTGTTCGCGAGGAAGGCGCTGACGCAAGGACTCGGGTGGACCCATCTTGGCAACTTGAAGAATCCCTCTCGCTGCTGCAACAGTCATAGCGGCATTTACTCCGCCCGCCCGTGCAATCATAGCGCCGCCACCTACTAACCCAAAGGCAGCAAAATTATTAAATACATTTTGAAAAATCTGATTGCCACTGGCATAAATAGCGTCGCTCCGTACACGCCTGACCTCCTCCGGCGTGTATCCGGGTGAAGGATTTGTCATCAGGGCAATGAGTGGATCTCTTGAAAGACCTCGAATGATTCTCTCTGTCCATGTGGGATCGCGAGTGACCGTAACAACATCCCCCAGGTTCATTACAAAATCGGCATCCTTCAGGAAACCTTCAACAATTGTTCCCTCGGGGATGCCCTTCGTCATCTCTGCCTTAAATGGATCTTCCCGAACATCGTCCCGTCCTTCATAGAGAGGATAAGGTATTCCGCTGTTGTCTTTATTGATGCCCCTGTCTGTCACTAAAATATTTTCGGGTTTTACACCATGATTGACGAGCTCATCATAGACTCCCCGGGCACCAGCGCCTGCACCGCAGATCACTCCTCGGATCTTTGTGATATCGCGGTTTGTCACTTCCGCCCAGGCGAGAACACCGGCGGCCGTTACAACCCCTGTACCCTGTCGATCATCAGACCATACTGTGCACTCACCGCGGATAGCCTCAAGCATCGAAAAAATAAGCGCCAGATCACGTCCTTGGGAATCCTCGATATTGATAAAACCAAAGTTGCCGGAAATATTCCGCACCGTCCGTGCAAATTCTTCAGCCCTCCAAATCCGGACCTGCTCTGATCGGCCGCGCGGATCGAGAGTATCTAATTGGGCCAACTGATCTTTGGAAAAGTAGCTTCGGATGGTAAGCGGTGTTGTACTCACGCCGGCCGTCAGGGCAAAATACTTTGCCTTGCCATACATGATGGCCGCCGCGGCATCAGACAACAAAAGATCATTTTCAATCACCGGACCAGCACGAAGACCAAGAATAGCCGTCGCCGGAGAAGCAACGAGGGCTTGGTTCCACCTTCCGCAAAGCACCCCGGCCATTGAAGGGTTTTCACGAACACGTTCCACCAAAGCCGCACCGTAAGGAGAGTACTCCAGAGGACCAGACATAGCGACCAAAGGAAGATTAAAAAGATTATTTCCAACAAGACCATAGCGACGTTCTGCTTCAGCATAGCCGGCAAGAGTTCCCAGAGAAACATCCCTCATGGCCTGAAAATAGGGCGTGCGGGGAAGAAAATAGCGGGCATTCGTGTTCAACGACACAGACATAAGCACCTCATCATGACGATCAGTTCCCTCTTCGCCGCTTTCAAAAAAAGGTTGCGCACTTTTTTCATCTTTTTTGAATAAACCAAAATTTATCTCGAATTCGTCACACTCCTCAATTCTTCGGCCAGCTTTTCCCGGACAATGGCCTCATCACGAAATTCAGGGGCCGCATTACCATGCCGTTTTTTGAGGATCACTTCGAGGGACTTGCGGTATTCTTCGATGCTGACAAAGGGCCTTTGAGCCACACCGCTCTGGATGGCCGCTTCGGCAACGGCCGGGGCCTCCCAGAGAAGGACACGGGGATCGAAGGGTTTGGGAATGATATATTCGGGGCCAAATTTAAGTTTGATATTGCCATAAGCCCGGCAAACATCCTCGGGCACCTCTTCACGGGCCAACTGGGCCAAGGCCTTGGCCGCTGCCAGCTTCATCGCTTCGTTGATCTTTGTCGCTCGCACATCCAAGGTGCCACGAAAAATAAAAGGGAATCCAAGGACATTATTCACTTGATTGGGGAAATCCGACCTCCCCGTTGCCATCACGACATCGGGGCGTACCGCCACCGCCTCATGATAGCCGATCTCGGGATCGGGATTGGCCATGGCGAAAACAATCGGCTTCCGCGCCATACTTTTGATCATGGCCGGCGTCACCAGACCCTTACCGGAGACACCAATAAAAACATCGGCCCCCTTCACCGCATCTTCCAGAGTGCGCAAAGTCGTTGTCTTTGAAAAATAACCCCGAACAGGTTCGAGGTTGGCACGCCCGTCATGGACAACACCCTTACTGTCACAGAGGGTGATCTGCTCTCTGGAAATCCCCAAGGACATAATCATCTTGGCACAAGCAATACCAGCGGCACCGGCACCCGAAAAAACGACACGCACTTCAGACGCCTTCTTGCCCTGAATCTCAAGGGCATTCAGAAGGGCTGCCGTTGTAATGACCGCCGTCCCATGCTGATCATCATGAAAGACGGGGATCGACATTGTGTTGATCAGTTTTTCTTCAATCAAGAAACATTCGGGTCCCTTGATATCTTCCAGATTGATTCCGCCAAAGGTAGGTTCCAGGGCCTTCACGACATTCACAAAAGTCATGGGGTCTGCGGCATCGACTTCGATGTCAAAAACATCAATATCTGCAAATTTCTTGAAAAGAATTCCCTTCCCTTCCATGACGGGCTTGGAGGCATGGGGACCAATATTGCCCAGGCCAAGGACAGCGGTCCCATTGCTGATGACGGCGACAAGATTGCCCCGCGCCGTGTAATCATAGGACTTTTGGGGATCTTGCTGAATCTCAAGACAGGGTTCGGCCACACCGGGTGTGTAGGCCATCGAAAGTTCTTTTTGGGTATCACAAGGCTTGGTGGCCACTACCTCGATCTTGCCCCGACGCCCTTCTGAATGATATTTTAAGGCCTCATCGCGAGTTATCATTAAGGCTGGATTTATCGCCTTAAAAAGGAGGTCGAGTCAAGAAGAGGATTAGCCTTTGCAAACACCGGCCTTCACGGGCCTATTTCTTTACACTTGGAGTGACAACAGTTTTGAGAGCGGGATCAGGAGGGTTTGGATCAGTCCCAGGAAATTTTTCGGGGAGATGATAGGGAGGAGGAAGTTCTGGAGTAGTACCACTCCTGCCCGACGTGCTGAGGCAAGTTACTTTTCGGACTCTTTGATTACTGGAATCAGCGATATAAAGATTGCCGATGATATCAACTGTAATGCCGATGGGTTCATACAACTGGGCGCTGATTGCCGGGCCACCATCTCCTGAATAGCCAGGGGTGCCATTGCCCGCAACTGTCGTGATAATCCCTCTTGGGTCTACCTTGCGCACTCTATGAGATGCTGATTCAGCGATGTAAAGATTGCCGGTACTATCAACGGCAAGTCCATGGACCCGATTAAGTTGGGCACTGAGTGCCGAACCACCCTCTACAGGGGTGGGGACCGCACCAGAATAAAATCTCCCGTTACCCGCAACTGTCGTGATAATACCGGTCGTCGCATCCACCTTCCGGACCGAGTTATCATTGAGCCAACCGGGAAAATTACCGGCAATATAAACATTACCGGCTCTATCGACCGCAAGATTTGAAGGATAGATAAACAAGGCACCGGTTGCTGGACCACCATCCCCTGAAGAAATGGGCTCTGAGCCAGAGGGATATCTCCCACTACCGGCAAAGGTGCTGATGATACCCGCTGTATCCACTTTCCGGATTCTATTATTATATTGGTCGGCAATATAAAGATTTCCGGTGCTATCAACCGTAACGCCTGCAGGTCCAGACAGCTGGGCACTGGTTGCTGGACCACCATCCCCTGAAAAACCTGGGGTGCCATTGCCTGCAAAGGTACTGATAATACCGGTCATTGCATCGACCTTCCGAATACTTTGAGTATTGATATCAGCCACGTAAAGATTACCGCTGCTGTCGACTGTGACGCCTGTGGGCCCATGCAACTGAGCACTGAGCGCCGATCCACCATCCCCCGAAAAACCATCAGTGCCATTGCCTGCAAAGGTACTGACAATACCAGTCGTTGTATCCACCTTCCGGATTCTGTGATTACGAGAATCAGCAATATAAAGATTGCCAGTGCTGTAGGCCGTAACATCCCAGGGATCATATAACTGGGCGCCCAGCGCTGGCCCGCCATCCCCTGAAAAACCTGGAGTACCGTTACCTGTAACCGTTGTGATGATGGATCTCTCATTTATCAGACACTCCCTCGACTGAGCCTGAAGATTTGAGCCTATCCCTGTCAATGACCAGGCAAAAAGTGTGAACAGGAACAGGACAATTCTTCCCTTTGCCTTCATAAATTCCCCCTTTATGATTCGTTGATCTGGATCCGTCATTATTCAAAAAGAGAATGATGCAATCTCGGTGCTAGAGAAATAAAAATATAAACTATTGAAAACATTGATTAAATATGAATTTTGCAAAAGAATTTATCTTAATTTCAGATCAAAATGAGAAATAATTCTCAGAATGAGAAATTGAGGATTAGCCTTTGCAAACACCGGCCTTGACGGCGGCGGCGGCGACGTATTTGGCGACACGATCATGAAGGAGGGGATCAATAGGGTCTGGAATCAGTTCTTTTTCGGGGGTATGGGCGACGATGGCCTCGGCGGCGGCAATATACATCTCACGAGTCATACGTGTCGCCCGTGATTCAATGGCTCCTTTAAGAATACCCGGATATCCCAAAAGATTATTCACACGACTGCCATCACTCGCAAAACCGGCGCCGGCATTGACGGCATCCACAATAGAAATTTCGGGAAAAGGATTGGAAAGTGCCAGGATCACCTGCCCCTTGCGTACCATCTCCGGCTTGATAAGCCCCGCCTGACCTGTGGTCGAGATGACTACCTGGGTCCTCTTCATGACCTCATCAATGGTATCGACCACCTCTCCACCCATTTTTTCAAACCGCTCACGCGCACCGGAGAAGAGATCCGTCCCGATCACGGGGCGTCCGGTGTAAGACATGATCAGTTTCGCAATCGAAGATCCTGCGGCGCCCAAACCAATCTGACCAATCTTTGCATTTTTAAAATTAATATTCACAATACGACAGGCATTCATGGCCGCCGCCAAAGAAACAACCGCCGTCCCATGCTGATCATCATGCATGACAGGAATCGGGAGTCGCTTCGTTAATTCTTCTTCGATATAAAAACAATCCGGCGTCTGGATATCCTCAAGCTGAATCGCCCCAAAACCGGAGGCGATCGTGCAAACGGTTTCCACAAAGAGTTTGGGATCCAGGGTGTCGCAAAGGATGGGGATCATGTTGAGTCCCGAAAATTGCGTAAAAAGGGCGGCCTTGCCTTCCATCACCGGCATCGCGGCCACGGGACCAATATTACCCAAACCCAAAACACGGCTGCCATTGGTCACCAGGGCCACCGTCCTGGGAATCATCGTATAATGATAGGCTTCTTCCGGTTTTGATTGAATCAGACGCGACACGACAGCCACTCCGGGCGTGTAGACCTTCCGAAGATCATCCACCGATTTGACCGGATACTTGGCCGTCACCGTAATCTTGCCGCCTCGATGCAACTCCATCACTTCATCAATAACCTCTTCTACGGTAATTTCCGGAATCGATTTGAGGGCGTTGAGGACTTTTTGAAGATGATCCTCATCATCGAAGATGATAGTGAAATCACGGACATTATAAAATGTGCCGAGAGAAACCGTCCTGATATCACCGATATCCCCACCCAGCGTGGCAATCGCCGAAGTCACCTTGGCCAGCACACCAATCACTTTTTGATTACGACACCGGAGGGTCTTGATAACTTTTTGTTTGTAGGACATGAGCTAGACCTTTTTTCCTAATGGAGATTATATTGAAATGCAAGGGCTTCAAAAAACCCAATTGACAAGAAAGAGCACATCGACAAGGAATTACTCCCATTAAGGAGCTTTTCATGAAATTCAAAAAAGTCGATCATATCGGTATTGCCGTCCCCAATTTAGACGATGCCGTCCGCACCTACACCGCCCTTTTTGGAAAGGCCCCGGAGCACTTTGAAGAAGTGGAAGAACAAAAAGCCAGGACGGCCTTTTTTGCCGTCGACGATACCAACCTCGAGCTCCTCCAATCCACCTCGCCCGAGGGTCCCATCGGTAAATTTATTGAGAAGAACGGAGGCCGCGGCGGCCTTCATCATATCTGCATTCAGGTCGACAATATCGAGCAAGCTTTGGAAGAATATAAAAAACAAGGCATTCAACTCATCGACCAAAAACCTCGTATCGGCGCGCATGGGAAGCTGATCGCCTTTGTGCATCCCAAGTCGACGGGCGGAGTGCTGCTCGAGCTCTCGCAGACCATTTCCCATTCTTGACAAGCTCGGGTGAGTCCGCTAGAGGATCCTCCCATGTCGCGCATCCATCCATCAGAAGCCCTCTTTGAAGGCGAAAAACCTTTTCCTGTTATTCCGTCCTGTGAGCATTTTGCGGGTTCTGAAAAACTTATCACCAAAGCGATGGAACTTCAAAACGTCAAGGGCGGTGTCTTTGATATCACGATGGATTGCGAGGACGGAGCTCCCGCGGGTAAAGAGCGCGAACATGCCGAGATGATCGTGCGTATGGCCAGTTCCGAACTCAACAAACACAAGATGGCCGGCGCTCGCATTCATGATTACACCAACTCGTTTTGGAAACAGGACATCGATATTCTTGTCCCGGGGGCCGGCAATATTCTCGCTTACATCACCATCCCCAAGCCCACAAACGCCGGTCAAGTGAAGGAGATGATTTCTTATATTCAGGATGTCGCCAAAAGATCGGTGGTCAAGAGAGAGATTCCGATCCATGTCTTGATTGAGACTCATGGCGCCTTGAAAGACGCGTTTGAGATCGCAGCCCTTCCCTGGATGCAGGTGCTGGATTTTGGGCTGATGGATTTCGTTTCGGGTCATCATGGAGCAATCCCGGATACGTGTATGAGATCACCGGGCCAATTCGATCACAAACTCATTGCCCGTGCCAAGGCGCAAGTTTGTGCGGCAGCCCTCGCCCATGGAATCATTCCGGCCCACAATGTCACTCTCGATTTAAAAGATGCTGAAAAGACAAAGGCCGATGCCTTGCGTGCCCGTAATGAATTTGGGTTTTTGCGCATGTGGTCGATCTATCCCACCCAGATCGATGCCATTGTCTCGGCCATGATGCCGGATCACTCCAAGGTCGAATCCGGCTGCAAGATACTCTTGGCCGCCCAAGAGGCCAACTGGGGCCCAATCCAGTTCGAAGGCGAATTGCATGATCGTGCCACTTACCGCTACTACTGGGAACTCATTCAGAGAGTGCGCGTCTCGGGTCAAAAACTTCCCGAAGCGGCCGAGAAGGCGTTTTTCTCCTGATATTCAGGGTAAACAAACTTTATGAACGCAAGACAAACTCTGGAATCCGCCAAAAATTTGCTGAGCCATATTGGACGTCATCTGGCCCAAAGAGCCTCAGAGGACAAAAACATCTCAACAACAAAACTTGATGCCTTTCAAACAGTCGCCTATGACTTCGCCTGGATCGCCTCCGAGATTTACGCCTCGGAGCAAATCATAGCCTACGCTGAAAAAAATTCCGGAGAACTAGAGAAGGCCCTCGCGGATTTCTTCACGGCTGAAATGATCACACATTTCTCCGACAAGGTCAGTTACCGGTTTCATGAATGGGGTGTGGATCAAACCAAGTTGGTGGAAACCATCTGGAAGGCCTCCCTGACGAAGGATGTGGAAGCCGTCCTCACATCCGGAAACATCCTCAAGATCGCCCATCTCATCCAACAATCCGGTCATGGTGGCGCCTACGGCCTTGACGAGCAGCATGAAATGTTTCGCCAGACATTCAAAAAATTTGCTGAAGACAAAGTTATGCCGTTGGCCGAAAAGGTCCACCGCCATGATCTCTTGATCCCTGAAGAAATTCGAAGTGGCCTCATCGAACTCGGTTGTTTTGGACTTTCGATTCCCCAAAAATTCGGCGGATTTCAAGATGACAACCGGCCCGATAATACCGGCATGGTTGTGGTCACGGAAGAATTATCCCGCGGCTCGCTGGGCATTGCCGGCAGTTTGATTACACGTCCGGAGATCCTCTCCAAAGCCATTCTTAAAGGGGGGACCGAAGAACAAAAAAACAAATGGCTCCCCTGGCTCGCCACCGGTGAAAAAATGGCCGGTGTCGCCGTGACCGAGCCTGATTATGGAAGTGACGTCGCCGGCATGAAGGTCACCGCTACCCGCAAGGAATCCAACGGCCAAAAAGGCTGGGTCATCAACGGCGTCAAGACCTGGTGCACTTTTGCCGGTTATGCCGATTCTTTGATGGTGCTCTGCCGCACTGATCCCGACATGAGCAAGAAGCATCGGGGCCTATCGATCCTGATCGCCGAAAAGCCACGCTTTGAAGGACACGAGTTTAAACATATACAAACTGAACACGGTGGACTTGTGGAAGGCAAAGCCATTCCAACGATGGGTTACCGTGGCATGCATTCTTATGAAGTGAATTTTGAAAATTACTGGGTGCCGGAAGAAAATCTCATTGGTGGTGAAGCTGGACTTGGGAAAGGTTTTTATTTGCAAATGGAAGGTTTTGCCGGAGGCCGTCTTCAGACGGCTGCCCGTGCCTTGGGCGTCATGCAGGCCGCCTTTGAGGCCGCTCTTCGTTATTCCAATGAACGCAAAGTTTTTGGCAAACCTATTTTTGATTATGGAATGACTCAATGGAAGATTGTCCGCATGGCCGCTCTTATTCAAGCCGCACGCCAAGCGACGTATCATGCTTGTACTTTAATGGATGACCACAAAGGACTCATTGAAGCCTCTCTCGTTAAATTCTACGCTTCTAAAATTAGTGAGTGGGTGACACGCGAAGCCTTGCAGATTCATGGAGGTTACGGCTACGCAGAAGAATACGCTGTCAGCCGCTACTTTTTAGATGCCCGCGTTTTTTCAATCTTCGAAGGCGCCGAAGAAGTGCTGGCCCTTCGTGTTATTACCCCGGCGTTGTTGAGACAATACCTTTAAATCTCTCCCCGACGGAATTTTTGTGCTGCCCGATAGGCTTTTGGATTTTCTTGCCAAAGCTGAAACATAAAGATCCTCATACGATCCAGCATGGCTAGCTTTTTTTGAAAGGGTACTTTCTGATATTCTTCAATTTGTTTCCACTCTTCTGGTGACAGTGGAGGATATTTTTTTCGATTTTTCATGGGACTCTAATCCTCTTTCTTTTTTCTCAATACAGCTTCCAAATACCGAATATCCATCTCATCTTTAGGTCGAGATGCTTTTTGTTTCATCTTCATGAGAATAATTTCCACCCATTTCCTCTTTCCTCGATGTCCTTTCAAGTTATCCACAAGCACTCATATCAAAAACATTTTTTCAATCAACTATTTACAGTGGTGCCTGGTACCGAGTATCTACCTGGTACCGAGTATCTAGAAAAGCGGCGAATCGTTTCATGGCTTTTTGAGCCACAGGAGAGAAATTTCCTCCATTGAGCCCGCCCTCTTCTTTTAGTCAGGAAAGATGAATCATAGGGTAATCATTTTGGTATGTTTCACCAACGAGATTAAGGCCATTTCCGTATGTACCGTTTACTGCGTCAAGTACGATAATCTTTCCGGTCTCCCTATGCAAACGTAATATAACAGGATTTACATCGGCATTGGCCCCAAGGATGCCGAGGATCAGCTGGTGGTGAATCGGCTTTCGGAAACGGTTCGTGGAAAGATTCAGGAGATGATTGTCGAGGCATCAAAGAAACAGTTGCACACATTTCGAGGACATTCTAAATCATACCGCTACGGAGAAACACTATGCCTCAACAAAAAATCAAAATTGCAAAAAAAATCCCGGAGAAATCGAAAGAAAGCGCTGTCTCGTTAAATCACACCAAATATCCTCAGTACGGTCGTGTGTTGGAAGACTTTGTGGAAGGTGAAGTATTTTGCCATCCTCGTGGAATCACCATTGATCGGGCCTTTGCGGTGGAGTTTGCCACCAACTTCATGGAAACCAACCCTCTCTATCTCAATGTGGAGTTTGCCAAGGCTCATGGGTTTAAAAATCTTGTCGTGTCTCCCTTAATGGTTATGAATGTTGTCCTTTCTTTAGGCGTTCAAAACGATTCGGAAAAGGCGATCGCCAATCTCGGTTACTATGATGTTCATTTTCTCAAATCCGTTTATCCGGGGGACACCCTTCGAGCTCTTACCAAAGTTTTGAAGAGACAACAAAAAGAAGGCAAGCCGGGGATTGTCACCATCCGAACGATTGGACTCAATCAAAATAATGAACTTGTTCTTCAATATGATCGTAAAATCATGGTAGCCCCTGCCGGAAAACAGAGCGAACCGACGACTGTGAGTGGACAATCCTTCCTGGAAGCAGGCGAGGGAGAGGTGACATTGGATATTCCAACAAGTTCTGAAAAATATCCATCCAACCTCACAGGTGTGCGCAGTTATTTTGAGAATTTCACGTCGGGAGAAATTATCGTTCACGCAAACGGCCGAACGATGACTCAAGAGCACATCCCTTGGACGTATCGGGTTATGAACACACATCCCCTTCATTATGACCGTCTCTACTCTACAGGCCGACAAGGGCCGATGAGTGGAGAACCCATCATCTACGGCGGACTCGTCTTCGCTTGGCTCGCCGGTCTCGCCTCGCGCGATGTCAGCGAAAATTCCCTTTGGGATTTTGGGTATACAGAGGGTTATCACACGCAACCAGCCTTTGCCGGCGATACAGTTTATGCAATCACACGAATTCTTTCCAAAGAAAATGGCCCTTCGGGACTGAACGCTGGCCTTGTGAATATGCAACTGATCGGCATCAAAAACATCCGTCCCAAAGAAGCCATTGAGAAGTTTGGTGCTGATCTCTTCCTCAAAGAAAATGATAAAAAGGATCTGGGAAAAGAAAAGATCCCGGAGAAAATCTTTGAGATTGAGAGACAGTTGTTGATCAAGATGAGACCATAAAAAGCACTCACCAAAAAATCTCGCAACTTACCGGGACGCCCCTCGATACCTCGATCGAGCCGTCCTATGTCTTCTATTTTTAGCACATGCCCCGTGTTACGGCTTGGCACTTACAAGCCGATCCTTCTGGGCCCCGAAGAACGCCAAGCCTGGCCTCTATTGGATTGTTTTCAAATGACCAAGTCTTATTTGCTGGTACCTCACGTGGATAAGAAACGCGCTATTACACAGGTTCCTTTGGTTCACGGAAACGAAAAGGGCGTGAACCGAGCCATCGGCCAACTCTTTGATATGGCCTTAAAGAGAAGACACATTTTTGAAAACCACCCCGCCCAAAACCATCTTCGCGAGCAAGATTCGATTCAACTCCTCAGCAATCTGGCTTCAACCGCAACTCGTGGGATAGGGGAACCTCCTCTCCGTCGAGATGGAACTCTCCCCTTCTACCGATGGTACCTGGATACCTCGATCGAAAAAATTGATTCTGAATTCCTTTTTTTTAATTCCCATGGCTGGGCGGTTCATGGCTTACAAAAAGAAGACGAGATCTATGGGATGCCCTACCTCCTGGGGCTGGGTTGGCTTTCGTTATGGATGGTCTACATGGATGTGGATCTGGATGAAATGACACTCAAGATTAAAGCGATTATCTCTCGGGAACCGGCAAAAAAAATACATGAGGAATATGTCAGGAATTTATCGGCGTCTCCCGCGGATCTTTTAAAGTTCGATCCCAGAATCGACGAAAAAATGAAGATAGAGATCCTCGCTCCTAGTACATTCAGCCAATTTTTCACGATCCCCTTATCGATAAAAACAACCATCCAACCCCGCGATCATCGTCGAGAATCGAGAACGCTCTGTTCAGAACTTCGTTATGAAGTACGAAAGGCCACCCGAGAGATCGTCGAGATCCACGAATTTGTGCCTCCCCTCGATCCCTCTTTACTTTTAGATTCGTCCGAGAAGAACATTTTTAGAAACTCCTTCTTCCCCGGTCCGGAGGGGATAATTTCTAATTCATAAATAAAAATAAAAAACTAGCAACCTTTGGCCCAGCCATCCGAAGAACCAACAAGCAGGATGACAAGGAGAGACTATGAACAGTCAATTTCAAAAGATCTTGGGGGCTTTTAATATCGACTCATTAAATCCAGGTGGTTTTTGTGGTCAGTGGCTAAAGAGTGGATATCGGAGACTGGATGTTCGTACGCCTATCAATGGAGACCACCTGGGCAGGGTCACCGCTACTGATAGATATGAGGAAATTGTCACTCAAGCCCGTCACGCCTTCCTCGAATGGCGTCAGGTGCCCGCTCCAAAACGGGGCGATCTTATTCGACAGTTAGGGAATGCCCTCGATAGGAGAAAAAAAGAACTGGGGGCCCTGATTTCTTTGGAAATGGGTAAAACCCGGGCCGAAGGCGAAGGTGAAGTCCAGGAGATGATCGACATGTGTGTCTTTGCGGCAGGGTTGTCGCGCTCTCTCAACGGCAATACCTTCCCATCGGAAAGACCCCATCATGCGATGCGCGAACAATGGCATCCCCTCGGTGTCGTTGGTGTCATCTCGGCCTTTAATTTTCCGGCCGCTGTCTGGTCGTGGAACGCAACCCTGGCGATTATTTGTGGCAATGCCATTCTCTGGAAACCTTCTTCCAAAACACCACTCACGGCCATCGCCTGTACCCGGATCGCCGAAGAAGTTTGCAAGGCCAACAATGTCAATCCCGCCCTTTTTAGCCTCGCTGTCGGGAGTGGCGCCGACATCGGTGAAGCCTTGATACAGGATAAAAGAATTCCTCTGGTCAGTGCCACAGGAAGTACGGAAATGGGAAGACATGTGGCCGAAGTGGTCGGCAAACGTCTGGGGCGTACGATTCTTGAATTGGGTGGTAACAATGCCGTGATCGTTACGGAACACGCCGACCTAGATCAGGCCCTTCCCTCCATCCTCTTTGGAGCTATTGGGACGGCGGGACAACGCTGTACGACGACTCGAAGGCTTATTGTGCACGCAAGTCTTTGCGATGAGCTGACACAAAGACTGATCGCTGCCTACAAACAAGTGACGATTGGCAATCCGCTTGAGGAAGGCATCCTCATGGGCCCCCTCGTTGACTTGGAGGCTGTGACTCACATGATGGGTGCGACTGGTCGATTGGTACAAGAGGGAGGAAGTATTCTCTATGGGGGAGAAAGATTAAAAGGGCGCACGTTTCCCGGTGGTTGTTATGTGAGACCTTGTATCGTCCGCCCTAGTAGGAACTCTGATATCGTTCGAAAAGAAACCTTTGCCCCTATTCTCTATATCATTCCTTACACAGGAAGCGTCGATGCGGCGATTCGCCTCAATAATGAAGTACCCCAAGGACTTTCCAGCGCCATCTTCACAGAGAACTTAAGACAGGCCGAAACTTTCCTTTCGGCCGTCGGAAGTGATTGTGGAATCGCCAATGTGGGTATCGGCACGAGCGGTGCCGAGATTGGCGGCGCTTTCGGCGGTGAAAAAGACACCGGCGGCGGCCGTGAGGCAGGCTCCGATGCGTGGAAACAATACATGCGGCGCATGACGAGTACGGTGTATTATGGCAGAGGGGCTCCGGCACTGGCCCAGGGAATCCAATTTCAACCAAAGAGAGATAATTTTAAATAACGGAGACACCATGTCACTGACGATTACACTCACAAGACCGGATCACGCCAATATTCGAAGGGAATGGGAAGACGTGCCGGATGAAGATTCGATCGATATTACTCCCCAAGAAGCGGATTTAGCCATAAGCCTTGTTCCTCAAGGGGAGAATCCTTCCGAATACCGTTTCCAGATTGGCAATACTCGGACGGATTATCAAATCCTTCGCGAGATCCTCCAGCGTCCCCGATCGACAGAAACCCCTCCACATACTTCCACCTCAGGTGGCGTGAGACAGTTTTTACAGGGCCATTATTTTATTGGCTTTTCAAATAACCTTTCCTCACCGGCAGCCAGGACCTATCAGGGAGGAGCGGTAGCCTATGGCCTGATTTGGGACCTCACGTTGCTGGTCCAAGTAGGAGAAATTAATACAGTCTATGGGGGTGTCAACAGCGACTCTCAATTTTATAGCGAAGTGGAACCTGCCTTTTTTGTAAAGTTGAATCCTCGACGAACTTACGAAAATTATGGAGAAACACTGGATGGATTTATACAGTTTGGACCCACCTTGGCTTATGGCCACTCGCCAGGCGCCATTGGCACTTCTGACTTCAATGCTGGCCTCGCCATGACAGCCGGTATTGAGCTTATAGCTCTTGGCCGTCATATTCGCACATCGATTCCGGTTTCCATTCGGGGCGTACGTGGTACAAATGACTTCAGTTTTCAAGCTCTCCAAGCAGGGGTAAGAGTCGAATGGTAAAATTTGCTATTTCCAGTTTTTTATCAGGGATGATGTCTCCCGGATTTTTACCAGGACAAAAAGTCCAGGGGTCCCGTCTGGCGGCCCCTCACAAAAGACCTGATGATTTTTTGCGAACCTTCTCTCTTGTGACAGCGCTTTCTTCTCCTTTCATGGGTTGTCCGATCCTTACAAATCCACCAACCCCACCTCTTGTCACTCCCTCCCGAGAACCTCGGCAGGGATCCAGTTTTTTGAGTCATGGTTCACCCACTCGTTGGGTCGACCGAAAGGTCCTGGAGGATATTGGCAGGATGTCTCCGGAGATGCGGGAAACGCCACTCAGACCTGAGTGGATCACAGGATGGAGCCACGATAACGCGAGAAGCGCCCTCTCCCAAATTTTGAGCCGCCATCTCCCTCAAATTCTTGCCTTTGGCGAAATACATTCATTGATAAACTATCAAGGACTTACTGATATTCGTATCTTTTCTCGCGACCTCTTGCCTCTTCTGGCACGTGCTGGTTATACCGATATCATTTATGAGGGTCTGCCGGGGGATGTGGAGGATATCATTCATGATCATACGGCCATGAACCCTTATTGGAATAATCTCGCAGTTCATGAGCCACACCGACTAGAAGAAGCCCAGGACCTGCTACACCTCTGTCGCGAGAATGGCATCACCCCTCAAGGAGGAGGAATAACAAGCGAAGAGATGATTCGATTCTATAGACAGGAGCCCTATCTAAACCGAGGCATGCTTCTTTATTTTGTAGGTCTTGTCCAACAACACACCTTACAAAGGGCAAGGATCCTCGCCGCCCAAGGGAGACGAATCGTTTGTTATGGAGGCGCCGGCCATGTTCCGCCCTACCTTGACTTTTTCAGTCGTAACGCAGATTGGGATGAGTTCTCCTATGGTGATGATTTGGTCCAAGATGGAAGAGATTACCGAGGTGTTACGTTGATTTTACCAAGCTATATCGCATTTATGATTGATGCCGCTCCGGTGATACACGACATAGGGGAAGGAGCGTACACGAGCACCTTATGGTTCCTGCATCAACACGGTCTCATCCCGTCACGAAATCATGTCAACCTCCTGGAAATCAATCATCCCCAGGCACCTTCCAATGCCCAAATGAGCTACCTCGTCTTCCCTTTTGAGCCATAACCCCTATGTTACCAACTATAAATCAGACCCCCGCCTCGCTTATTGGAAGGAAACTTTTCTTTCACCCTATCGGCGAGGCTGATCGACTCGATCAAGTGGATCATTCCTTAAGAAGACTCTTGGATGACTATCGAGATGTGGCAAAGCCCTCTGTCAATATCCATCGAGAGCAATTTACTCAGGTCTTCTTGCCGGCAAAACAACTCGTTGACCAAAAGCCACTCCATACCATCGCCCCCAATGTCGGATGGTATCGGGTCATGGATAAACCCAACCATCTGCCAGGTGCTCTCTTTGCCAATCTTGGAAATGAGTTTGCTCATCCAGGGGGCCAATACGCCACGCTCTTCCATCTGTACGAAGCAAACGATCACCGATTAGTATGGGGAAGGGGGGCTGCTCTCCTTCCAGGACCGTGTGACCTTCACCTCCCTTTATAACCTTTCTATTGCCGCTGGACGCCGATCTCTCATGACATTCCCTTGACCCTCTCGACAAAATTTCCTACAAGAAATTGAAATGACGGAGAAACGCGACAATCCCTGGCTGATGCGGACGTATTCGGGTCACAGCTCGGCCAAGGCCTCGAATGAACTCTATAAGACCAATCTCGCCAAGGGGCAAACCGGGCTCTCGGTCGCCTTCGACCTTCCCACGCAGACAGGTTATGATTCCGATCATCCCCTGGCCCGTGGTGAAGTAGGCAAGGTCGGCGTGCCTATTTCGCATATCGGCGATATGACAACCCTCTTTGAAGATATTCCTCTGGAGAAGATGAATACATCGATGACCATCAACGCCACAGCGGCTTGGCTCTTGGCACTCTACATCGCCGTCGCCGAAAATCAGAAAACGACTCTCAAGCTACTGCAAGGCACGACTCAAAACGATATCATTAAGGAGTATCTCTCACGCGGCACCCATATCTTTCCACCCGAGCACTCGCTGCGCCTCATCATTGACATGATTGCCTATACAGTTCACCAAGTCCCCAAGTGGAATCCCATCAATATTTGCAGTTATCATCTCCAGGAAGCGGGAGCGACACCCGTGCAGGAGATCGCATTTTCGCTCGCCAATGCCATTACCGTTCTGGATGCCGTCAAAAATTCCGGAAAGATAGATCCCGAACACTTTCCCAGAGTGGTGGGACGCATCTCCTTTTTTGTAAATTCTGGCGTCCGCTTTGTTGAAGAGATGTGCAAGATGCGTGCGTTTGTTGTCCTGTGGGATGAACTCACCAAAATGCGCTATGGTGTCGAAGACGAAAAGTATCGCATCTTCCGGTACGGCGTACAGGTGAATTCTCTCGGCCTGACCGAAAGACAACCCGAAAATAATATCGCCCGTATCCTCTATGAAATGATCGCCGTCACCCTCTCAAAGGATGCCCGCGCCCGTGCGATCCAGCTTCCTGCCTGGAACGAAGCCCTCGGACTGCCACGGCCCTGGGATCAGCAGCTCTCGCTCCGCATGCAACAGATTCTGGCCTATGAAACAGACCTTCTCGATTACGAAGATATTTTTAATGGTTCGAAGGTCATTGAAGAAAAGGTCGCCATTCTGGTCGAAGACGCCAAAAAAGAATTGGCAAAAATCGAATCCCTCGGTGGAGCGATGAAAGCCATCGATTACATGAAGCAATCTCTCGTCGCCTCTCATGCCGAACGTATTCGCAAGATCGAGGCCGGTGCCCTCAAGGTCGTCGGTGTGAATTGTTTTACCGAGTCCGAAAAATCACCGCTGACTACCGGCATCGATGGCGGCTTCCTGAAGGTTGATCCAAAGGCCGAGAAGCAGCAAATCGACAGGCTCAACGCCTTCCGAGCCGGGAGAGATGAAACAAAGGTGCGCAAGACACTGGATCATCTGATGGTCGCCGCGAGGAATAATCAAAACATCATGCCCCTCTCGATCGCCTGCGCCCATGCCGGTGTCACCACGGGAGAATGGGCCTTTGCCCTTCGTGAAGTTTTTGGAGAATACCGGGCTCCCACCGGAGTCACCTCCCAAAAGTCGGCGGACGAAACTTCCGACGTCTTTATCCAACTGCGCAAAAAGGTCGACGCCAAAAGTAAAAAACTGGGTAATCGTATCCGGATGCTCGTCGGCAAACCCGGACTTGACGGCCACTCCAACGGTGCCGAACAAATCGCCGTCCGCGCGCGTGATGCCGGATTTGAGGTCATCTATCAGGGTATTCGTCTGACCCCCGAACAAATCGTCTCCGCCGCCCGCGACGAAGGAGTCCATGTGATCGGCCTCTCCATCCTCTCCGGCTCCCACAATGAGTTGATCTCCGATATTATGGAAAAGCTCAAAAAAGCGGACCTGAAAAATCTCCCCGTCGTGGTCGGAGGCATCATCCCCGAATCCGACAAACCGGGCCTCCTCAAGATGGGCGTCTCCCGCGTCTATACCCCCAAGGATTTCGAACTCAATACCATCTTGTCCGAAATCGTGGATCTTGTTTGACTCCTATTAAAAAATAAGCAACTTTTCAGATAGAAATCCGATAGGCCAATATAAGAGGAGACTTGCTATGCCATCATTTACAATAGGCCATTCATAAGGTGGGGCAAGGATGTCCTACACTCAGGGGATGAAGAAAGATTCGTTTTGTTGGGCAAGACCAAAAAAGAGAGACTTCTTTTTGTGGTTTTTACTAAAAGAAAAAGAAAGGTAAGGATTGTTTCCGCAAGGAGTATTAATAGAAAAGAAAGGCCTTTATATGAAAAAACCTCTGAAACTACCAAAGTTTAAAAATGAGGATCAGGAAAGGAAGTTTTGGAAAAAAATAAATCTTGCAGATTATTTCAACACTTCTGATTTTGAACGTGTGAGCTTTCCTAATCTTAAACCAACCACGCGGCCTGTTTCTATTCGAATCCCTGAATATTTGCTTAACCGTGTGAAAGAAAAAGCCAATGAGATCAATATTCCCTACCAATCTCTTATCAAGGAATATATCAAAAAGGGAGTTTTGCTGTCTTAAAAGAATTCCTGAAAACGTAACTTTTTCCACAACTTTTCAAATAGAGAGCCGATAATCAGATATAAGAGGAGACTTGCTATGTCGTTATTTACAATAGGACCGAATTGTTCTGCCCAAGGATATGTGCTCACTTTTCCCAATGGATTAACACTTCATTTAAACCGATGAGACAGTCCTAAATTTTATGTAGACTAATCCTGTTAGCTAAGGTAAGGTCAACATCGATGAACGTCGTTAATACCCATGAAGCAAAAACTCACCTCTCCAAGCTCCTTGAAAAGGTATCTCAAGGAAAAGAAATTATCATTGCCAATGCAGGAACTCCCATAGCCAGATTGGTTCCTTACTCCAGGAGAAAAACAAGAAAGCCCGGTATTGCTAAGGGGAGAATAACTTCTAAGTTTTTTGAACCTCTTTCAGAAGCCGAGCTCAAGGCATGGAATCAGTGAGATACTTGTTGGATACCCATGCTTTTCTTTGGTGGATTTTTGATGATCCAAAACTTTCCAAAAAAGCACGTCATGTCATAGCTAATCCTCGTCATGAGATGTTGGTGAGTAGCGCTTCTGCTTGGGAAATTTCCACAAAACACCGAATTGGAAAGCTTCGGGAAGCGGAACACGTAGCCCGTGATATTTTAAACTATATTCTGAAGGCTGGTTTTTTTCCTTTTGATATCACGGTGACTCATGCTCAACAGGCGGGCTCTCTCCCCGGTCCTCATCGTGATCCTTTCGATCGAATGCTCATTGCTATTTCCAAAATAGAAAATATACCCATTATTACCAACGATCACATCTTTCCCCAGTATCACGTGGATGTGGTTTGGTGAGATTCAAACACGAAAGAAAAAATAAAATTTTTGCTTATATTTTCCACAAAAAGACTCTCTAGTCTTGACGAATCCCCTCTCCTTTAATAGAGCTTTAAATCCCTCCCTTGGGAGGAATCACTAACGAAGGATGGAGGCCCCATGGCGAAAGAGATTTATGAAATCGGCGAAGTCCCCCCCTTGGGAGAAGTACCACAAAAAATGTATGCCCAGGTGATCCGACAGGATCGTTTTGGAGAGCCAAAGACAGCCTTTCAAGTCGAAAAAATTGATACCCCGGCCCTGGGTCCGGACGAAGTCCTTGTCTATGTGATGGCAGCGGGGGTGAATTACAATAACGTCTGGGCCGCCCTGGGGATCCCCGTCGATGTCATCGGGGCGCGAATGAAAAAGGGCGAGAAGGAGGCCTTTCACATCGGGGGAAGCGACGCCTCGGGAATCGTTTGGAAGGTCGGCAGTGAAGTCAAAAATGTAAAAATCGGTGATGAAGTCGTCGTCCATTGTGGCATTTGGGATCGCAATGACCCCTGGGTCAAGGCAGGCAAAGACCCGATGCTCGCCCCTTCACAACTGATCTGGGGCTATGAAACCAACTGGGGAAGTTTTGCACAATTTACCAAGGTGCAAGATCATCAACTCCTTCCCAAGCCAAAACATCTCTCCTGGGAAGAATCGGCGGCCTACATGCTTGTCGGAGCGACCGCTTATCGTATGTTGCATGGATGGTCGGAGCACAAAGTCCAGGAGGGCGATGTTGTCCTGATCTGGGGAGGTGCCGGTGGATTGGGCTCGATGGCGATCCAGATTGTCAGGGCGGCGGGTGGTATCCCCGTGGCTGTCATTTCGAGTGATGACAAAATCGATTATTGCAAAAAATTGGGCGCCAAGGGTGTGATCAATCGCAACAACTTCAGCCACTGGGGCATGCTTCCCCATTGGAAAGACAACGAAGGTTACAACAAATGGCTCCAGGGGGCTCGTGCCTTTGGCAAGGCGATCTGGGAAGCGGTAGGAGAAAAGAAAAGCCCGCGGATCGTCTTTGAGCATCCCGGTGAATCAACCGTCCCCACCTCGATCTTTGTCTGCGATACCGGCGGCATGGTCGTCATCTGTGCCGGAACAAGCGGCTACAATGCCACAATGGATCTTCGTTATCATTGGATGCGACAAAAAAGATTTCAGGGGTCCCATTTCGCCAACGACGTGCAGGCCAAGGGAGTCAATGACCTGGTGATTGCGGGTAAAGTGGATCCTTGTCTTTCAAGAACTTTCGAATTCAATGAGACGGGTGCATGTCATCAGTTGATGCGTGAAAACAAACACCCCAGTGGCAATATGTCGATTCTGGTGAACGCGAAGCAAAAGGGGCTTAAGAATTTGCAGGAGACAATCAAGGTTCAGATGAAATAGCCCTCTCCCCTCACGGGAGAGGGACAAGGAACCCGTGACATCAATTGAAGGGTGAGGGCAAAAAGGAGATTGCAATGAAAATTAAAAAAGTAGGCGTCATCGGCACAGGAACCATGGGGCATGGCATTTCGCAAATTGCTGCCTGCAGCGGATTTGACGTCCTCATCAAAGATTTAAATGAAGAGAGAACCAAAAAAAGTCTCGCAATGATCGAAAAAAACTGGGGACGACTTTTGGAAAAAGGAAAGATCCCCGCTGAGCAGGTCGAAAAGGCCAAGGCGAGACTGGTCTTGTGCAACACCCTTCAGGATTTGAAGGATTGCGATCTCATCATCGAAGCCGTCACCGAAAATATAAAAATCAAACAGGATCTTTTTAAGGAACTCAACGGTATCATCAAGCCCGAAGCCGTTTTTGCCACCAACACCTCTTCGATCTCGGTGACCTTGCTGGCCGCCTCCAGTGCGCGTCCTGCCAACTTTGTCGGCATGCACTTTTTTAATCCTGTTCCCCTCATGGCCCTTGTAGAAATCATCCGCGGCCTCCAGACTTCCGAAGAGACGTATCAAACCGTCTTTGAAGTGGCCAAGGCGCTGGGGAAAACCCCGGCGGCCATCAAGGATTCAGCAGGCTTTGCCGTCAACCGTCTTCTCCTCCCCTTGATTAACGAAGCCTTCTACCTTTTGTACGAAGGTGTCGCCGACGCCAAGACGATCGATGAAGTCATGAAACTGGGGGCCAATCATCCCATGGGTCCCCTGACATTGGGGGATTTCGTCGGACTCGACGTCACCCTGGCCGCCATGGAAGTCCTCCAACACGATTTGGGCGACGACAAATATCGTCCTTGTCCCCTCCTCCGCAAATATGTGGAGTCAGGTTGGTTGGGACGCAAGACGGGTCGTGGCGTGTATGATTACACACAACAAAAATAATGCCCCTTTCCCCTCAGGAAAAAGACAATCTGATCCGCTGGGATGGTTTTCAAAAGCCATTCTACGAGGTTTATTATTTCAAATGGAATGATCTCTCTCAGGGCATTGCCGGGTGGATGCGCTATACTCTCCTAGCCTCAATCCATCGAAAGCCCGAGGCCTCCATCTGGGGAATTTTTTTTGACGCCAGGGATCCCAAAAATAATATCGGCATCAAGCAAACCTTTCCGCTTGCCGAAACACGTATCGAAAAAGATATCTTCTACTTCTCCGCCGGCTCGTCGGCCATCTTTGATGGAGGGGCACGCGGTGATATCTGCCAAGATCACAACGTCATGGCTTGGGAGATAAAGCTGGGAGAGGAAGCGTTATCGCTAAGACACTTCCCTTGGCCTCTTTATCTGGGTGGTTTTCCCAAGACAAAGCTCCTCGCCCCCTCTCTCTCCACCACCATCTCCGGCGAGTTTATCGCCAACAATCAAAAATTTACTCTCTCCCATGTCCCAGCCCATCAAGCGCATCTCTGGGGGGCGGAGCAAGCGGCGTCCTGGGTCTGGGGAAATTGCAATACTTTTAAGGAGGACTCAAATTTTTGCTTCGAGGGTCTTTCCGCAAGGGTGACCATGGCCGAAAAACTCTCGCCACCGATGACTCTTTTATTTTTTTATTGGAATCAAAAAATGTACGCCTTCAACTCTCCCCACCAGTGGCTCATGAACAAAAGTCACCACGATCTCGACCGCTGGCACTTCGAGGCGGCCACACGGGAGCTTCGTTTTGTCGGAGATGTTTTTTGTTCTCCGGAAGAGATATCGGGTGTTCGCTACGACGACCCCACGGGAAGTGAGCGTTTTTGCCACAACACAAAAATCGCGGATATGAAGATCCAGATTTTTAAGAAACAAACGTACGGCTGGGATTGTGTGCAAACGCTAACGGCTTCAAAATCAGCGGCCTTTGAGGTCGTACAAGCCGCCCTGGATCCGCGGGTCAAACTATTGATTCCCTAAAAATCCGGACAAGTTTTTCCTCGTGTGACGTAATCTGTCTCATCTCTCGCGACACCGTCAGGAGAAGATCAAGCCCCGTCAAGGTCATCAGTCGACAACGTGCCGCCTTAAAGGCCTTTTGAGCCCTTGGGAATCCATACGAAAAAATCGCCAGACAATAAGTGACCTTGGCACCGGCCTTTCGCAAGGCCTGGACCGCCTCAAGACTGCTCATCCCCGTACTCACCAGATCTTCGATCACAAGAACAGAATCCCCTTTTTTAAAAACCCCTTCCACTTGATTTCCTTTTCCATGGGTCTTCGCCTGTCCCCGAACGTACAACATCGGCTTCTTCAGATGATCCGCCAGGATCGCCGCATGCGGGATCCCACCCGTCGCAATGCCGGCAATCACATCAAACCTGATTTTGTTCTTCCGAATCAGTTTTTCAAAAGCCTGGATGACATCATGCCGCGCCTTGGGGTTCGAGAGCAAAAGACGGTTATCACAATAAATGGGAGACTTGATTCCCGAAGCCCAGATAAAAGGCCGGGAAGGTCGCAAAGTGACGGCACCGATCTTGAGAAGCCACTTGGCAATCTTTTTGTTCATAGGGGAAGATCCATCTAATACGCCTATTTATGAAACATCAAGTATCTATTAAAGTTTATGCCGAAAAAACTTTATATTTCTAGCAACTTTCCCTCCTTGTCGCCGAAAATAGGATTCATTGAGAGGAGAAACATTATGACTTTTGACTTTGATGGCACTGTTGTTCGCATTCCTGCTGGGGTAAACCTGAACAACGCTCAAAATCTGCAAAATTTTCTCACCAACAGGAATGAATTTACCTTCGGTACAAGATATGCCGTCGTCGAGGAGCTCGATGTTGCATTCTCTCGTATAGGAGGAAGAGACAACCGTTGGGTTGCTCTCTTGGAAGGACTTAAGAGCAATAAACCAGCAGGCGAGTTTCCTGCCCCAACACCAGAAATAAACGAAAAGATCGATTTCCGTTTGGAATCAGGAATGACGGACCTGGCCCAATGGATCGGAGCGCACCCAGAACTTATAGATCAAGCGTGGAGTCTTGTGATGGGCGGCTTGGCCGTTATTGAGGTACCCCGATTAAGCAGGGTAGATGATGAGGCCCTTGTCAGAATTGACCAGGAATTGACAGGCCTCGTACGCGCAAAAAATCATGTTTTCTCAGGACACCTGAAAGAACTTCTAGAATCCCTGTTTGCCATGAAGCCTGGTGATCCACTGGTGCACCACTGTATCCTCCATATCCTGACACTCATGCAGCAAAAATCTCCCTGGCTGATTTGGGGCTACCAAAGAGAAATGACAAACCGGCTTCCTCAGCTCATAAGACGCGTCTGGTCAAGGGTGGACCACGACACACGACTGGAATTGATAACACGCTTGGCCCACCTGCAAGTTAAAGGCTTTTTTGGTCTTGATCACAGGGGGCTTTTATACTTGTGGCAAGACATCTTAAGGGGAACACCCCAATACCCCATCGCTGAAATAGCCGGAGTCGCCATTGATCTCGCACATTATGACGCTGGTTTTGGTGAAGGCAACCACTTTGAGATGTCGAGGGATACCTTCGACCTGTGTGGCTCATGTATAGAGCCCATTATGAGGGGCCTAGACATCGTCCTCCACCCCAGGGAGTCATTAAAAAATTCCAAAGGATTTTGGGAAAAAGCAGCTGTGCTAACGTCGCCTGTTTGGTTCACCGCCTACACGGCATTAATGACAGTATTCATACCTGTGCTGGCTGGCTATGGGACAGGTACCTTTCTTCTTGGATTTAGAAAACGGGACATCCTCAGAAGGGAACTGAGGGAAGTGGTGGAAAGGCTTCACCTCCCCTCTTCGGAACACCCACAACTACCCTACCGCACAAATAGGTAATTCCCGTATTTCTTCTTGTGATTGACAAAATCCTCAACATATTATATTTCTTTAGATCATATTATTATGTGATTATAAGAAAATATGAACTATCAAAATTTTGTCATTAAAACCCGCCGCCTCAGTTACTTTAAAAAAGACGCCCTCCAGACGTTCTTAGGGAATCAGCGCACCTTAAATAACCAACTGGTTGCCTGGCAGCGACAGGGCAAGATCCATAAACTTAAAAAAGGTATTTACACATTAAATGAGGAAGAGCGTCGTGCGCCTCTGAC
>OBEQ012988257.1_pt1 | contig 30001 bp, 1 predicted proteins | sample 1670901 | NCBI WGS metagenome assembly OBEQ01 (sample SAMEA104232315, study PRJEB22302) | groundwater metagenome | biome: forest; feature: aquifer; material: groundwater | place: USA | collected 2011-08-07 | depth 5.4 m
AAGGCACCGACAATTGGCGGGCAGGCAATCTATTTAAAAAGATTGCCACGTACCAACTTACCTTTAAATTTAAAAAAAATCGTTAGAGGAAGTTGGTACATGTACTTATTTCTCCTTTAAGATTATATTTATGTTTAAGGAAAATAAGTACGTCGTCGCGAAATACGCTCCTTCTCGCAATGACACCAGGAGAGTATTCAAATGCGTAAGTCCTAAAATTTAAAACAGGTACGTTTTAAAATTGAAAAATTATTCGAAAAATCGTTTTGGAAAAAAATTTTAACATAGAAAGTCAAGAAAATTTTCTTTAAGTCCGTAAGTTGTTTAAAAACAATATGTTAAGTTTCAAATGAATACATTGCGCGCCTTGACATGCACAACATCTATGATATATTTACAATGCAAATGAGGACGGAACGAAAAGGCAAATCTTGTACGAATGCAAGAGGAGCAAAGACAGGAAGCATGTCTACCGAAACCGTCGGTAAAGTATCGGCAAACCATTTTTTTGTCCGTCGAAACGAGATGCATAAACATTATTCTGGATTAGGCGGATAAGCCACGGAGAACGGAATGCCTCGAGCAAAAATACGATTAGGGTTTGTTTGCCCTCTAAGTATATATATCATATATAATCTGACCGTAACTCTACCCAAGAAATTTATTCATTTCTTGGGTTTTTTGTTTTACGGACGGTGTCATCGCGAGGACTGCGACCTTTTGGCCGCGGGACGAAGCGATCTTTTAAAAAGATTACTTCTCCGCCATAAAGCGTGGCGGATCGCAATGACACCAAACGTGAAAGTTCTAGAAAATAATACAGTTTGGACAAATAATATTAAAACACATTAAAAAATGAACGAAAACAACGAAAATTTGAATAACATTACAAATTCCAGCGAACCTTTGCTGAATAGCAAGGTTAGTATGGATCCTTATGTTCAAGCCCAATTGGCAAAAGCTAAGCTTGCCAAGAACGAAACACCCTTTCACAGCGGTTTCAAACGATGGATTCGCGCCGCCGCCTTTGTTGTATTAGCGACTTTTATTCCTGACCAAGTTGGTTGGGCACTCAATTATACTCCCGGTGTTTTGTGGAACAATGGCCGCGGATTTGGCGGGCCGGTTATCGGCCAGGATGCGACTCCTTTAGAGAGGCAAAGCGCTCTCATTGCTGCGAATGTTGAAAACGCGTTACAGCAAGTTGCCTACAAAGAAAATTCTAAAATTCGTTTAAAGCTTCCTAATAAATCTCCTCAAAATTTTGAGCCTCGCGAAAAGGCGATCGACATTTCCTCAACCGTTTTATTCGACAAATACCGTATCAATCAAATTGCTCAGTGGCTGCACAGGCCCGAAATCCATCCGCTTAACTGCGGTATTTATGCCCTCAAAGATTTATTGTTCAGCCAGGGAATTGAAACGAATCTGGAAGAATTATCAGTGACAACACTCTTGATTGATTTCATGAACAACATTGTTCAGCCTGGCGATCCGAAACTGAAAACCTCTCTTTACGCGATCAACGAAGTGACCAAAGCGTATGGCCTGAACTATCAAAGCGCCAAGATCGCTCCTCAAGCAGCTTTCAAACTTCCAACACCGTTCATCGCTCATTTGAAAGACGAGCATTTTGTTTTAGTAGCCAGGATGGATGAAAAGAATGTGTACTACACCGACCTCGGTAATTCGCTCATCATGCCAAAAGAAAAATTTGTTGAAGAGTCCACCGGCTTTGTGCTCGCCCTGGGGTTGGAAAATATCAAGGGCGCTCAGATTGCTTCTGACGAACTGAAGGCTTTTGTCTGGGGTTCGATATGGCATAGCCGCGCCGATGAACTGCCGGGCATGATGTCGACGGGTTCAATCCTGCTTGGAGCTGCCATTCAGATAGGGACGAGTTTTATTCCCGGAGTTAATACAGCTTTGAGTTTGCAGTTGGGAACGGCCATCTCTGGTTTTGCTGGAACTATCGGCCAAATCGGTATGTTGGAGTGGGGTTGGTCCGCAAGTACTGCATTTATTTTTACAACCGCTCTGACTGCGGCGGTCATGATGGGGGCAGGGGCAATTGATGCAGCAAAAGATGCTGCCGCCGAAGAAACTTTAAAAACTTTAGGAAAGGGTGGATTTGATGGATTTGTCGGCAGTTTTGGCGGCGATCTTTTCATGGCAGCTGGAAGAGAAGCGTATACTGCAGGCTTGCCAAATTTATTTAGCGCCTTTATGAAAGGTTTTGCCGAAGGGGCGGCGATAGGAGTTGTTCAAGGTTATGTACAGTTGTGGTTTACTGAATTTTTAGATCTCGCTTTGGGTAAAGACACGGGTTCCATCCTCCGCGAAATGGTTAAAAGCGTCGGTGTTTCAGTAGGGAGCCATTTGATACTGACATCTCTTGTTGGGTTATTTGGTACCAATAGCATGAAAGCAAAATTTGAATTTGGAAAATTCGATAAAGACGGAGAATTCGTAGCCGAACAATTTGGAAAGATCATGCTAAGGGCTGTGGAAAGTGAATTGCCCATTATCGGCGGCGCTTTGGCTGGTGCCCTTCTTCGAGTTGCTGCCGAAGAAGCGGGTGTTGACCCTAAAGAGGATCGTTTCCTTTCCAATGCCATTGGCCAGCTGGGAAGCGGGCTGGGTTATTTGTCTATTGCGGGACTCGTTTATGGTTTCGATTATAAATCACGCGAATTAAAAGCTGAGGAAACGCGAGGGACCGATCAACAATACACAGGTGTTTTATTTACAGGCCTTCTTAATATCCTCATCGCGTCTATTATGGACCCCATCGCAAAACGCTCTGTCAATGGATACAAAAAAGAAAATGGCGAGTCCAGAAGAGACGGCATTTCTTTAGAAGAATTTCAAGCGACAGCTTTTCTTGTCACCGCGGCGGCAGCCGGAACCATTGGCGCGATTGTCCACGCCATTAAAAAGTCCGGTAAACCAGGCGGCAAAGATGACAATCAAACGATCTTTGAAGTGGCTTTTTCAGGCGCTATATTGCAACTGCAAAAACAACGGTTATCTTACGAAGGAAATTACAATCAGCCTTCGGAATACTCCAGGGAAACCGACAGAAGCCGCCCTCCTTTAAGAAGTTTTATGGATTACATCGGTTTAAAAACCACGCAGCAGGGAATGACGGCCGATTGGGTTGTCGCGTCAAAAAAGCAATGGGAGAAAATGAAAGAAGAAAATGCAAAACTGGATCCCCCGCCTCCAGGATACAACAAAGAAACCGATCCGGGAAATTATCGGCTTTCGGAAGGCGAGCTTCAGGAAAAATATCTTTTAAACCTTATCATAGCTTTGAATCCCGGTTGGGCATCGACTCAACATGTGATGTTAAGTCTCGGGCCGGAGATCGCAACCAATGTTGTCGCGGCTTTGGAATATATCATCACGCCCATAGCGGGTGATGGTATGGATAAAAAACAGGCTGAGTTTTTCAAGTGGACGGGGTTGGCGGAACGTGAAGTTGTCGGAATAAGAAATGACACCATTGAGACAGCGGAAATCAAAGGGGAGTTTGTTTTGCTTACTTTCGCCGATGGTAAAACAGGTATTGCAACGTTGGCAGATGCAAAAATAAATGGGCTTGTTGATAAAATAACGGGGAAGGTCAATAAAGAAAGGCTCAAAGAGGGGCAGGATAATGTTTACTTTTATGAAAGATCATCGGGACAGAACATGGGCACCCTGCATTTTTCCGGGGCAAGATTTTTATTGGCCGGAAGAAATATGAATGCCGCGCGCTCTGGTGTGGATGCAAACGGCAAATCAGCCTTTATGTGGATGAAAGCCCCCGACTTTTTATCCGAAGGCGATAAGAGTTTTTTGGGCGTGGATCAAAAGGGGACGCGCTGGTATACAAAGTTGGGCAAAGAAATTGAGATTTCACACATTTATAAAACAGCTCTAAACGTTTCCGAAGAAGATGCTGAGTCCGGTGATCTGACTCTCAACGGATCCGAAGGTAATGATGTACCGGCTGATTTCTTGGATAGGAATGATACAGCTTTGATGCACAAAAGAATTTATGGCGAAGATGGAAATGCACATCCCAGTTTTGTTCCTAAGACTAAAAAAGAAATAGTTAAAGTTGACTACGATGCCACGTTCTTGATGAACGATCCGGGTGCCGAAGGAAAAACAGGCTTTGCCGAAGATTTTGGAGAAGAAAGCCTGGTAAAGAGGATGGAACAACTCAAAAAAGGCAGGGATGGAATGCTGGGCGGATTTTTCAGCCCGGCATTTATATCTGGCTACTATTCATTTGATGCGGCGTTTAACGCAAACGGAGCTTCCTTTGCTTATAAAAAATCCGGTGAGAATTTTCAATTGGCAGCCATGGATGCAGGCGGTGTTAAGCTCTCTATTCTTGGCAATGGACAAGAGACGAATAGAGTGTATACAGGCAATATCTTGAGAAATATTATCGGAGGCCCCAAGGTCGAAATTATAAAACGTGAAGATGGTGTCTACATAGATAAGAATACATTACTAGTTATATCCTTGGATGATATTGTTGATTGGGAAAAAGACCCAAAAACAGAAAAAATTTATGCCTGGCTCAAAGCCGGAGATGCCAAACTCACCGAAGTCCGTCGTACCATAGAATCGGACTCTCAAGAAAATGGTGAATCTAGTGAAAGTGGTTCGCCAATTAATTTCCGCGATATCAGCAGTACAGCTTCGATGCATGAGAGGCTTTATGGCGATGAGAATCCCTATAGTGATCCAGACGCAGTGATTTGGGTTGATGAGAATGAGAGTGTTGTTCCGGAAGAAAAAATGGTACCCGTAGAAGCCGCGCGTGCTGAAACACGCCCAGCGACAGAATCAGAAAAAGAAAAGAGATTTATCAACGAAGTCACACTTAGCGAAATAACAACGGATGGGATAAACAAAATTGCCTACAAAGGAATAGAAGTGACTGCGGCAAACAATCCGGAAATGGCCGAGTCTGTTATCGGATGGTTGAACATTTTAGATAATAAAGACGTTTCTTTAAAAACAAAAGCACAGCGGATAGAAGTGGCTCGCAAGCTGGGTTTTAAGGGCAATCTTGATGATTTAGTTGACCTCAATTTTGAAGGTGAAGGGAATGATTTAAAGCTTGTCGCCGTGTTTGCGGATGGAAAGAAGTCGATTCTAAGGAGAGAAACAGGAGAGACGGTTAGTAAAATCAAAGGTGGTGATGGCGTTGCTTATTTACGCGACATTGATACAAAAGGAATGGTTTGGGTTGATAAAAATGGCGACAGAGTATCACCCAATAGGCTCGAAGGCAATGCTTACGCTGAACAGGAAGAATATCGCGGATCAAAAGAGGATTTTTATCGTGAAGGGGATTTTTACAAGATCATTGCCGCTGGTGATGAACGATTAGAAGGCGCGTTAATAGCTTTTAGCAAGGGTGCCGAAAGGCAGGCCATGAAAGACCCCAGACTGTCTCCTTCCGTTCAGGATATTTTGAATGGAATATCAAAGACTGTTGTGCCGGTCGCGTTCAATATAACAGCGGCTCAAAGTGAATGGTTTAGCAGGAAGGGCGAAGGCGAGCCGGTCAAGCAGAATCTCTATTTTCAGCAGGAAAAAGTCAGCCAGGCCGCGTTTTCTAAAAAAGGTGATCAAGCCGATCTAAGCAGTCCGGGGCTGAGCAAAGATCTTCTCGTCAAAAATGTATTCAACTTGCCGTTGGGCACTCGATCATCAAATGTTATCTTTCAGACTGAAAGACACTTTGAGAATGGCAACTATCTTCCCACACAAACCACGATCTTGACGCTTCCTATTAATAAAATGACGGGTGATAAATTTCTTCAAAGCCAGGTCATTAATTACAAAGCGATCGCGCAGTTCGGCCTTTTCAACGCGCAGGGAGATCTGCTTGTTTACGGCGGAGGTGTTTACGGCAAAGGTTCAGCGGAAGGCCCCAGGACAAAGATCATCGTGTCGAAATTCCTCTTTAACAAGACAGACATCCTCGAACAATATAAACCTGAATTAAATGAATTGGTCTCTTATCTTGCCGAGGATAAAAGCCGGACCATTACCATTGAAGGGGAAGCGGATGTCTGGGCCTCGAATGAATACAATTTTATCCTGGCAAAAGCGAGAGCGGAAGAAGTAAAAGCCTATGTATTGGAGAGGGCAAAAACGCTGAAGCTGGATATTTCCGCGGATCGTATTAACACCGTAAGTTTTGGTGAATCACGAGCCATCATGCCTCACGAAGCGACTGAAGAAGCGCGTTTCATTGATAGAAAAATTGTATCCACAATTGAGACCCCTTCTGAGAAGACACTTGATTCGACGGCAAGTTTCAAGGTTGGGTTTGGCGGGGAAATCAGCGATTTTCATATTCAGGGTTATTTAAACCAGAATACTTCTCTTTTTGCGAAGGCCATGGGTTTGGACAACAATCTTTACAATGTTTCCTATAGTTCAGGCGGGCAAGGTAACCCGCCGACCGCTCTTACCATTGCTCAAATCGGAACGATCAGCCCTGAACTCGCTGAGAAGTTCCCCGGCCTTAAATTGTATCAAATGACAAATTCTTCTCACCAAATTGCATTAAATGATCACGATGTCGTTTTGGGTGCGGGTTCCCGCCTGACGAAACGTGACGAAGAAAACAACACGTCGATGGAATACCGCGTTGACAAAGAAGGTCAGCAAAAACCCTATGAGGGAAGCGTGGTCTGGACGAGATTCGGAATGAAGATAAAGGATACTTTCAAAGGCGGCGCTCACACGGCCCAAACAATCGATAAAGTTGTTTATCATCGGATGGACAGTAGAAACGCGATTTTGCCGCTTGAACCAAAAGAAAGGACTTTTACACCAGCTCCGATTGGACTTCCCAAGATTCTTGGGGAAGCAGGGGAAGTACAAGAAGTACAATCTCAGCTGGAAAGCGTGACAGAGGTTGGTAAGACAAAAACCGATGGTGATTCCGCGATAGGCAATAAAAAGAAAAAAGAAAATGATAAACAAATCGGTGAGTTCAGCAAAAAAGATGTTAACAGAATATGGAGTGACCATGACTATAACGGCCTTGCTGAAGCGGTGATGGAAGGCCGGCTGCTTCCTGAAAACGGCGAAACTCACATTGTGACTCAGACTCAATATGATGGAAAGGGCGAAAAGGACGAAAATGTGGTTGCAACATACGCGTCCTATTCTTTGGGGAACGGCAAGGGAAAAACTTTTTCTTTCGGACAGCAACGGAAAGATGAAAACACAACCCATCACGAGGTCGCCGCCGGCAATACCAGCTCCAATGTCAAAACCCTTTCAAGTACAGATGTTATTCGGGATCAATTGGGGAGAACTTCGAAAGTCACCTATCTTAATCCCGCGAATTCTTCGGAGGTTCAACTCACTCATGAATTCTTCTATTCAGATGATAAAAAAGATTCCACGGCTACATCGGTCAAAACAACTTTCCCAGCCGGTCTTAAATTTGACAAAGCTGGAAAAATTTATCTACCACAGGCCATTGTTCTTACCAGAAAAGGCGATAAAGGGTATACCGCTATACCGTTGGGAATGGAAATTGAAACCAATCAAGGAGCCCGGGTTTGGACCAACAGTGGATTGATTAAGAAAGAAGATATCGTCACTATCCAAACAAACATCTTTGAAAAACTCCATAACAATTCCTCGGCCGAAGGCAAGAAATTTACCGCTTGGGCTGATAAACATAATATTAAGAACGCCAAAGATTTTGCCGATGGCAAGTGGGGTGCGGGAAGTGACCAGGGGTATGTCCTCTATGGAAAAGTTATGAAACAAGAAGCATTGGATTGGTACAAAAGTATTCAGTCTGAACGGCAACAGGTTCAACGTAATCGCAATGAAGGAGACAGCGAAGATGTATCAGCAGGATCTCAGAGCCTTAAACAGGGTCAACGGGAAGTTGACGATCCTTTAAAAGCTCAGGTCCCTGCCGGAAAAACCGATGCTCAGGAAATCCAAAAATTATACGCCGGTTATCAAAGGGCACAGTTTGTTAAATCAGCCGATATTTTACTTAAAGGCAATTTCAGTGAACCGGATGCGGAAAAGAATTTAACTTTAAAAGATGTATTCAAAAAAGTTGGCTTAAGAAACTTATTTGGAGAATCTGATTTGAATGTTGCGGGTCTCGGAGATGTGCGTAAGAAAACTGTGGCAGAGTTGGCAAATTTGAATGAAGAACAGCAAGCTTCCTTCGAAGGGTTTTCCAATAAACTCACCGGCGCTTTTAATATTTTAAGGGAGACTAACAAGACTAAAGCTATTTACATGGATTTTGGAAAAACCCAGGATGGCTTTAATGAAACAGTCAAACTTAAATTTGAGCCGGGCCAGGTTGAGCAATATTTGAATGGTAAGATTAATCTTGGTGAAAACGGTAATTACACAGTCACCCCTTCAAAAAACAATGAAAATATTCTTCAATTGGTTGAAAGCTCAGCCAATGTCAATGCCGGAACTATTCAGGGCCATTTCATAGGAACAACTACAGATGGGAAAAGTATTTATCAGGTAAAGATAGAATCGGAAGAAAAAAGTATTGTAGATCCTGTAACAAATGAAACCACGCCTGTTACAGTGAATGCACACAATTATTATAGTTATGATGCTAATTCCAAAACAAGTATAAAACTTGACAGCAACCCTCTTGAAAAGGGAATGATCGATTCCGCCAAGCACGAACTCGTATCATGGGGATTGTGGATGACTGCTCATGCCGACAATGCCTCAATATTTGGAATAAAACTATTTGATAGAAATGATTTAAAAACTGGTCTTAAACAAGATCTGGCACAGTGGGGAATGACAGATGTCAGGATAGGAAAAGGATCGATTGTTGACGATTTCTACAAGAATGCCAATAAAGGGGGGATGATTAACTCAGTTAGCAATCTTTGGACCGGTAAGATCAACAAATATTTTACAAGTGATCAAAAACTAATGGATTTTTATACAATTCGCGAACAAATGGGTGCGGCCCAAGGTGGTTATATCAACACCGTCCTTTTGGGAACGGCCATCGCCAGCCCTTACTTGCTGGGTGGCGGCGGCCTTACTGCGTCATGGAGTTTGGGGGCAAGGGCCGCGGGTTCTTTGGCCCTTAATGTGGGAGCGCCGCAAATTACGTCTAGATTGACTACAGGAGAATGGCTGGATCCTGGGACCACAGCTTTGCTTGCTTTTTCCGCTGTTCTTCCCATGGCAGTTGAATTTGGTTTTGCCAAAGCGGGGCTTGCAGGCGCGAAGTTAAACAATATGAACTTGCTTACCGCTGAAGAATTAAGTAACGGTTGGTCTACCGTATTTAATGCAAAAGCGCCTTTGCTGACTGAGGCGATAGGATCTTTTAACAAAGGAATTTCTATTGGCTCAAAAGGAACTTATATTGGTTTGGTGGAAAACCTTATTGAGGCCTCGGCGCTTGGCAGGTTTGGAAGAACATTCGCGTCTTCAACCTTACTCCAGGGAACTTTGTTTGGCAGGACTTATTTGACCAGCAGTCAAGTGACAAGCATGATCATGGAAGGGAAGGCTTTAAACTTTGAGGAATCAGCCAAAACTTGGGGGTCTGGATTTGCCATCGGCGCGATTATGGGAACGGCATATGCGGTTGGCGGCGCTTTGGCTCAATCAGGGTTGCGTACATTTACAAAAGAATCTCCCCTATTTACAAAGAATTTTGCTGGGTCCGGATTTCTTAATGGATCAGCGCGAGTTATTACTTCACCATTATTTAAAAACATGATAGGCGGCGCGATCTTGATGCCGGCCACGACAGGCATTATGAAAGCGTCCGAAGCTGAGGGTGGTCTTCCGGAGATGTGGAATGCTTTTAAAGGAGCATTTACTCCCACCAACATGATCACTGGCGCTTTTCTTGGAGCGGCCTATCGTTTCCGGCCGGGTTACGCGGATCAATTAACCGGCAAGAGCGTTTCTATCGGCAAGCAAACACTCTATAGCATGGCTGTTGGCGGTGTTGCTAAAACGGGTTATAATTTTATTCCCGGACTTTTGGATGGCAGCAAAAAGTGGAAAGATATTTCTGCCGGTCAGTTTGCGTCCCACTTTCTTGGCGGTGCTATCATGGGAGGGTTGACAGGCGCTTATCTTGCTAAGGCGAAAACTACTATTAAAGGCAGATTAGAAGAGGGTTATAACAGCCCCTACAGCCTGTATCAGCAAGCCGCAAAGGGAGCAGTATCGTGGATCGCCGTAGCTCCTTCTTTTACCATCGGCAGTGGTTTGGCAACAGGTGTGCTCACTAAAGTTGAAGTTGGAGTTGATAATTGGCTTGGGGAGACGTTTGGAGTTAGGGGGGATCATTTAGGGAGAAAAGCGGAACAAATTCCATGGTTTGCCCGCAAACTCCACCCCAGTGAGATGAAAAAGTTAGCTGAAAAACAATCCGAGCTGGCACGAAAAGGCAATAGTGATCCGGAACTTGATATGATGCTGAAAAATGGCATGACCGGTTTAACGACTGCTGATGTAGGCGGAAGTATTCTCTCAGCTCCCCGCTCCGGGCTTATCATGACTACAGCTTTAAATATGCTGCAAGTGAAGACGGGAAGCGCCGGTAACGGATTATTAAGTAGAATAGTAGGCAAAAGTAGAATATGGAATAACCATATCTTTAATCTTACCGTCAAAATGCCTGCTTTCGTGACCGGGGTCGGAGAATTGTCTCAATGGATGGGAAATACAGGCGTTGCTTCGTTTGCTTCAATAGGCCAGCTGATTGAGGAAGGTCGCATAAACACACAATCAGAATCAAGAAAGAGCGGAAAATTTGAAGCTTTAAATCAGACTGCCAGTTCATACGTGGGCTGGGTCGCGTTTTTAAAAACACCCATGGCCGCGCCGAGGGGGGAACCTGGATATAATGAAAGAGAGACTAAACAAATAGGCAAAGCAATAGAAGCTTTAGGGAAAATAGATATCGCAACTTTAAATAAAAATGGCCAGCGACTTAGTCTTCAAGTTTTTTATAAAGATGGAAAAAGAGAGGGGATAAGCACTTCGCAAGAAGGCATGACCCAAGTCAGATATAGTGATTTCGTATCCAAACTTGCAAGCAAGGAAACAGATATTGATACAATTCGACAAATAGGGATTGATCCAAGTTATGTTGGTCAAAAGGGGGAGAAATCATCAGCGCATACAGCATATGATCGCGAAAAAGGAAACGCTAGAGTCGTTCAAATTATTGGTGACAGCAAACAAGCAGTAAGTGAAAAAATGGCAAAAGATTTCTTTGCGCAACAAAACGCTGATGCACGTTCAGAACGGGAAGGAAAACCCAGCACTATAACAGACAAGGATATCGTAGTGGCCGCTGGACGATATGGTATTGAAAGCAGCATGAGGGGAGAAAACATACAAAAAGATCCTTTAAAACCCAGCGACACCGAGTCTCTAACTAATCCAAAAAGAGGTCCCCCTTCATCAAAAAGAACAGATGCTGCAGTTGTGCCTAAAAGTGCTGTAGAAGAAATCCTCTCCCGTCTTTCCAAATCAAATGAATTGCCTAGCCCTATTTCACCTATCGATCGGTTAAGTGATGTTCGTGTATACAATTTTGCTGGTGGTCAAGCGACAGCATATATCGATTTTGAGAAAGACGCAGATCGATTCAAAGCAGAAAGCAAGGACCTTATTGATAATGTATTGAAACCTATTCTTGAGAAAGAAGGTCTTATTCAAGAAAATTTTCGTGGAGAAAGAAATCGGAGTAAAGCAAAAATCTTTGATGTTGAACAGGATATTCAAAAAATAGTCAACGAAGTTCAGAAATATTATGACAATACGGGAATCCGCAGGCCTGATGTAAGCACAATAAGAAGTACCGCAGAAACTGCTTTGCAAAATGAGGCTGGGCGACAAGCATCAGAAAGAACACGTGGTGACGTTCGACAGGACGCTCAAGAGGTACAAGTAACAGAAAAGATTCAGCGTCATCAAGATAAAGGGATCGACAAACCTGGTACAGGTACAATAAGAGATCCTGCAAATCTTGGAGAAGCTTATTCACAGGCGGCTAAGCGAGTAGTATCCGAAAGAACAAGCATTGGCACTCAACAGATACTTAATGAGATTCAGAAACATTATCGAGCAAAAGGCTGGAGCAGAGCTGAAATAAGAACAATGAGAGATGCTGTAGAAGTTTATTTGCAAGCGGCTCAACGGGCGATACTAAAAGGTAAGGAATGGGATTATAAACATGATCAATTTGGTATCGCCTATGCCGGGATGAAAGCCATCAATGAATTTAGCCCTTATGGGAATCATATAAGGCTTACCTTTATTGCGCCTGCGGGTGAAACTGGAAAAACGACCATCGCGCTTCCTTTACAATTAAGATTTGCCGAGAAACTGCAGTTGGCAGAGCGTGCACAGAGTAGACAAATGCAAGGAAAATCTGGAGAAAAACTTGTTGGGAGCTTCAAAGATCAGAAGATTCTTTGGGTGGCAACATCGAAACTCCTTTATGATCAAATACTGAGTGAATTAGAGGATATGACTTCGTTAACACGTAAAGAAATGATTATCCCCGAAAAAATCAGCGACAATAATATCAAACAGGTTGATGAGTTTCTGGCAAATAAAAAAATAGGGGTCATAACCAGCGAACAACTTAAGCATTTAGATACTAATGGAAAACTGGAAAATACCTTCCTTTTTCTTGATGAGCCTCAAGCCGGGTTTCAATCTCCAGCGCTTTCGATGGGTATGACAGCCGGCCGAGGTGAGATATTTATTGCTTATTTAAAGGCAAAAGAAGATGGTAGGTTGGATACATTTGAGAAGACAAAATCATTTGATGAGACCTCGCAAAATATACTCAATACGATTATCGCAGGAAAGGATCCAATAAAAGAAGGTTTTTATCGAACAAAACCACTGCCAGAAAATGGTGGCGAAGTACGGAATGAAACAAGTCAAACAGATATCTTGACCACGGAATTTAAGAAAAAATATAACGAAGGGAATCTTGAAAAATTACGATCTCAAACAGAATATTCAAAAACTGATTTCGAAAAATTCTTACCGGAATATCTCAATGCTTTAGTAGAAGCTGATGTAGCCAATCGATTCATTGTTTATCACAAAGGTGAGGGCGCTAAAGTAGAATTTGATAGTTATTCGGTACGTGATTTCCGTGATTATACCGGACAAGAAGGTACGCATTTTGGAACAGATAAATTAAATCTTAACTTGTTATCCCGTTTAATTGTGACGAAAGAAAAGGGAACTTTGGCACAATATGTCGAGGCATCATTGGCAACACACGACATAGCTTCTTCTTATGTTCAGGCGATTACGCGAGCAAAAGGGTTTATGGCATTTACAGCGACAGGAAAAGCGTATGAACCAATCTTTAAAGCGTTAAACACCTCAGTTCTGGCAATGCAAGATAAAGAGCTTACACTTCATGATTTGCTATATATAACACGAGAAAATGATAAAGGTGTCTTAGAAAACGTCTTTTCGATGCGGTATGGATTAGAAGATAAATCATTCTTGATGGTTCAAAGTTTACTGGAGCGTATCAAAAAGAACCCAGATACCAATGTTATTTATTTAAATACGAAAGATGTTAAGGCGCGCGTAGAAATGTATCGCACCTTGAATCAATTGGCGAAGGAAGGGAAGCTTTCCGATTACAAGCTTGAATTTGTCCAAAACATGGAAGGAAATTATAGGAAAAGTAGTGATTTCAAAGCCCTTGAGAATGAAGAAATTGATATTAAGACTGCTGAGAAATTAAGGAAAGAAATTGAACAGGAAGAGAATCAAACTAAAAGAATAGTTCTGTTGCATGTGCTGGAAGGGAGCAATATTTCTGCGTCATATAGAGGCGGAAAAGGACATATGATTTTTGGTGACGTAGCATCAGCGACAGATGCCATTCAAGCGTTATTTCGCGTTGGGTTAACTGAAGGATTAGCAGAGCGTCGTCTTGAAGGAACCGCCGAGATGATCATTTCTTCCGGCGATCGGGGTCTTAAAGGCGAAAGTGAGAAGGCGCGATTTGATGATCTTTTTATGCGTGCTAAGCATGATAAGGCAGCAGAGACAACATTGCTTCTTGAATTGCTGACGCTAGGAAATCGGATAGATAGAGAATCTGCGGATAACAGTGGTCATAGTGTGGCGCGTGTTTCTGAAAATCTGACAGAAAGAGAGATTGCAACAACGATAGATAAACATTTTAAAAAACTGGATCTTCCTAATATACAGCATGCCATGAATATTACAGAAACAGGCGCAATAGCTCGTCTTGGGGAAAAAGGTCTCAAGAAAATTACTCTTTCTTCAAGTGATGCTTCAGCAGATTATCACTACGAACGCACCCCCGACAGGACAAAAGCGACGGCAGGAAAATATTCGGTTGATCTGGTTAGCGTCACCGCTCGTTACGCTCCAGCAAAATATACATTCTCAAACAATGGTAATGAGCTTGAATTGGGATTAGGCCAGACGCTTCGCCTTGCGGATAATACGATCTTTGAAAATGGTAGCAAGGTTGGGAAATGGCTGACCATTCAGGATGGTATCAACGAAAAGACACTGGAACCTCAGACCAAAACAGTCAATGCCAAATTTGATCAAAAGACAGGTCAATACACAGCAACATATTCTAAAACCTACAACGGGTCCGATCAAAGCAAACTTGACCTGGAACTTGAGGCGAAAGTGCAGATGACCGGAAACGGCGGCGGTTCGGTCGTCAGCGCTGTGGTCAAGAATGCCGTTCCCGAAAATCCATTTGGCATCAAACAGGGTGATAGGGTTAAAAACAATTTGGTTTTTCAGAACGATCGGATCATCGCCGGGATGGCTGACAATCAGGTTTTCGCGATCTCCTCGCTCGATGACCTGCAAAGAATTCCGGAGGACAAACTCCCCAAGGTTAAAGGTAAGGTCGAGATCGAAGGCGATGATGTCGAAACAATGAATTATTACCAGATCAAGGCCAAGAATAATAAGGCCGCCCTTGACCTACAGCAAAGGATTATCACGGGCGATATCAGTAAATATGGGATCGCTCCTGAAATCGCCCAGCAATTTGACGCGATCACAGATAAGGGCGTTGTTTACGACATCAATGATAAAGAACGCAAACGGCCCAAATCCATTTTTGACCAGGGTAAATTCCATGCCGTTGATGCCGCGACCAAACAATATAAATTGCCGGCGGTACAATACAGCAAATCTTTAAATATCCTCCACCGTTCCGGCCGGGTGATGGACGATGGCAAAAGAGAAGATGTCGTTGATTTTGAGATCGACCAACATATGTTAAGCGCATGGAAAGATTCTTTTGGATTTAATCCCTCTCAAGTCAGCCAGCCCGATGAGAAGGGGGTTGTGACAGTCCGGGGCATGAAAGCCACCGAGCTTAGCTCCAGGCTCTCCGCGATTCAAAAGGTTGTAGACAAAGGTTTTAAGAAAATGGCCGAAAGGGCCGGGAAGATGGTAAACATCAATCTCAAAGAGGGAGAAAAACCCAGGACATTGAACGATGCGGATGTTCAAGAACTGTTGAAGGCGACAAAAGAATATTTCGCGATTGCCCGCCCAGATCTGAATTTTGAACAAGATTCCGGACAGGCGGATCACTTAAAGATCACATCGAAATCAAATCCCAACGGTCCGGTATATCGTTTCTCGCCACTTTTGGAACCCACCGGGCAAACAGGCCAAAGAAATACGGTGGAAGGAAAAGAGAGGGCCATTTTAGGCTGGCATGCTTTGATGAATGAACTGACGGACCACAAGTCCGTGCTCGGATCGGGTGTTTGGAATCATGAAAAGCTTCACGTTCTTGATAATGAAGAACAGCGGATCGGGGCCGCCAGGATCGCGGCCGTCGGCGATCTGTTGCCCAGCGCCTTTAAAAAGCTCGATACCCATCAGTTCGATATCGCGTATGGGATTTATGATGACGTTGCCTATGGAGAAGTTTTTGCTCAACCTATGGAAACGCTTTATAAATTAAAGGAAATGGACGCTCTGTTTGCCATCGGTAATGCGCAGGGAGCGAGGAGTTATAAGAGCGGCGCGCTGGAAACATTGGATACGGCCGTAGGGCTTGGTTATCGATATGCCTATCGCGTTAACTTGATCGATCAATTGATGAAAGAAGGCAAAGCTCACAGGAGAAAAATTTCGGAAAATAATAAAACTGCTGAATATGAGATCGACATGCTCGGTGAAAAGTCTTATTTATCAATTCCCATAGCTGTCAATGAGAAACAATCGCAGAATAAAGTGGACGCGGAAAGGGCCATGACAAAAGAGCAGCTGGCCGATCACCGGTTTAACGAGTTGAGAGACTCTGCTGCACATTGGGCCCAACGTTTGGAATTAAAATCGGCCGTAGCTGCCACTTATACAGCTGATTCAAAGGCCAACTTTCTGGCCAGAGGTATTGAAGGTTACGCGAAGTACAGGGGTAATGATCAGGCTCTGGCGGCCATACTGCAATCAGCCCGTGATGAAGGCGGGGTTTACAGTGATGTTGAGGCAACAGCTTTCACTGCGCGCCGTATTACCATCGATTTGTTCAGCGCCGAGGCGAACCAGGAAGTTTCTATCGTCGATGTTGGGGATCACCAGCAAAAACGCATAAACATGCGAAACGGCACGGGTATCCTTGTTGATAAACGAAATGGGAAGATCCTCAAATTTGTTTCTGATTTCCGTCAAACCGATAAACCGTTGGTTATCCAGGATACCATTGGGAAATTCAAACTCGATTTGTCGCCGGTTGACGCTGATAGCATTGTGACAAATTTTGCAAAATCCGACAAGCGCCAGGGCCGCATGTTTCTTGACGACCATACTGAGAAATTAGCCACGGTTTTAGGGTTAGAATCAAAAACGTTGACTCCCAAGGGTGTTAATACGGCTTTACAGACTTTACATGTGAAATATATGGAAGCAGAAGATCCCGATGAAGCAAATGCGCTTTTTGGAAAATTAGTAGAAGCCCAATCACATCTTTCTTATATCAATGCGGCTGGCCAATTGGTTAAGGAAAACAAAGCTCCAACAGTGGAAACGCTTGCCAAAGCTGGAGCCGTTGATGTTGTCGCGTCTCAGAACCAACTCAATGATTTAAAGTTAATGAAAGGATTCAACGATGAAAGGGTTGATGAATTAGTAAGCCTCTTGCAGATCGATACGCCGGAATTTAAACGCATACCGCGTCAGAAAAAATTGGTAAATATCGAAAAAACTTTGCAGCAAACAATGGATGAATTTTACCGAAAACCACAGCCAACCGAGCAGGATTATTATACGGTTGCTTTGACTCAGAACGCGTTTCAGGCATTGATCATGGCCCAAAACATGGATTCCCCCAAAAAAGGATTCAATTTAAAGAATGAATTGGACAAAATACAAAAGACAACAGCCTATCGTAAAGGTCAAGTTCAAGAAATGGAAGTGCTCCGCATTAAACACCAGATGGGCGCGTTGTCAAATATCATTGAAGGAAGTGCGCTGTCAAGCCGTAATGGAGCGGTTTTGGTGAATCCTTTTGAGCCAGCTGTTAACGGCGAGCAGAAAGCCATTGACCAGGCGAACACCAATATTAAAAGCGCTCTTCAAGTTTTAAATAAACTTCAAGCATCGGGTTCAAAAGTCGAGGATCAGATCAAATTCATAGAAGACCTGAAATCCAAGAAGAATGTCGTGGTCTTTACAGATCCGGTGCAAGCGCCCACCATTACAGGTGAACATATTCAAAAGGGTTTAGTTAATTTCTTTGGTGAAGAGGGAATAAAGCAAGTGGAGCCAGCTTTCAAAGCAGCCCTGGAACAACGGCTTTTAGGAAAACCTTCGATGTCTCATTGGTCTTCAGCGGAACAAAAACTTTTTATGAACCCTCTTGTGCCGGATAATGACATTATTGCCAAGCAGGTTAAAATTGGCGGCGAAACAGTTCAGATTACAAATGGGGCGAACGCTTTGATTTCGGCTGTGCAAACAGCGCTCAATTTTGATAGTAGTGTCGCCATTCAAACAAAGGGAGTGGATACAAAATCATTCGAAAGGCCGTTGATGGTTGGAAAATCCAAAGATGCTATTCAATTTGGTTTGCCGGTACCCAACCGAGCGACCGGCATCAGAGGCATGTTTTCTCCTGATCAACAGAAGTTTTTTGCACCTCCGGAAAGCACAACCGGTACGCCTGTTTTTATACCCGCTATCACAGCGCCCGTTATGCCGGTAGCCGATGTCAAGAATAATTCTCCTCCAGCCAGGATAACAACTGTTTCATCAATGGATGTGAGAAATACGATGGGCCCAACTGCTACCGATCACCACGGCAGCAGTTGGGCCCCATCCGTTTCCGCCCCGAATACCCGCGACGCGGCGATTATAGATTCTTCCACGAAATCTAAGCTTCCAGATTGGATGAGAGAAGAAATGATAAGACGAGGATTGAATCCGAATCGCATAATGAATGATATTGATATAGCCAACCCAATTGTTATTGAAGCTGTCATGTTAGATCCAACATTAACAGCAAGACAAAAAGAACATTTATTAAAAACCGGGGATTTAATACCTTCCGCCCCCCGCGACACATTCGCCCCGCCTTTGGCGGGGCTCAGTGTCAACCCTGACAGGCTGGGAACAGACAAACGGGTTGACGCGGCGGCGGGAAGAATCTCTGATTCTGCTATCGTATTAGCGGGCAACAATAAAAACGGCGAAACCGTTCCGCTATCGCGGAACGGTTTCGCTGAGAGTTCAAAAATTCAGCCTGTCGGAAGAATCAATGATGATGGTGGTGCTTTATCTGGTAATCTTCAATTTTTATCCAAATTAGAATTATGGCCGCCACCCCGACTAAACCAAATAAAACCATTAGCGAGAGATCCATTTTATTTATCCTCCTTGTTCGGAAAAATCCACACGCCAAAAATAAATCCAAGCAGCAATCCGCAGCCGTCAGATGACCATGATCGTTTCATAAGCAAAGCAACTATAGCAGGCGAAAAGAACGATGTCAATGTCTCTGCTACTGCAGTATCCATTTTTGTTTCACCGATGAATTTGAAAGGCATCAAAATGGGCCAAACTGCCGTCATGAACCTAATTAACGACGGCAGTTTGGCCCACAATAGTTCTGCCTCTGCCCCCCGCGACGCGGCGGCGGTTGGCAAAAATCTTAAATTCTCCGAATCCCCCGAATCCTTTGGCAGTATTGTCGGCTCAGAATCCATTCCTCTTCAACCCGTCGGCAGCCGTGCGACCATTATCACGCCATTAGGGCCTTTGCATAATCTGGATGCCGCCATGTCAGCCATGGAAGTCGGTCAGCTTGAGAATAATGTGTGGGCTGTCGATAATTTACCTGCTTACGATCAGATTGTTGTTAGTGATTCAAAAGTATTTCATAGCAATAAAGTTTATGTCACACAAAGTGCCGACCGGGTGACACTTATTGTTCCCTCAAGTTTTACATCAGCATCGGCGATCTCTGATATTTTACCGTCTGTGGAAACCATTTCCGTTGCTGAGACGATTGATGGCCTGCGCCAGGGCGAAACAGTCAGAGGCGTTCAAAGAGTTACCAAGAATCAATACGAAGCCAATAAATTAGGCAGCGACCCGCTCTTTAGCTTTGCCAAAAAAGTTAAGGACATATTTTTTGGTGAAATGACACAAGAAGCGCCACAGGCACTGGCAATGGTAGCCGAAAATGCGAATGTTTCTGTGACACCGCAGTTGGCTTTTGACAGCGCCTCGGCCTCCGCTGTCACAGCGCCTGCCGAGGCGCCCTCTATCGTTCAACCCGCCTACGATGCAGCGATAGCAGGCAATATAGAGTTTTCAAAAAAATATACTATTTCCCATGATCCAGCGGAAGAATCAGCCGAAAAAAGTTTGTCTTTCGAAATCGCCAAAAAAATAGCAAATACTGTTGATAAAAAATATGATTTTTTTAATCGAATCTTTTTAGCTTCCTTCTTAGAGCGTGCTATCGATAATGCAATTTCACATGGGAAAAAGAAATTAAAGGATATTTCCCAATTTGATTTCCAGATTGATGTGGAAAGAGGTGATCTTGTGATAAGAATTTCCAATGATCTTATTGAACCTCTTCCAAACACGATTAAAGATAAAATATTTAATCCGAATTCAGAACTAATTACGGTCCCGAAAAATGAGCGCGATCTTAAGCGTTCCGGACAAGGAGCAGGAGTCGAGCAGATACTGTTTAATTTAAAATATTTATACAGAAAAAATTTAAGAGAAACGCCGACGCCCCCTATGCCAACAGTTCGTTGGTTTAAAACAGAAGATGAGAAAATCGTTTTTGAAGCCAGGATGCCGATTTTACAGCCAACATCTGAAATGAGACCCCCCGACTCCGCCATCGCCTCAATCACGCCTTCAACCACTCCTCAACCCACCTACGACGCGGTGGTGCCGGAGCCCGGTAACCAGTTCCAGAAAGGGGAATGGAGGAAACCAAAAAGGCAGGATAGAGGCGCTGTTCATCCGGGTTGGGGTTTAGTTGCTAAATTGTCAGAAACTTTGTATCCAGGATCCACTCTGGGCATGCCCTCGTTGGATTATAAAAATTGGATGACTGAGAAATTTAAAGCAGGTGGCCTGGATGACGCTTCGGCGGAAAATTACGCGGACGCCATCGTGAAAAAACGTCTCAACTCCCTTGATCAGTTAAAAGAATACGGAATCATCACGGAAGACCAGTTCGAAAGCATCAAAAGTCGGCGAACATTTGAAGCGGCGCCTTTGATCACGAAAATTAAAGAAGAGCAAAATTTTTACGTGAGAAACGAAATCAAACCGAGCTTTAGAGAGAGATTAGCCGCGAAATTTATTCCCTGGGAAGTTGTCAATGAGCTCAAGAAGAACGGCTTTAACCATGCGGAAGCTTCCGAAATATTAAAAAACCATAGTGACATTTTTGGTTGGTTGAAAGCTGCTCTGCCTGTCAGGGCGGAGTTGGAAAAAAGGGCGCAAAAACTGGATGGCAAAATATCCGATACGCAAATCAAAGATATCCTTACCCGTCACAGCATTGAGGAAATGTCTGATTTCATGGAGATATTCGACGGTCAAGTCGCTGTTTTACGAGATGATTATGGTTTCAAAAGATCACAGGCCCAAGCATTGGTTTTAAAGCAAAGAGACCCTGTTGAGCTTGCCAGGAGGCTGTTACAGGAACTGGAAACCCAATTTGGGGTTACAGGAGATGTTGCCCGCTTGTTGATCTCGCGAAAAGGCAGCAAAACTCCGACATGGTTAAAACAGCAGGATTTCAAGAATACGGTAGAAAAATTATTGCGAGAGAAAATAAGCGAAGAAGGTAAAACCATTTGGAAATTTACCAAAACTGAAGCGCAGCAAATTGCTATAGAATACGGCATGAAAGGGATAGGCCTTGCTCCTCGAATTTATCAGGCAAAAACAGAGATCGCGAAGCAAATTGATATTAATGGTACAACGGCATTTCGCAAGGCCCTGTCGCTTAAACGTCCTTTAAATCAGGATGAAATAGCGAGTTATAAAGAAGATGAACAATGGCTGGAAAGTCAGGGGATTACGAGACCTCTGGCCAGAGAAATCCGGCGTAGAACATCTATTAATGTTAAAGAATGGTGGTCTAATTTTCAGAATGACCTGCATACCATAGAAAAAGAAACATCGTCGGTCGCGCGCGTGGGAAGGCCATCTCTGGTTAGATCTGCTTTAAATCACTCTGAATTTGTGGTTTGGGCGCGTGAAGCCGATAAGGCGATTCAGTTGATATCAAGAAACCGCGGGGTTTCGGACAATACCGCATTTTTTAATTATCTAAGAGAAGCCAGAAATCCCATAGCACGGGCCGTGGAAATTTTAGTCCCGCAGACCCTCTTACCCCAACTCAAGAAACAGTTCCCTGATGCCCAGCGTCAATATGAAATTTTGCTGGCCCTGGAAAGGATGAATTCTGAAGCTCTAGGCGTGAATTTCCATGATTTCAATATCCCGGCTAATGTTCAAAAGGAAATTACGCGGACCTTCAATCTTCAGAAGAGACTTGAAATATTGGTCGATCATGGTGTCTCGCCGGATAAAATTTGGTTAATACTTCATGGAATGATGGGCGGCCTGGCGGCGAGAGATTTAGAAAATGAAATAGCAGGATTTGCAAAGGTCTCAGGGATTGCCAGTGAGCCAAATTCGGCTGCTCTGACAACGCATCCGAATTTGGCTCAGCAGGGGAAAATCTCCGACTCCGCCGTCGCCGCGTCGAGCGAAACCCCCTCCAAACCCGCCGGACCAGCTCCACGACGCGTTGGCCTGGATGGAAAAGACCTCGAACAGCGCGTTAGGGAAGATCTTAGAGGGCAAGGTTATGTAAAAACAATCGAGCCCGTCGAAAGCATTCCTGCCGGCGAAGAAAAATCTTCTAAGCCGAGGTCTAGGATCATTTCTAAAGTCATGATCCCTGCAACGTTGGTGGCTTTGGGCCTTACAGCGCCTGATGCTTTACGTGAAATGGCCTATCAGGTGGGATCCTCAAAAAACATTGTTATGAAGAGAGGATTAGAGAACCCCTTGGATATCGTAAGGGCGCTTTTATCCTCGAAAGCGGATAAACGCGCTCTTAATTTTGATTTGCTTTCAATGTATTTAAAACGCGAACCTATCAAACTTGAACCAGCCAAGTATCGCCCCACACACCTGACCAAATATCAAAACGTTCCTTTGTACGATATTGATAAATATATGCACCTGGTACCATTGTCTCATGACAACTGGAGCACGGAATTGCTCGACAGTATATTAACTTTGAAAAAAGGGGAGGCGATCGGCTCCAAGTTCCAGGACGACGGGATGTTGGTTGCTTATTCGACCATCGATTTGAACCATTATACGATCTCGATCGGCAAAGATGATAAAGGTGCTTATGTCAGCATCTTTGATGTCTGGGATTTCTCACCAGATGCGGGTGCTTATAAGGAAGAAAAATCTAAAGTGATCCAGGCGCAACGGTGGCTTATGGAACAATTGGGTGAACCGATAGGATTTTATGGAAGGATCTACTTAGATACAAATAAGATTAAAGAAGAGTTAGTCAATCGGAAAAAGAATGATGAGCCAAGATCGACTTCAAGCACGGATAGATCTTTAGGTACAATTTTGCCGCAAGTAACTCCGAGCCCCATGCTTAACGCATTTCCTACTTTGAACTTAACTGGTTTTGATGGAAGTAAGGAGCAGTTAGACGGTTTGGCGGCCATGGAAGCGGCTGCGGCCGAAAGCAGCAATGTCTACCATCATGAAGTCACAACACCGGTTTCCCCCGACTCTCTTTCCTGGCGCGGTCGTTTAAGTGATTCTTTAAAGAGTCTGAGAGTGAAAACCGCCCTCACCATGGCCCTCTTGGGAGTTCCGGCAATTGGTTTGGGGCAGAGCGCCACAGGACAGACCGTCCAAGCACAGACCAGTCCTGTAGATTCCTTGAATCAGAAACTGCTCTTCACAACCTACAAAAACTCAGGGTCAAAGGACGACTACCCAACATATGTCCAAAAGCAGTTGGCCAGTCCCGATGTCCAGGCGGAATATCACAAGCTTGGCATCACCGATCTTTCTTCGATCACCTCAAGCATGATCGACCCAACCAAGCCTATGGGGTTTGACTGGAGCAAGAATATATGGAACGCGGACCAAACCCTGTCGGCCACCATTGACAACAAATTCAACGGCAAATCTTTCGACGGTAAAATCTTCTTAGGCACTGTCCAGGCTTTTGATGTCAACGGCGTACGCATAGAAGCTCCAGTGATAGCTGTTCCACTCGGGGATCCCGATTCCGCTTTCTTTAATCCACGCTACAACGAAATCAACCAAACGATCAGTCATTATATGATCGCCCTTTTGTCACCGAAAAATCTGAAAAATTATTCTCAGGAGATACAGGACCTTTTTAAGGCCCAGGGCGCCACGCTTCCCGAATGGATTGACAAAGTCGGAAAAAATCCAGCGAACCTTAATCGAGGCCTGTCCGAGAAAAAATATCAGGTGCATTTTAACAAACTGCAAATCGGCAATTTTGTTGTATTAAATTCTCAAACGGCAGGCCTTCCTGCCATTGAAAAGATGCCCATCAGGGATTTGAACTTACAAGTGAAGCCTTCGCCTACACCGCAACCTGTACCGGTGATCATGAACATGGAGGAATTTGCCAGTTTCAAGTTCAGCGTAAATCTTGACGGAAGGATTTATTCCAACCTGGCATTCTCCGATCTTAACCCTATCCTGGATGGGTATCGGACCATCAAGGATTATCAGGAAGATAACAAATTAGGGACTGGGAAATATCGGAAAATAGGACAGGATTTCTTGCTGGGCTTAAGCGGGGAGTCTCCTGATATCAAAAGCGCTGTTGATTACTATAAAGAGATCGGCGTCTTTGACCCCTCCCTTGAGGAGCTTGTTGGCCTGGCGAAGGTTCTTGAAAATAATCCTTTTGCCAGACGCATGATTGATGACCTTAAAGCGCAGCAGAAAAATAACTTTTTGGTGTCCGGCAACGATGTTTCGACCTTTTTTGAAAAATACTTGCGTGGCGCTTTATACGGCGGAGTTAGTTTAAAGGCTGAGGGTGATTTTGGAAAATTGACGGGTGACTATTACAAAACACTCTTTTTCGACCTGGGGGCCCATGTCAGGGCCGCCGGAAAGATCGATCGGAACTTGATCAACAACACTATCGCCTTTAACACCTTGACCAATGGCAGCCTGATAACCAAGATCAGGCTTTACGATTTTCTTAAGCTCAGATATTTATCAAACAGTGGGTTGGATATACAAGGGTTGCTTGTGAAAGGTAAGGGGGCTCATCAGCTTCTGACCTTAAGCGAAGAATCTCATGGCGTTGTTGACAGAAGGCGCTTCGAAGAAGAGCGGCAGAAATTAATCCAGTTCCACGGAGATTTTGTTGACCCGTCAAAAGTGATTTTCAAGAGCAATACCCTCACGGTAGATCCGTTCACGCTTCTTTTAACGATCGGCAAACTTAACGTAAGCCCGTTCGCGTTGACAGCGACGATCGGGGTCAACAACAGCCTGATCGGCAAGTATGGCTGGGAAAAGATTGCCGGGGGAGCCAGGCTCTTCACGGAAGAGCACGGCTATTCAACCGAAACTTTATCCCAATTCGGCATAAGCCCGCGGGATCCGTTTGTTGCCTCGTTGGGCGGCTGGCAGGGCCGTGCCTTACCGATCTTAAACGCCAGAGCGTCTTTATTAAGCGGCACTGAAGGAAGAGGTGTCAAGGCCGATGCCGACCTTCTTACGCAATTAAGTCTTAGCAATGATACGGAAGGCTTGAATGTCGAAGCCGTGTTTGTTAATTCAAAGCCTCGGTTTATGTCATTGGATTACAGAAGCGCCAATGCCTTCCTTAATGATGCGACCGGCATTCTCAGCAATGCGCCGTATCTTCCCAAAGAAGTTACTGACTGGAGAATTCATCAATTATTGACCCAAAACCAAGAAAATTTATCGGAAGGTTTTTCTGTAAACCTGATGTTTGGATTCTCTCCCGAGGCGTCAACGGAGATATCAGCAAACGCTTATTATAAGATGCCTGTTGAATCAGTCTTGCCTCATACCGAACTGGGCGTTTCATACAATAATTATTTAGGCCTGAAAAATATTGGGCTTTCATTCGCTAATCCGGATTTAGACGGATTCCGTTTGAAAGGTAAATTATATGTTCCGTTGTCATTCAATGAAGCCATCGCCGGTGGAGAACTTACAGCCTCTTATACCATGCCTCACAGCTTCTGGATCGGCGATGTCAGCCTTTCCGATGAGGTGAGGGAGGCGATGACATTGTCCGTGGCCAGGCCTTTAGGTTTGCCGGCGGATCAATTGGATATCACGGACGCCGTGGCAACGCCGGACGACCTCTTTTATGTTGTCATTGATAAAACAACGCAAGCCATCGTGGCCTTTACAAGTAAGAGCGCCGTAGTTAAAAAAGGCGACGAAGGGTTTGAAAAAATCAGCAAGGCCTATCAATCCAAAAAACCCATCGGCCATGTCCTGACTCCGGCGAAGGCCATTGAGACGGCTAAGGAGCAGGGCCGCGGCCAGCTCGCAGGTGTTTGGAAAGCCAAGCAGGACATGCTTGACAGACAGACGGCGGCGAAAGCGGAAGAAGCCCGCCGCAGTTCGCCGGAATATCTTGCGGCTGTCAAAAGGGCTACCAATACTAATGTGACTATTGACAAAATCATGAATAATTTTGATCAGCATATGCCTCCTTCCGACGCGGCGGTGGCGACCTCCCACGACTCCGCGGGATTTGTAAAAACTGCCCTCGTCTTGGCGTTCCCTGTTCTGTCCTCGATCGGCCTGGCGCAGACCGCGGCACAATCTCCGAAAGACACAACCCAAATTATTGGTAGGGCAGTTGCCGCTACGGCGCAGGATAAATCTCCACTTTCTGAAAAAGACCGCTTAACGTGGGTCAAAGAACGCAACAAAACGATTGTCAGCAAGATATTCGCAGAAGATTCTATCAGTTGGAGGAAAATGATCACCCTTTCGTATTCTAACGCTCAAGAGATTCTCGATGAAATGGCTGCAAAGCATAGGCAAGAAAAGGTCAATCGAAAAGTCCCATTTTATACTTTTGAGAATTATGCTGGCGGCATCGCGGTTTTTCAAACTCCCGAAGATGCACCAATGCCGGGAATTCCTCATAAGAAAGGTGAGCCGGATATAGCGGCTTGGTCTGCCATTAAATTAAATCAAAAGCAGGCAAATGACCTTATAGGCCATGAAGTCAATCATCTCAGTCGATGGATGGCAGATTCCGCTGATTTTAATTCTAAAAGGTCATTTATTTCCGAAGAATTTCTGGGCTCAAAAGAGAAAGTCAATCGGATCAAGGACGCTGTTGCCAGGTTGACAAACGATGAAATTTATTATTTAACGGAAAGCCTTCCTAAGAATTATCAACTCCCTAAAGAATTTTCTAAGAAATTGGAAGAAGGATATCAGCAGCTAATGCAGCAGCCCCCTGATACTTCGGATCCCAATGTTCCTCAGGCATCATTTAATGAGGTGATAGATTATTATTTTGATATTGAAGAAATTCATGGTTTTGTTGTCGGGGCTATGCAAGCTTATGGCCATCGCCCGGTTGACCGCCCTGAATTCAATAAAATGTGGAACACATGGAAGAACTCTCAGAATGAAGCATATCGGGTTACAGGTATTATTCGGCTGGCAAGAAAGTTGGGAGGCCAGAGTTTTGAGAATGATCTTAAAGATTACGCATATGAGATCACGCGCAACTATGCGGATGATCTCAGCGTTCCAAATGGATCAACAAATAATACCATCAACCACACCGCAATCATGAACCAAGCCCTCGCCCAGGGCCAATTACCTTTAGCGCCGCCCGGGCAGAACGTTCCGCCCCAACCCGCCATGCCCCTGACCGCAGGATTATCGTTATTGAGCTTGGCATCGGACGGAAAAAGAAAGATCGGCCGGGTTGCCAACAACCGGCCTATTGCGTCGATCGCCCTCGACGCGGCGACATCCGGGCAAAATTTGACTGCTACGGAAACGCCGTCAAATTTTGCCCAACCATCAACATCCTCCGACGCGGCGGTGGCGATCGATAAAAACAAAAAAGGCGAAGTTAGCAACTTCGCCTTTAGGGCCCTGGATAATATAGGAATTAGTGGGATTTCGGATGGTGCAGACGGTATTGCTCAATTCCAAACCACAGGGCTATTACCACAAGTAACACAAGAACAGTTCCCGCAAAAACCATTTCAACCACCTTTCTTTTTCGGGCAAACATATGTACCAACGACAATAGCGCCTACAGCACATAACCCGATAACTCACTTGAATGCCATAGAAGATTTTAATATTTCTGATGTTCCTAATGCGCCGAATAATAGTAGAAACAAATGGGATAAGGAATTCGAAACATATTCTCGCCGAGCCTCATTCCAGAAATATTTATCTTCCACAGCGGGAAGTATACCTAATGAGAGCAATCTCGTCAAGGGCAATATTCTTTCTAACCAACTTCAGATTTCCCATGAGCCAAAGTCGACTGATATGTTAACGCAACCGCCGATTTTTGCCCCAAGAACAATCGACGCGGCGGCGATTTTCACGCCGCAATCAAGCGATTTTTCAAGGATAAAATCAACGGTGGGAAGTAGGGTGGTGCTTGCGGGGGATCGTCAGAATCATTCCAATGATGATGAAGATGGCCATGATCCCAAAAGTGTACAAGAGAATCTCCATTATTCCTCTCCTTTAAGTAAATCAATTGCCCAAATAAATAACAACGATGTAATGACTAATCCCCCAACTATGGAGAGTAATTTAGCGCTCAGATCTCCCTTGGAGACCATCGGACCCAAAATTACAACACCAACAACTAATTTACTGATATCGAATAAAGTTTTCGATAATTCTTTGCCCTGGGATTTATTAAGCCTCACGCCTAATCCTATAACACACAATAATAGTGCTGTCAAGGGATCGTCCAGCGGTTCTTCTTCCACATCCGACACTGCAACGTCGGACGCTACGCCAGCGCAGCCGATTTTTGCCCCAACAACAGAATTCGAAACCCTCGATGCCGCGCAAGCCGTGAAACCCGATTCCGCAGTTGCGGGCGAGAAATCCGACGCGGCGGTGGCAAGCGACACCAAACTTGAGCGGGGGGTGGACTTAGAAAGTAAAATAAAAGAACTTACTCTTCAAAAAGAGCAACTTAACCAACGCTATCTTGAACTGACCACCACAGATAACTATCCTGCTCATTTTGACAGGCAACTAAGAGAAGCCATCAAGAACGTTCATAATTCTTTGACCAAGGTAGAAGATAAAATCAGTCAACTTGAACGTGAGAAAGAAGTTAAACAAAAGGCTGAAGCATTAAAAGAAGAATCCAAGAAGCAGGCAGTTATTTCCCGGCGGAAATTCTTGACGAAGGCAGTTGTAGGAGCAGCAACTGCCTCATTACCGTTTATTTTTAAAGGGTTGCCGGATTCGTATGTTCAAGATGAAGAAGCTGCCGAAGAAAAGTATTTGTCGGAGCATGGAATTGTGACTCAAAAAGATCTCGCTGATTGGGACGAAATCCAGTCAAGATTTGCTCGACGATACACAGAAGACACAGAAGACACAGAAGACGATGGTTTGAGAATATTAAATGCGGAACTTACCAATACATCTTATAGCCTGTGGACTATTCATAACATAGGAGAGTTATTTTATTCGAGAATTGCCAAATTCGATGGTATTCCACTTGGAGATATTGCCACTGATCTGATCCGTGATTTCAAGAAAGAATATTCTCAAGCCATTCAATTAAGATCATCAAGGTATAGTCCTGAAACGATGGCAGTGGTCCAAAGGTCAATTGAACTATTATTTAGCTCTGAGTTAGTAAAAATCAAAGGGCACATTGCTAGTCTATACAATAAAAATATTCCGGCGTATGTTTCTTCCAAAATTTTTTACAGCACAGCTATGCCTAATGTGCCATTTCTTATGACCATGCCAGAAATCGTGGCCCCCCTTGTGGAGGGTAATAAAATCCTCCAACAACGAGCTTCTCAAAAAGTCACCATTGAATTTTTATTCGCTTCAGCTTTTGCGGAAGGGTATGTCGTTTATGGGTGGGAGTACCTAACAAATTCCTATCAGATGAATCTTTATAGAGAGCGTGGCGTTACTAATCATTGGCCCATGGGGCTTGATCGATTTGCTGCTGAAGTCGATGAGTTACTGAACTTTCACTATTTAATGGATACTATGTATAACCTGCGCTATACTATGGGGTACACAGGAGGATCTTATGAGACCCTATGGCAAACCCCAAACACTGGAAAAGCGGAGGCGTCTGGCCGTCCGCTTGTTGAAACAA
>OBEQ012159556.1_pt1 | contig 29984 bp, 31 predicted proteins | sample 1670901 | NCBI WGS metagenome assembly OBEQ01 (sample SAMEA104232315, study PRJEB22302) | groundwater metagenome | biome: forest; feature: aquifer; material: groundwater | place: USA | collected 2011-08-07 | depth 5.4 m
AACAAGGTTCAGACAAATCCAAGGTCGTACCAGAGAGCCATTGACGAATACCTGCCTTACTACAACAATGAACGAATACACTTGGGATTAAACTTCAAAACTCCTTCAGAGTGTTTCCAAGCTCCTGGTTAGAATACGTATGATGCTACCACTCATTTTTGAGATATTCAATAAGATACTGGGCAATGAAGTTTGCGGCTTCGGGCTTTGAAAATGCCAGGGCGGCTTGCGACATTTTTGCCAGTTCCTGGGGATTTTCAAAAAGCGAACGCAATTTTTCTAAAAAGAAATGCGGGGTGAGATTTGCTTCCTCCAACACAACAGCGGCGCCTTCTTTGGCGTATGCGTAGGCATTTTCAACCTGATGATTTTGCGCTGCTCCAGCCAAAGGAATTAATATTGAAGGTTTCCCAAGAGCCGCAATTTCAAATATTGAACCTGAACCCGCCCTGTTTACGATGAAGTCGGCTACGGCATATGCATGGCGAAGCTCAGTTTCTTTAAGAAAAGAAACAGGATGATAATATTTTTCGTTGAGAGGAGCAATTACGGTTTTTGCTTCGGCTTTTACCTGCAAAAAGTTTTTCTCCCCTGTTTGATGAATGATTTCAAAATTGTTGAGCGCGTCGTTTACTAAAAGCAACACAACGTCGTTTATTTTTTGGGCTCCTTGAGAGCCCCCTAAAATTAAAAGAACAGGCTTGCCTCCTGCAAGATGAAATACTTGAGCAGCTTCTTCTTTTGAGCCGGTAAGGATTTCTTTTCTTATGGGATTGCCCGTAAGGATCGTTTTCCTAATTTGAAATTTTTGGGTATTAGGAAAAGAAACAAAAATCTTAAGCGCAAAGCTTGCAGCAATGCGGTTTGCCAATCCGGGAACGCTGTCTGATTCATGCAAAAATACTGGAACTCTGAGAAGCCACCCTGCAATAGTAGCTGGAATTGCGCCATATCCGCCTTTGCTGAACATAACGTCGGGCGCAAGGAAAAACACTTTAAAAAATGCCTGGATGATTCCAACTGGCGTTTTAAAAAGTATGTCAACAAAATTCTGAAAAATGGTTTGTATCCCCCCGTATCTTCTCATTTTGCCTGCCAAAATAGTAAAAACCTCAATTCCCTCTTGAGAAAGCAAAAGTTCATTGAAATCATCTTTTGGCCCAATATAAAAAAGTTGCAATCCTGAGCTTGCCGAAGGACTACCTTGGAGTTTTCGCATTTCTCTTACAATTGCGAGGATCGGCACAATATGCCCTCCCGTGCCTCCTCCAGTAAAAAGTATTTTCATGATGCCTGTTTTGATATATTAAGCAATAATCCTACGCCAATCAACTCTGAAACCAATGCCGATCCTCCATAGCTGATAAATGGAAGCGGAATTCCAGCCAAAGGCAATATGCCCACCATAGACCCTATATTGATAAATGCCTGCAGTCCAATCCACGAAGCAACGCCAACTGCAACAAATTTTGCAAAATGATCTTTCACTCTTTTTGCAACAATAAAAGCTCTTAAGACAAAAGCAAGAAAGAGTAAGAGCAATAATACCCCTCCTAAAAATCCCATTTCTTCCGCAAAAATGGCAAAAATAGAATCTGACATGGGTTCTGGCAGAACGCCAAATTTTTGGAAACTCAAACCCAAGCCCACGCCCGTAATGCCGCCCGAACCAATTCCAATGAGAGCCTGCTTGATGTGATATCCTGTTCCCAAAGGATCGAGGTTTGGATTGAGAAACGTGATGAATCTGGTGAATCGGTACGGAGCCAGGCGAACTATCAAAAAAATGGCGGAAAGCCCGCCTCCCATTATAAAAAAAATGTGCCAAATAGGAGTTTCTGCCAAAAAATACATAACCGTGCCGACAAGCGCGATAATCCCGAGCGTGCTCACGTCGCGCTGCAAAAGAAGAAGGAGGGCAACCGCTCCCAACATTGCGATAAACGGAGCTAAAAAATTATTTTTCTTTTTTTGTTCAATGCGCGAAGAAAGCCAGGAAGCCAAATAAAGGATAAACCCAACTTTTAAAAATTCAGACGGTTGAAATGAAGCAAACCCCAAATCAACCCAGCGATACGCTCCTTTCACCTGCCCTCCGATAACAGGAAAAAATACGAGCAGCAAAAGCCCAATACTGCATAAAAACGAAATGACGCTTAATTTTTTTAGTTTTTGCAAAGGAAACGCATACGCAATGTATCCGAGCAAAAGCCCAGGTAAAAGACCGAAAATCAGTTGATGTTTCAAGAAATAGAATGGATTTCCTGTCTTGCTGATAGAGAAAGACGACGAAACGCTCCCAAGAATGAGCACCCCAAACACAATAAGGGCGCAGCTCAATCCCAGAAGCAAAAAGTCTGGATTATTTTTTCTTTCCATAAGCCATTACGAATTTTTTAAACTGGTCTCCCCTATCCTTATAGTCCTTGAACATATTAAAACTTGAAGATGCCGGGCTCAAAAGGCATACGGTTCTTTTTGGAGTTTTTTTGTAGCAGAATTCCACCGCTTCTTTCATACTGTTTGCAAAAAAATATTGAGGGGGCCTGCTCATGCTCCTCAAGATTTTTTCTCCGGTGGTAGGAAAAAGAACAAGAGTTTTAATGCTGCTTTGCTCTATTTTTTTGCCCAACTTTTCATACGATATTCCCCTGTCAAACCCGCCTGCAATAAGAGTATGAAGTTTTGGCCCCAAAAGATCTATGGCGCGCATGGTTGCTTCTGGAATTGTTGCAAGCGAATCGTTGTAAAACGAAATTCCTTTATACTCCCTTGCCTCGCCGTTAGGCGGGCCCACTCTTTCTAATCTATGAGGAAGTGGCTTGAATTTTTTTATCGCGCTTTGAATTTTTTTCTCTGAAATGCCAAAAAGTTTTCCTACGAGCCTTGCGGGCTCTGTTGATGCGACGAATGTGCTACTTAGAGACTCTGTGAACGGAATTTTTTGGGCTTTTGACTGCTTTGCGATTTTTGCCACCGCCTTATCTTTTGAATTATATATAAGAAAATCCGTTACGGTCTGATGCTTGGTAATGTTTGCTTTCGCGTTTGCGTAGTCTTTGAATTTCCCGCCATAGTAGTTAAGATGCTCGGGGTAGAGGTTCAAAAAAACTGCGATATGTGGACTTTTCTTGAAATTGGTGAGCTGGAAGCTTGAAAGTTCATATACAAAAATATCTTCTGGTGTTGCCTTATCTAAAAACTGAAGTACCGGCTCACCGATATTTCCAATCAAGTGTACTTTTTTGCCGGCGTGTTTTAATACTGCATAGCAGAGCGAAGCAGTAGTGCTTTTTCCTTTTGTACCCGTAACTCCAATGATAGTGCCGGGACATTCGTCAAAAAAGATCTCGGTTTGAGAGGTGACAATCTGTTTTTTTGTGATAAACGACGCTATGAGTCTTGGCGAAATTCCGGGAGATTTAATAATAACGTCGTAGTCTTTGAGCGCTTTAAGGTAATTTTTATTCAGCTTTTGGTCTGCAATCCCAACAATTTTTGAAGGAAATTTTTTGCGTAAAAAAGCGAGGGTATCTTTTCCCTCTCTTCCAAATCCCAACAATAGGATTTTTTTGCCTCTCAAATCCTGCAATTTCATGAGTTTATCGTATCACGAAATCCCTTGCTTGAGGAGCGCAAAAAATTTGCCAGGGACGAAATTTTTTGCGTTCCAAGATTGGAGAATTCGAGGATATTTCTGTAGCTCTCCTCTTTGTTTTTGGCGGCACAAAGAAAGCGCAGCCCTGCTTTCTTTTATGGTTCCCACGCACTCAAAGGGCTTAAATTTTCTTTTTCCGGTTAATTCGTTCAAAAGAGGAACAAGAGTTTTGTCTTGAAACAAGTTTTTCTTGAATATGCTGACGAGCTGCTTTTCCTCAACAAACGGATACAAAGCGAGCCATACAAACAGGCATTTTGAGCATTTCCCGCACCATTTCCCCGCCTTCGTCCCTCCTTTCGTCGGGACTACGGCGGGCAAGCCTGTTGGTTTTATTCCAGAATATGTCTTGTTGGCTTCGTTGCAGCTCAAAAATGCAGGGAAATATTTTGGATAGTTTGAAAAAATCTTTGCAATCTGCAGTTCGTAGAAGGGCCTCAAAAAACTGAAATACTCAATATTTTTTGCAAGATATTTTTTGCTATATTCTCTGAACTTTTTCTCAAAATCAAAACTTTTTGAATACTGATGGTTGATAACTTTGCCGAGGTACTTTATATTCCCTTCGTTTGAGCTTCGTTCGTTTGATAAAGCGATATATTTATAGTTGAACAATACGCCGGCAAACACGCTCAAAAACGCAAGATACGCAGAAAAAGGAGTATGGCCGTTGAGATATCCTTTTTTGTTGAGTTCCAAGAGTTTTGGATCAATGACGCGCTCAACAATTATAGTATTTTTCTCGCCCGCGATTTTTAGAATCGCTTTGTGTTCCTGTTTTGGGTTGAGAACAAACGCGCGATGAGGTAATTTTTTGAGGAGCTCAAGAGTTACGATCGCGTCTTTTCCTCCGCCAATCGGCAGTAAAATGCGTTTTGAGAGTCTATCGGGCGCAAGAAACTTAGTTTCTTTCTTAGAAACTAAGTTTCTAAGTACGCTAGAAGAAATGGTCAAAAAGTTCGGTTTGGTGAAATCAATTTTGTTCTTATAAAAAAACTCTCCCATTCCGTTGAGGATAAGATCTTTCCACCACATGATCTGTTGTTTGCTCAAATATCCTGCCTCAATAACAATTTTGGGGCTGCAGGTTGCTTTCCAATAACTTACCATCTCAACAAGCCCCAGCTGGAATACGAGATTTTTCAAAACACTCTCCCCTACTCTTTCTAAGTCAATTTTAGAAACATTTTTTATGACCACCTTTGGATGAAACGCAATATCGGGCGGAACTACAAAATCAAAAGAGATTTTCAGATCTCCATTCTGGTGTACAAAGGAATATCCTTTGTATAGGAATTTTAGATATTTCTTTCTTAGGTTTTGGATTTTTAGCATATGTCTAAGATACCCAATTGAGGAGACCTTCCATTATCTAATTGCCGTCCCTACAAGTTCACCTCTGCCAAAACGGAGTATACTGTCTTCTGTGAGAGGTGCGATTGCCGTGCGTGCACCGTTCCTTGCACATGACAAAGCTTCTTTGACCTTCACCCCCATGCCTCCAGTTCCTCGATTGGAGGTGCCATCGAGGGCAAGCTTCTTTGCCATGGAAGGATCCAGATATTCGATCAGTTCGGCATGCGCATTTGTGGCTGGGTTTTGGGTGTACACTCCACCGATTTTTGTGAGAAAGAGAACTTGATTGGCGTTAACAAGCTCAACAATCATGCGAGCAAGCTGGTCGTTCTCTCCTATTCCTTGTTCAAGTTGCCGAATCTCTTCGTCTGATACCACATCGTTTTCGTTTATGACGGGTACAAGCGAGGTCTCGAGCGAGGTAAGCAACCCACTCTTAATGCTTTCGCGTTCACCCTTGTTTTCCCAGTTCTGATAAGTAAGCCAAAATTGGACAATTTCAGTATGTGGAGTGAAAGCTTCGCTCCATCTGTTTAGAAGTACTCGCGATCCAATTCCAGCCAAGATTTTCTTTGAAAGATTATTGGAATCTCTCTCAAGTTTTGCCATCTGTTCCCTGCCAGCCTGAATAGCCCCAGAAGACACTATAATCGTCTGTATGCCTTCTTTCTGCAGACGTATGATTTGGCGTGCTGCCTGGACGAATCGATGCGGATCGAGTCCATCCCCATTTGTGAGAACTTCCGTGCCGAATTTTACAACTAGAATGGTCATGTTGTTTCTCATCCCAGTAATCGTATTGCAACTCCTACCACTGCCGCAACCACTCCAATGATCCAAAAACGCATGGTCACTTTGTAGTGGGGCCAGCCCTTTGCCTCAAAATGATGGTGAATGGGAGCCGCAAGAAATATTTTCTTTTTCAAAAATTTCTTTGAAAAAAGCTGAAGAATTACCGACCCCGATTCTATCACCAATAAAAACCCAATAATAGGGAGCACCAAAACAGAATCGGTGAGAAAAGCTACCACCGTAAGCGTTGCGGTTAAGCCCATCATGCCGGTTTCGCCCATGTAAAACCGGGCGGGAGGAATATTGAACCACAAAAACGCAAGAAGCGCTCCCACAATTGCAAGGCACAGTGCCGCTAAATCAACCTGCCCTCTCCAAAACGCAATAATGCCATACGCCCCAAACATTGAAGCAAACGCGCCTCCCGACAAGCCGTCTAAGCCGTCAATGACTCCGCCGCTGTAGGTGGCAAGCATAACAAACACAAATACGGGAACATACCAAATCCCAATATCAAAATTTCCAAGGCCCGGAACATGAAGAGTGGTCCATCCGAGCTTATAAAAAAACCACCACGCTCCTGCAAGCCCTATGAAGCTGATCAAACAAAAACGGAACCTCAGAGAAAGGCCCCCGGCAATATGCTTGCCTGCTTTTTCCCAAAGCAGTTTGAGAAATGCATTTGTTGGAGTTGAAACAACCTGGATGAGATCGTCAAGAAAGCCCACGGCTGAAGCCGCAAACAATGTAGCCAGGGGAAGCCACGTTTGCGAGCGCGTAAGAAAACTGAATTTCCCAAAAAACAAAAATACAAGCGCTAAAAGAGGCGGAACAAGCCAAATCAAAACTCCTCCGAACCGGGGCGTATGCACTTCGCCTTCACTGTGAAATTTTTTGAATACGGGCACTTCTCCCCCGCCAAGGGCCTGGGTTCGAACCGTTTTTCTCCAGAGCCGATATTTATACAATAGATGAGTAAGCAAGGGGGTAAGTAAAAACGCGAGAAGAAACGCGAGCGTTCCCAAAACCGAAATTTTAATAACGTTGAAAGAAAGATCAGAAATCATATGATTGAACCGCCCAGTTCACTAATTTTTTCATATCTTCAAACCTGTTTTCAGACCCCAATAAAACATTTACGATATATCCATTTTTTGCAGGGCTCTCTACCAAAAGAAGCAGGCATCCCTGCGAGCGCGGCGTCCATCCGGTTTTCCCTCCAAGAACTTTGAGTTCGGGATTATACAAAAGTTCATCGGTATTGCTTGCAACATGATGCACTTTCCCTTCTGGGGTATAAATCGTATAACGAGGCAAAGAAAGAATGTCAAAAATTTTTGGATGATTTTCCATGATATATTTGGCGAATAAAAAAAGATCGCGCGCGCTTGAAACATTGATTGGATCACCCTGATTATTTGGGTCAACGCCCGAGGAATCTGCGAAAAATGTTTCTTCAAGGCCAACCTCTTTTGCTTCTGCGTTCATAAGGCGAATGAATTGGCTGTCGCCCAACGCGCCAGACAGCGCTTCGGCAGCATCGTTCGACGACTCAATGAGCATAGAGTGCAAAAGGCTGTTCACGCTCAATACTTCGCCAACTCTCAGGTTGCCAATGTCTTCTTCTTTTTGAACCGCTTCTTTGGTAATGGTGATCTTCTGGTCAAGAGAATATTGTTTTATTGCAACCAAGCCAGTCATAAGCTTTGCAATGCTCGCAATGGGAAATGGGGTGTCTGCATCTTTTTGAAACAGAATTTTTGCCTTGCCTTTCTCGCTTACAAATACCGAAAGTGCAGCTTTTGCGTTGATGGCAAAATTTGAAGCTTCGCTTTTCTTTATGGGTTTTATTTGCAGATGCAAAGGCGCCTGAAGAACTTGAGCCCCGTAGAGTTGAGGATTTCCTGCGACTTCGTTCCAAAAGAACATATCGGCAAAAACTTTTGAGATCGCATTCATGCCAAGCCAAAAAAGGGTGCCCAAAAATAGCGATGCGGCAAAAATTTTTATATTCTCCGTGATCATTTGCTCTTCTTTTTAACAAAATCAATATGAAGTTCTTTGAGCTGGTCTTTAGATATTTCGCTCGGACTGCCCATCATTGGGTCGCGGCTGTCGCCGGTTTTTGGAAACGCAATCACTTCCCGCACATTGGGTTCTTGCATAAGCAATGAGAGCAACCGGTCTATTCCCCAGGCAATGCCGCCATGCGGAGGAACTCCATACGAAAATGCCTCAAGCATATGGCCAAAATTCGCCTTGATTCGTTCAGAGGCATATCCCATAATTTCAAATACTTTTTCTAGAGCTTGCGAGGTATGGTTTCGAATGCTTCCTCCGCCAATTTCAACGCCGTTTAGCACAATATCGTATTGGGAAGTAAGAATTTTGGCGATATCTTTCTTTGCCATCAAATTTGCCATGTGCTCCGGTTTTGGCGCAGAAAAAGGATTATGGGTGAATGTCCACTTAATTTCCCCGCCCCGAAGGGGCGAGGTCTCGCCTTCGGCGGAAAAAAACGGGAAATCAACTACCCAGCAAAATGCCAGAAGGTTTGGGTTATTTTTATCTTTTCTTATGTCGGGGCGGTCTGTTTTGTATTGTTCCATCACGTGTTTATACTGCAACCGGGGAAACGGGATTTCCTGAATTTCTTTTTCAGGGTAAAGTTGTTTTACTAAATCAATCAATAATTTCTCGTTGAGCTCCATCACGTCTTCTCTTTCTACAAAACTCATTTCTAAATCGAGCTGGGTGAACTCGGGCTGCCGGTCTGCTCTTGGATCTTCGTCGCGAAAGCATCTCGCAATTTGAAAGTACCGTTCAAACCCCGCAACCTGCAAAAGCTGTTTATACTGCTGGGGGCTTTGTGGCAAAGCGTAAAAAGTTCCGGGATACAGTCTTGAAGGAACCACAAAGTCGCGCGCGCCTTCCGGGGTTGATTTTGTTAAAATAGGAGTTTCAATTTCCACAAATCCTTCTTGCGTCAAAAAATTGCGCATAAACTGGATTACTTTGCTTCGTATTTCAAGGTTTCTTTTCAGGCGAGGCCGGCGCAAGTCCAAATATCTGTATTGAAGCCGTTTCTCCTCCCCTATTTCGTAGCCGTCTGTGTTAATGGCGAAGGGAAGAGTTTTTGCCTGTGAAAGCACAACGATATTTTCAGCTAAAATTTCAACGCTTCCGCTTTTGATATTCAAATTTTTTGTGCCCTCGGGCCTTTCTTGCACGGTTCCCTCAATTTGCGCCACCCATTCAGGCCGAATGAGCTTAGCCTGTTCGTACGTTTCTTTTTTTTGGGGGGTAAACACAACCTGGGCCAGACCTTCTCTGTCTCGAAGGTCAATAAAGACAATTTTGCCGTGGTCGCGCCGCGTATCAACCCAACCAGCAACCATTATCTTCTGGCCTTTGTGTTGCGGAGTTTCGCCCGTGAGAGTTCGCTTCATATTCTCTGACTATATACCACATTTTGTTTTCGCGCAAAACCTTTATGGTTAGATCCAACAGCCTTGCAAATAGATTATTGGGTGGTATTATGAGTTTATGATCAAACAATTTTCCATTGCGAAACTGACTGGCTATTTATATTGTTTGGCTGGCTTCTTAACTCTGATAGTTTTAGGGGTTAAGGGAGGCTTCGAGTCAAATTTGGTTTTTACGATTTCCTTATCTCTAGTTCCAATTCTCATAGGGATAGGACTCCTTAAAGGGAGCCGCATGATTGCTGTTTTCTCGCCAGTGGCTCTTCTGGGTTGGGGTTTTTATATACTGGTTCCAATTGCAGTTGCTACCGCGTTTGCGGGCGTATTCCCACTGTGGGTGTCGCAATTAGGATTTGTCTTCTTTGCCGTACTGTTTGTTCTGACAATCCTGACGATATTAACAGGAATAAAAAAATCAAATCACAACTAAAGCAAAGAAAAGAAAAAGCGCCACCCTCTCAATGAGAGTGGCGCTTTGCTTTGAAAAGAACTAATGCGGAGGATCTGTCGTGACTGTGGAAACTACCAAGTTAACCGCTTCGGGTATTGGTGTTTCCCATAATTGGATATGGTTGCCCATTGGTGCATAGAGATCTTTCCATGCTCCTGGAAGTGTTGCCTTTGAGTCGGTGACCACATCATCAAGACTTTTCTCAGACAGGACCAGACCTCCACCCACAGCACGTATAGTTACGAAAGACACAGCTGTTGTTATCGGCTGGGCGAGTACGGTATTTATTACCGAGCTGCCGTCAAGCATTTCAGTGATAGCTGTTTTATCGGCACTGCAATCCACAGCGGGGGTGTCACTAATCGCTTTCAGTAGGTTTGCTTTCCACCCCTCGATCCCCTGCAGCGGACTGTCGAATGTAATGACCGAGTGGATGCTTTTCAGCTTTTGGTCATCCTGATGCGTGGCGGCCCAGTAAGCTGCGACGAGCCCGCCCATGCTGTGGCCCACAATGTCAATCTTGGCAGAAGGATACTTCTGCAAGATCTCGGCAATCATTAGGTTAAGCATGGAGCTTGACCTGACAACCCCGTTGACACATGTGAACACGGCAGAGTAGTTTGGGTTCTTGCTCTCGTCTTCTGGCGTGTTTGGGTTATCCTTGCAGTAGCCGCCTCCGTAGTCAAAGTAGAAGAAGGCTTCGTCTTTGTATCCCGGCAATGCTTTGCGGAGCCAGCGGACTTTGTCCACCAAGCGATCATCGCCACTGCATGTGCTACTACTAAGGAAGGCCGGGATGACTATGATCTTGCGGTTTTCTTTCGTTGTTGCCGGCACCGAGGTTTTTGCTTGCGTGAGTGAAGCGATGTCAAACGCCGCAACATATCCTCCAGTCCCCACATACAAGGTATCTTTTGAGCTTGCGACTGCTGCATTTGCCCCAAACGAGGTAGGAACGCGAGCGATTAAGCGTCCTGTTGTTGTGTCTAGGCCGAGGACCTCATCAAAGGTCGTTACCCAAAGCGCAGAGCCCGAAGTAGACGCATATGTTGAGCCGCGAGACAGGGAAAATCTGGCTTGTGTGTAATGCCATTCCGGCAACCCTGTCGCTTTCTGCAGGGAATAGATCCCCGAAGTTGTGAAAACGCAGATGTTTTTGCCGCATTTTTCTTCTCCTCCGAGTAGCTGCCCCTCGGCTTTGTATCTCCACTTCAACTTTCCATCATGAGTGTAGGCTGACACATCCTGTCTTGGGTCAGAGAACTGATACACGAACTCGTCATCAAGCCCGAGCCCCCAAAAGCTGTGCGCTGTACTGAAGTACTCGAACAAACCCCAAAGCGAAGTACCATTTGAGGCTGCCAACGCTATGATCCCAATTGTGGCATCTCCAGAGGGCCTCGATTGGCCTGTTGACACAAATACCGCGTCCTTACTGACCCTAAGGAAGATCCCTCCAGGCACAGAGTATCTCCATTGAACAGCTCCCGACTTGAGATCAAGAGCCCAGAGCCTTGGATTGTCTTGTTGAAAGTCTAGCGCAAATACATTGCCGCTTGCCGCTGTTGACCCTGCAAGCCTTATGTCAATGGCGTTGACAAACTGCTGCCACACAACCTTTCCTGTCGCGCGGTCAAGGCCCGCAACGCTGTTATTCGCCAAATGCCCCACTACCACGATGTCTGCGGTAACGATCCACTGAGGTCTGTCTGTAGACGAAGAGGTATCAAACCTCCAAATCTCTTCGCCAGTTTTGGCTCGCATTGCCACGAGCGTGCTTCCTGTAAAGACGTAGGCAGTATCTGTAGCTTCGTCTATCTCTATTGAGGCGACGCCTTGCGCAAACTCTTTTATCCACTTTGGAGGACTCGGCGGGAAAAACTCCGCCGTTTTCATCCCTGTTTGGCTTGCGAACCCCGCCTCAAAACGTCCTCCCCTGTCCGTCTCTGCATCGCTAGTTGGGAATCCAAGCCAGCTTGCAGGGCCTCCAATATCCCAGTACTTCGCGTCTATCTCGCCAGAGACTGCGAATGTCTGTCCATACGAGAACACGCTGCCGCCTTCAAATCTCTGGACATCGCCCGATACATGAGAAACCCTGGAGATCGGTGCAGATGATTGATTGCTAACAGGAAAGCCCAGGGGGCTTACTTTGCGTCCAAGCTGGTTCCATTTTTCGCTTATGGGACCAACCACCGCATACGTTGAACCTTGCTGCTTTCCGGTTAACAATTCGGTGATGAAACCGCCGCTGAATTGTTGGGTTCTGCCCTTGGTCTTGAATTGAGAAACGCTCTCCGTTGCAGCCGAGACAGGATTTCCCAGAGAGGCGCCGAGAGTTTCTGTTTCGCGGTATTTTTTCCAGATAGCGCCCGCGACCACAAAACCCTTTGAGTCTTTCGTAGCAATGATCGCTGACTCTTTGCCGTCTGCGCCAACAAACACTTGAAACGCAACGTCGCCTTTCCAGAAACGAACGAACTCTTGAGGCGTTCCGAGCGCGGTTTCGCCGTTTGCCGCAGAATAGGCATTCGCGATTGCCGCAGCAGCAGAGTTCAAGGCTTCCGATGCAGTTTTTTGGAGACTTCCCGCTGCAACAGGCAAATCAGCCGGCTGAGACAGAAAGCTCATTATTGGCGTGTCGGGTTGGGCTGGCTGAACGTAAAGAATCGCAAGCTTGAGCATGCTTGGATCGGATGCAAAGAGGTGGAGTTTTGCTGTTCTTGAACTCAGTCCGTCAGTTGTTATGATGACAGTCTGTCCCCCTTGCAAATGTCCGTCTGCGTCTTGCGAAACGATCTCAAGAAGAAGGGTCGTTGGGTTGTAGTCTTCGTTCTTAACCGTGACCGGAATGTACCACCCCAGCCCCCCTAAGGTTGCGCCTGGAGTTAAAACCAGATATTTGCCAACGCGAATCTGGGCTCCGGGCACTAAGTTCTTTTCAGGCGTTCCGTTGAGTTGCTGTTGAAACGGTTTTGCGTCTTCTGGCTTGATCTGCGCCTGCCCGAAATTAGCGTTGCCGATTTGGATAAGTTTGATCGGCGCTGCCTTTGGCATGGTGACCGAGGCGTCGGTTGTAAACGAGAAACCCACAGGCAAGACACTAAGTTGTCCTGTGCCGAAAAAGAGTTCGGCTTTCCCGTTGTACTTGTTGTCGTGGTCGTCGAACAGAGACACCGGAATTGATTCTGGAACGTTTTTCTCCTGGGCAGTTTTCGTGAGAACAATTGAAACCAGGGTTTGAGCCTCTTGGCGTTTTATCGAACTCACCGCAACTGCGAAGCCGCCTACTAAAGAACCTGAGGCAGGAGCTGGAGTCGCTCTTTCAACCGGCGTGGCGACTGGTTTTTGAGATGTTGGGACTGCTGTTGGTGTCGACGTGAAGGTTACGGTTGGCGTTGCTTTTGGCGTGGCTGTGATGACTAGAACCGCGGTTGGAGTTGGGACTGCTGACGCCGTAGCCACTTGCTTAGGGGTTGTTGGTACAGTTGTTGGTGCTGACTGTTGCGTTGCTGTTGGGGTTGGAATTGAGGTTGCTGTTGCAACTGGTGTAATTTTCTCCTGGGGCGTTTGGGTTGGAGTTGGAGCTATTGTTGCTGTAGTTGGTTGAGTTGTATTGCTGCACGCCGACAGCAAGAACAGGACCGAGAGAAACAAGCCAATGCATAGCCACTTTCCCGTTTTCACCTTTTTCTCCTTCTATGCGCTCACGCATTTGAATTGTTAAAGAACTCTAATCTCACTAAATCACGCGCGTGGGAAATGTCAAGCTATAGACATTTAAGGCATCAATTTCTCTGTTGGAAATTCAACGATGGCTTCTGCTCCCATGCGCTTGAGCTGCGGGATGAGTTTTCTTGCAGTAAGTTTGTTGCAAGACAGCGCAATATCAAGCCAACCCTTGTGTGTAAGTTCTCGCACGGTCGGCTCCTTTAAGCTTGGGACAATTCTGCGAACTTGTTTGAAAATTTTTCTGTTGATATGGAAAAAGACGTTTACTGTAATGTCTCCCTTCACGGCGCTATCGAGCAAGAGCGCAATGGTGTTTATCTTTTCTCTTTTCCACGGGTTTTTCCACGCAAGGGGGCTTGCGATCAATTTTGTTGAGCTTTCAAAAACAATATCAATAATCTTTAGATTATTTGCCTTAATAGATGATCCGGTTTCTGTTATGTCAATAATGGCATCAACAAAACGCGGTGGCTTTCCTTCGGTAGCTCCCCATGAGAATTCAAGTTTTACTTTTACCCCGTGCTTTGCAAAATATTGTTTTGCAAGATTGGTGGCTTCGGTTGAAACTGTTTTGCCATTGAGATCTTTTACCGATTTTATGGGAGAATTCTGAGGAACGGCCAAAACCCACTTCACTTTTTTTTGAAGTCCAGTTTTTGCGTATTTCAAATCTAAAACTTCAATCATCCTTGCCTCCAAGTTTTTAATCCATTCATCCCCGCTTATGCCAAGATCAAGTTTGTTTTTTGCAAGGTACAAAGGAATCTCTTGAGGCCGAAGTAAATAGCAGGTAATGTCGGGATCGTCAATTTCTAAAATATATCCCCTTTCAGGGACTTTAATTTCAAAGCCAGCTTGTTTGAATATTTTTAACGTGTATTCTTGGAGCGAGCCCTTTGGAATTGCCAAAAAAAGTTTTTGATTCTCCATATTAGAGTACCACTTTATTGAGCGAAAATTCTACAATATCGGTGCAGCCGAGTTTTTTGAGTTGGGGGAGAAGCACTCGCAGTTCTTTTTTTAGAACAACAGTAAATACGTCGAGAAGCGAATTCTCTTGGAGAGAAGTTATAGTTGGTTTTTTGAGCGCAGGCAGAATGGCAAGCGTCTTTTGGAGAGTTAACTTTGGAACGTGGAGCATGATTCCGCTATATGTTTGCGCTAAAGACGCTCCTCTAAGAAGCATCGCAAGATTTTCTATTTTCTCTTTTTTCCATTTGTCTTGGAGACCTTGCTTTGTGGCCACCAAAACAGCTGAAGTTTCCATCACGCTTTGGAGAATCCTAAGGTTGTGGAGTTTGAGGGTGGTGCCGGTTCTGGTCAATTCGATGGCTGCATCTGCAACCGCAGGGATTTTTGATTCGGTGGAGCTTTCAGAAATGAGAATCTTTGCTGAAATATGATTTTTGCGTAAAAATTCCTTTGCGATTCCAGGCAGCCTTGTGAGAATTTTTTTGCCTTTCAAGTCCTGCAGTTTCTTTATTGGAGAGCGTTCCGGCACAGCGACGACAACCCTTGCCCTCCCCCAGTTGTCTCTGGTGAAATTTAGGTCGCATACTTCGAGAAGATTTGCTTTTATATCGAGATACGCGTCCTGGGTTGTGATGCCGGCATCCAGAAATCCCGTTGCCGTGTACGAGGCGATTTCTCGAGGCCTTGCAAGAATGCAGGAGATTTCTTGATCATCAATAGAAACTAAATCTAAGACTTCCTGAATGCGAAAGTTATATCCTGCAACTGTGAAAAGTTTTTGAGTCTGCGCCTGGAGAGCGCCTTCAGGAATTCCGAAACGCAGCACCTTCTTTTTCATATTCATAGGATTTTTGTAAAAAACAGGTCTTACGACCTGTGTGGCAAACATTTCCTTTTTGTTCGACCTTTAGCAAAATGGTATCGTTGTCGCAGTCAAGCAAAATTTCTTTCACTGTTTGATAATTGCCCGAAGTTTCTCCTTTTGTCCAAAGTTTTTTCCTTGTGCGGGAAAAATACGTTGCTCTTCCCTCTTTGAGAGTTTTTTCAAGCGCTGGTTTGTTCATAAATCCAACCATCAACACCTTTCGCGTTTTTGCGTCTTGCGCAACCGCCGGTACCAATCCTCCCATTTTTGCCCAGTTGATTTTTTGCAATTTTTTATCTGACATTGACATGTTTTCTTTTGAGATATGCTTTGACCTCGGGAATGGTGAGTTTTCGGAAATGAAAGATTCCTGCCGCCAGTGCCGCATCTGCCTTTCCTTGTGTAAACACTTTTGTAAAATCTTCTTCTTTCCCTGCGCCCCCCGAGGCAATTACGGGTATAGAAACCGATTCCGCGACCTTTTTGGTGAGTGCGAGGTCAAAACCTGCTTTCGTGCCATCTCTGTCAATGCTTGTTAACAGGATCTCTCCTGCGCCCAACTTTTCAGCTTTTTTTGCCCACTCAATTGCGTCTTTGCCAGTGGGTTTTTCCCCGCCATAAATAAAACATTCAAACCAGCGCCCTCTTTTTTTACTATACTGTTTTTTGGCATCAATTGCCACCACAACTGCTTGGGCGCCGAATGTGCTGCTAAGCTGCGTAATAAGTTTTGGATTTTTAATGGCTGCCGTGTTGACTGAAATTTTGTCGGCTCCGGCGTAAAACAATTTTCTCGCATCTTCAACATTTTTAATTCCTCCGCCAACAGTGATCGGCACAAACACTTTTTTGCAGGTTTTTTCTACAACTTCAACCATGGTTGCCCTTCTTTCTTTTGAGGCTGTAATATCCAAAAAAACAATTTCATCTATTCCTTCTTTATAATACCGTTCTGCCAATTTCCATGGGAGGCCGGCGTAGCGGAGTTTTTCAAACTTTATTCCTTTTACTACTCTTCCTTGCGAAATTGCCAAATCGCAGTCAAGGCAAGCGATAATCCGTTTTGCTAGCATGAAAATTCAATAAAGTTTTTTAGGATTTCAAGGCCAATCCCCCCGCTTTTTTCAGGGTGGAACTGCACCCCGAACACATTATTTTTCGCAACGGCTGAACAGAAATCAATTTTGTAATCTGTTTTTGCTAAGACAACTTTTTTTTCGCTTGGAAGCGCGTAAAAACTGTGCATAAAATAGGCGAAGCTTTTACTCTTAACTTTTTTAAAAAGGCTATTCTGTTTTATAATGCGAATTTGATTCCAGCCAATATGGGGAACCTTTACGCCCTTAAATTTTAGTACCTCTCCTTTGAAAATTCCTAGGCCCCGGGAGTTTGGAGCTTCTCTGCTCTTTTCGAATAAAAGCTGAAGGCCGAGGCAGATGCCAAGGAATGGCGTATTATTTTGAATGCTCTTCTTGATTGCTTTATCTAGCCCCTTCTTTTTTAGCTGTTCTACCGCTTTCCCAAAGTTGCCCACGCCAGGAAAAACCAACTTTGTCGCGCTTTCAATATCTTTTGGAGTACTTGCAAATTGTACGCGCGCTCCTATAGATTCAAACGCGTTGGCAAGGGATTTTAAATTTCCCATCCCATAGTCAATAAGAGTGATCATAAAAAGGGTTTAATATCTCTGGGAGAAATTTTCCCTTCATAAATTGCTTTCCCAATAATTGCTCCCCTCACTCCAGTATGAGCCAGTTTCCTTAAGTCTTGTGCGTTTCTGATCCCACTAGAGGCAATAAAATGAAAGTTGGGAAATCGCTTTACCAGCGTTTTATAAAGGGAAAAATTCGGCCCTTGCATTGTGCCATCACGAGTAATGTCGGAGTAGATAACGGTTTTTACTCCCAAAGAGAGAAGTTTCTGAAAAAACGAGTCGAGATTTTGATTCACTTTCTTTTGCCAGCCCCGGGAGTAAAGCTGCTGTCTTTTCGTTGCAACATCAATGACAATTTTTTCTTTCCCGAATTTTTTCAAAAGTTTTTTGAGTATTTCGGGGGCTTCAAAAGCAAGAGTTCCCAGAATTACTTGGTGAACGCCAAGGCTAAAAAGTCGCTGAATTTCTCGTTCTGTGCGGAAGCCTCCCCCTACCTGGAGAATAAGATTTGTAGATTTGGCGAGCCGTTCAATGGTTTTCCAGTTTTTTACTTTTCCTCTTTTTGCTCCTTCAAGGTCAACTACGTGCAGGGCGCGTATTCCTGCGTTTTGAAAGGCCAACGCGGTTTTGAGAGGATCGGTATGGTAGATCCTTTGTGTTTGATAATCCCCTTTTGTAAGCCGAACGCATTTGCCGTCAATCACATCAATTGCTGGAATAATTTCCATATAATTATTGTACTATACTTCTTGCTTTTTGAAAAGCGCTGTTTTAGAATAAAAAGGTATGAAAAACTTCGCGCAGAGAGTGCAGAATATTGAAGTTTCTTTAATTCGCCAACTGCCGGTTTGGGCGGCAAAAGTTCCGAATACCGTTTCGTTGGGGCAAGGAATCCCCTCTTTTTCTTTGCCAGAATATATTCGCGAAAAACTGACTGACGCTCTGCGATCAGAAAAAAACATCAACAAATATTCTTTACAGCCGGGAATGCCGGCGCTCAAAGAGGCGGTGGCTACATATTTACATAACAGCCGGGGGGTAAAAGTTGATCCGGAGAAAGAACTCTGCATTACACCCGGCTCAATCAGCGGCCTTTTTTGCGCAATCTCAGCCCTTGTTGAAAGAAATGACGAGGTAATTTTGTTTGATCCGGCATACGAACCGCACGTAGAACAGATCAAATTCGCGGAGGGGAAGCCCGTGTTTGTTCCTCTTGTTGAAGACCGCGGCTGGAAGCCAGACCTGAGTCGGCTGGAGTCTGCGATTACAAACAAAACCAAAGCAATTATTGTGTGCGATCCTTCAAATCCTACTGGCTATGCTTTTGAAAAAGAAGACCTTCTTGAGATCGCCAAACTCGCAGTAAAACACGACCTGTTTTTGATCACCGACGAAACGTACGATTTTTTAGTCTATGAGGGAAAAGAACATTTCAGTTTAATGTCTCTGCCGGAAGTTCAAGACAGAATTGTTGCGTGCTTCAGTTTTTCAAAAAAATACGCAATGACCGGTTTTCGAGTAGGCTATCTCTATGCCAAAGAACGCGTATTAAACGAGATAATGAAGGTGCACGATGAATCAGCAATCTGCGCTCCAACGATTTCGCAGTATGCGGCTTTGTTCGCCCTTACAGGGCCTCAAGATTCTGTTGCAATGTTTCAGGCGGAATTTACAAAAAGAAGAGAGTTGATGTGCAAAAGGCTCGATGCGTTATCGAAGCTTTTTGCGTACCAAAAACCAATGGGCGCTTACTATATCTTGTCGAAATTGAAAATTCCAATGAAATCGCTTGATTTCAGTTTAAAACTTCTCAATGCGGTTGGCGTTATTACGGTTCCCGGAGTAGCATTTGGCCCATTGGGCGAGGGGCACATTCGATTTTCATTCGCCGGGGAAGAATCGCTAATCCAAGAAGCGTTCAACCGGATTGAGAAATTTCATCCCGCGTAGACAGGTTGACTATATTCTTCTCAAAGAAAGATCTGGAACTTTTTGAAAATCTTTTACGTTGCGGGAAAGCAAGATGCTTCCAGTAAACAAAGCGGTAGCCGCAATAGCGCTATCGGGTAGCTTCAATCCGTATTTTCTCCGCAACGTTCCAGCTATTCGCGCAATGCGAGAATCCACAGGAATCACTGCGAGTGTTTGAAGAAGCTCTTGAATGAGAATTTCTTCTTTTTTGGTAAGATTGGGAAAACCGAAAAGTTCAATTTCTGTGATTGCAGAAATATATATGGGTTTCTCTAAGGCAAAAATTCTATTGAGTTCAGATGTCGTATGCGCGTCATCTTTAAGATAATAGATGATCGCATTCGTATCGAGCGTGTACATGCTTTAAGGATTTCGTTCCCATTCGTTGCGAATTTTTTCAAAAGTTTTTATGGGATCTGGTTTTTTCGTTTTCCATAGCCCCCTTGCTTTTTCCCAAATAGAAAGTCGCCTTTTTGAGGTAATAAGAGGATAATACGAATGTTGTTCTTTTGTTATGGAAATTGATGTTGTCATACATTTCTAGTATATCACACACCCAGCACCCTTGACAAGAAGGATTTGGTGAGGTTATAGAGGCAATTGCAAAACGAGCACCTGTTGATATAATAGGCAACATTGGGGGTTGGAAATGGATATGACATCGAAAACATCGAAAACAGCGGTTGAGGCATGGGATAAACGTTGGGCGACAGACGAGGGTCGCGCTGGTTTTGTTGAACCTCATCCCGAAGTCTTAGCGCTCGTGCCTGAACTGAAAACGCGGGGCGTGCGCAGCGTGCTTGATCTGGGATGCGGTGCGGGACGCCACTCACTCGTCTTAGCAGAGGCTGGCTTTGACGTGCAAGCTATGGACGGCAGCGCGACGGGCTTAGAGGTGCTGCGTCAAAAGGCGGCTGCTAAAGGTCTAACACTTCAGTTCCGGCAAGGTGATGCGGACTTGCTGCCTTTCTCTGATGCCAACTTTGATTATGTACTTTCCTGGGACGTACTCTATCACGGCAACCTAGGCGATGCTGGACGTCGCGTTGCCGAGATTTGGCGAGTACTCAAACCAGGCGGGTTATTCCAAGGAACAATGCTGTCATCGCGCCACAAAAATTACCGTGTGGGACGGCAAGTCGCGCCAAATACCTTTGTTGAAAATAACGAAGATCGCGGCCATCCCCATTGCTACTGTGATGCAACAAATATTGTTGCATTATTCTCGGGTTTCGAGCTTCTTAAATTGGGCCAGCATCTAAAACGAAAGCCGGGCTCGTGGCACTGGAATATAATCGCAGAACGGTTATAGCGCCCCACGAACGGATATTCCAGACACAAGGCCAGTTGCGCATTCCGCACCGCTGGCCTTTTTCTTTAGATTTATTTTTGGTAATTGTTGACAAGTATTTTCCATGCTAAACTTAAATCGTATGGAACTTACAGAGAAAAAATTAAAGGACATTCTGAAAACCCAGAGGCTTGAATACCAACGGCACCTTGATGTTGTAATGGAAAATGTAGAGTCAGAAATAAAACTCATTGCGGAGTCTATTGGGGGCGTGCAAGAACAACTCATCGCTCTTCGAGAAATGGTGGCAAGGAACACGGAAGACATAGAAATTTTGAAAGCAAATATGGAGGTTGTAAAATCGGATCTACAAATTATCAAACAAAATCTCAAACGAAAAGTTGATGCCGAAGAGTTTGAAACACTCGAAAAACGAGTTCTCTTTCTCGAGAAAAAACTCGCCTCTTGACAAGAGGGAATAATGGGTGTATAATGAATATAGTAATCCCGCAAACGCGGGACAGAAAACCAAATCAGCCCGCCTTCGTCCCGAGCATCAGCGAGGGACTACGGCGAGACAAAGGAGGTGCCAAAATGGCACGAATCGCACAGCCACGGCGCTTCCATGTGCCGTCGTGGAAAGACATGCTGATTGTGGCGGTCGTCCTTGCAGGATTCGGATACGTCCTGTATTGGGCTGCCTCTCGGGACACCAGCGCGCCTGCAGTTCCTGCAGTCCAGCAGACCCTTGACACGACTCAGGGCAAGCCCGCTGTACAACCAGTGCAGCAGGCGCCAGGAGCGGTTGCTCCAACAAAGGAGGAGTGGCCGAACGTTGAAGATGGACCGTGGCGGTATACACTCGCCATTGACCCTGTTCCGTATGTAGATGATCCTGTCTACAACGGAAGGATGAGTGATCGTCTGTGGGGGAGTCCTGGATCCACCTTTGCCGACCCTATCGATAATACCAGACGCGAGATCGCAAAACGCATCGTGCCCAGTATCACCGAAAGGGACAGCGTGGGTCTTTCGATCACCAGAGATCGAGACAATCCCATGATTCTTCTGGGGGCCGTGGACATTGAGCGAGATGTGCAGACAGGAGTAGAGCTGATCGCTCGCAAGGAATACGCTAAGGCCAACGAAGTTGCCAGGCTGCAGCGCGTTGAAATCCGTCTTGGTATCTCCGCAGACAACGGGAAAACCTGGCGGGTGATTCCGTTGTCGTTTGTGCCAGACCCCAACGGGATCAACATCGACCACGTGATAGCGACTGGAGTCTCTCCGGTTCTGGTCACCGTCCGGCCGTTCAGCAGCCCGGGGTATTGGCAAAGAGAAGTTCTGCCATAGGCAAAGGCCTTTCCCAGAAGCCATCTGGGAAAGGCCTGCTTTTTTTTACAATCAACATTTACCGCGCAGTTGGAGGCGTGTAATCAATATTTAATGTTTGTGTACGGAAAATTGTATTACCAGCCTTATCTGAAGCGAATACAGTAATTTCACATCGCTCTAGTCCTTGGCTTACGCAGTTGTTGTCAGTCACAGCATGCGTTACTGGATCAATTTCTGGCCCAACCTTAACTACGATCGTAGAATCTGTGGTTCCGCAAGTTCCATAAGTTCGAAAAGTAGTGTCTTTTAATCGGCCGGTAGGAAAATCTCTAAGACTATACCAACAACTATTGGGGTCAATTCCAGAGCCAGAATCTGTATCGGTCACTGGAATAAAATAAGTTCCAGCCTTGAACCACGGAATATCATCTGCAGTTCCTTTTATTCCATCTGGGCCTGGCTGGAACCCGGAAGCGGCAGATTTTTCATTAATCGTTGAACTCGGCCTTACGCTGTCAACGCACGTATTCTGCGGGAAGTTGTTGGTAATGCCGATATTGCATATTTGTTTGTTTGCGTTGGCGTCGGAGTTTGCGCTGCTGGAACCCGGAGTACACTGGGCATTGGCGGTGCATTCTACAAAATTGAAACTAAAATCACTGTGAACTCCTCCATATCCCGTGGATGCGGCACTGGAGTAATTTTGGCTGATTCCATGCTTCTTGGTTGCAGTTCTTTGATCTGCGGAAATTGTAGGAAGACTACAAGCGTTTTCACCCGAAGTATTGCCGCTCGCACAGCTTGAATTGCTCGTTGCATTCTTGATTACACAGCCCGAACCTGCGGTATTAACCGTATACCCGAAAGAAAGATCATGGCTCGCGCTTTTGCTTTGAGCTACGCTTTGAACTCGGGCAGTCAGCGGCCAGCTTGTTTGAAACACAAGATTGTCATTGCATCCTGTGGTAGGATTGTCGTCCATAGCAATTGTTCTTGAGGTTACGCCAGAACTTTTTGTTTCGTAAGACACGCTACTGTTGTCTGTAAGATCGGCGCCTGAGTGAGTTATGGTTATAGCGCATTGTTTGACGCCCTGCGCAGTGGGCACGGGCACCCATGAGGAATCTGTTTTTGGAGTACTGGTTTTTTGGCAGGTTCCTGTGTAGCATTCAATGTCGGCGCTAAAAGCGCCTGGAACAGAACATGCAGAACTTAAAGAGGTTTCTGGCCGCGCATGGAGTTTGAAAGTAGTATTCATAGACAATTGAGAAGTATCACCAGATGTTCCGCTTACAATTCTTGAAATTCCTCCGAAAGTGCCCGTTGTGTCGCCGTACGATTTATCAAACCTTGCCCATTCCATGAGATAGCTTGTGACACTGTTTACAGGGCTCCAGGAAAGAGTGAGAATATTGGTGATGGGATTATAGGTGGGGCAACTGAGGTTTTGCGGGGCTGCGCATTTTTGAGCAGGATTAACGGTAATAGTTTTTTGTCCGCTGGTGCTGGAGAGATAGTTGACATCTCCTGCGAAGTTGAGCCGGCACGAAACATCTCCTTTCCAAGAAGAAGCCGGAGTCCAGGAAAACGAGGTGTAGCCGGTATCGGGAGCTACGGTTTCAGTGGCGCCGGCAGCGACATACACCCAAGCTTCTATTCCAACATTTCCATTCCAGCACTGGAGATCAATTGTTTTCCCGCCAATGCCTGTTCCAGAACTTGTTGTGAGCCATCCTTGAACAGTGGTACTCTTGCCTTGAGTGATAGCGGCTGGATTAAAAGAGAAATTAACATCGGGAAGCTGTGTCGTGATTTTGCTCCACGCGGTAGACACGAGATTGCTTGTTGCGGCAACGCTACCGCCTGCTCCGGTTTCGATTTTTCCTACAAAGGTTCTCGTTACGTTGTTGTCGCTCGTTGAATACTGGCACGTTGTTCCTTTGTTGCAAGAAGCGCGCTGGGTTGAACTTTCGTAGATGCGGATGTAGTAGTTAGTGGGGCCAACGTCTCTGGTTGAGGTTGCGGTGTATGCCACATTCGCGCCGTTGTTTACGGTTGCCGTGGCGGGACTGGCCACGATAGAAATACTCGCATCGGCCGGGGCTGTAGCAGAACAAGCTCCCGTGCATTGATTTGTAATGCTTCCTGAATTTGTTTCCCCTAAATTATTAGCAAGGCTCTTGCAGGCGCCGCTATAAAGAGTGGGGGCTGACGCAGAACACGCCCCAGTACATTGATCTGTAACAGTTCCTGTGCCTCCGCACGCATTTCTGTTGCACGAGGCGCCAACAGTATATGGAGTTGCCGGAGTAGAGCCCGAACAGCTTCCATTGCATTGAACAGTTCCTCCTGCCGTGCCGCAGGCGTTGATATTACAGCTTTGCCCAATGTTGGAAACGCAAGTTGAAACGCAGCTTCCGTTACTGCACGCAAGGTTTGTTCCGCACGACTGGCCGTTGGTATTCCTTGAACATCCTCCAAACTCCGTGGAAGTTTGCCGTACGCATCCTGTTGTTGGGGATCCGCAGATGTAGAATGTGTTGGTTTGAGTTCCTGTTTGAGAACATGCGGATGCATAACTGCAGGAGCTTGAATCTGCAGGGCATGTTTCATAGGTTGGCGTTGCTGCTGGTTCGTAGCACCAACCACTAGAACAGAATCCACCGCACGAAGACGCGTCGGTTTCGCCAAAACAGCCGTACCAACTTTGTTGGTAGGTCGTGGTTGTTCCGTTCTGGCACTGCAGAGCAGCATCTGCGTTATTTGCCGGCGCAAAAATGGCGATTCCAATGCCCAGCGCGAGAAATGCGAAAAAGAAAAAGAGAATTTTTTTCATAGGGCTTTGGGGAAAAATTGGTTAACAAAAGGATCAATTGAAGATGCGGAATCTATGGCAAGGCCGATGCGTTCCATGGTTCCTGCCTGCGTTTTAGCGGGATTTTTCAGATTAATATCCACAAGCCAAACCTGAATGTCTTTTGATTTTCCTTTTGAGCCCTGCTTGAACGGTATGGTTGCAAACTGCACAGAGTTTACTTTCCCGGGGTACAACGCGACAGCTTTGGCAAGCGCGGCTTCACAACTTGTTCCACCCTGATTGGCGGAAAGTCCCAAGCAGGGATTTGCGGTTTTTTGTTTTTTGGCAATAGTTTGGGCCGGCAGATTTCTATTTTCAAAAAAAACAAATCCAACCGCTATCGCAGTAACCATTACCATAAGTCCGAGAATAACAAGATACTTCTCTTTCATTACATTATTATATACTAGGAATGTTATTTTGGGGAGGGGAAGGTCCCGCCTTCGCTCCATCCACTGGTGGAGCTACGGCGGGCAAGGGTGTTGGAGGCGAGGCAAGCGGAATATATGGCGGCGGTGTTGGTTGGATTGGAACTATAGAGGGCAAGGGTGGAGATGGGGGTAGAGGCATAAGCGGCGCAATGGGCTTGGGCACAAAAGGAACAGACGGCTGAATTTTCTCTGCTGATGGAACAGAAACTTCCTTTGGATTTTTTGATCGGGCCAAAAACCAAACCGCGAGCGCTACCGCTATAATGATGAGAATAATTATGAAAAGGGTCATATGATTTATTTTCCCTCTTTCAAGACCTCGTGTCAATCTTTTGCAAGGCGTTCAAGTTGTTGGTCAAATGTAATAAGGTTTGCCTTTAACCTTTTTTTCAACAAGAGAAGCGCGGCATCGCTAAATGAAAGTGTTACGTCGAGAGACCTGTAAAATGATATTTCTTCAGCAGAACTGTCTTCTATGAAGTTAATGTCGCGGTTTTTCTCGGCAAAACTCAGAAACTGATCGGCCTGTTTTTTTGAGTGTTTGTACGCAAGAACCGTTGCAACCTCATTCAGTACGCAATACGGGAGATAAATTCTGCCTTTGAGTTTTGAAAAAAGGCGCTCCGCTTTTGCATGCTGGGTATCAAAATCAAGGAACAGAGCCACCCATACTGAACTGTCAATGAGATTTGCCATAGAGAATCTCGTCTATCTTTCCGCTTACATTCTCCTTTTTGTTGCTTGTTGGCATCACAAACTGCTTCCATCCTCTTTTCCCTGTCGTTTTCTCAAGCGAAACTACCCGTTTAATCAGCACATTTTGTTCGCGCTCGTCTACTATAACTTCGCTTCCTTCTCTGAAGCCAAGGCGGGTTATGAGTTTTTTTGGCAAACGCACTGCCAAGCTATTCCCCCATTTTTGAATTTTTGTAGTCATACCGCAATGCTAATGTTTATACATTAAGTATATACAACACAAGTCCGCCTGTCAAGAGATCAAGTCAAACGAAAGGTCAGGTTGTAAATATCCCCTTAGCAATGGTAGCACGAACACTTTTAGTTTTCTATAAAAATTGAAAACCACAACACAAAGTGTTATCATACAAATATAGTAAATTCTTCAGCTTATGGAATGCATTTTTTGTAAAATCGCGAAAGGCGAAACCTCTGCCCACAAAAGAAGAAAATACTTATGATTATTCACCGAATGAGGTTAGCCACTGGCCCTTTTGCAAAGATCGCCAGCGGCAAGAAGATTATCGAATCTAGACTGTACGATGAAAAACGCCAACTGATAAACCTTGGTGATCAGATTGAATTTACTTGCAAAGATGATCCGACAAGAAAGGTTCTTGCTATCGTAAGGGCATTGTACCTATATCCTGATTTTGAAAATCTGTTTTTGGATTTTCCTCCAGAAAATTTCGGTGGTGAATCAAAAGATGAACTGATTAAAGAAATCGAAACCTTTTATTCAAAAAAAGAACAGGAAAAATACGGAGTTGTCGGGATAAAGCTGTTGTTGGTGAAATAAATAAAGAAGCCCAGTTAGCATGCGCTAACTGGGCTTGGAGAGGTTTTGACTACTTGCCGATTCGAGCGAACTCGAGGACCACAACTCCGAGCTTTTCCTTGTGAGCAGGATAAATCTGCTTCAGCAAGGTGAGCACTTCGTCGCGCGACTTGGAATCCGGAGCGATTTGCTCCCATGGCTCAACGCCGAGCATATCCTCGAAGGTGCGGAATCGTCTGATATCGTTTACCTTCACCTCGAGACTACCGATGTTGGTTACAAGAAGGATCCGCTCGCCGACCTGAATGCGGTTGATCGTATCGTATCCGACGCGCACCTCACCGTGCAGTAGAGCTGGCGGGCTTGATCGGACTTCCTTTCTTTGAGACCCTCCCAAGGATATAATACTCTAACACTTATGAGGTGAATTGCAAAGACCCGTCGATCCGCAGTAGCCGCCGTGAAGGGTTTCTTGGAATGGTTTAACTTGCAGTAATTTTGTATGCATCATTTTACCCAAGATGAGCGTGGTCGTTCCATGTAATAAGTTTCCACACACCCTCTTCTCTCACGCAAAGAGTAATGCCGGTATTCTTTGTTAAAAAGAAGCTCCAAAACTGCTGGAATTGCTCTGGAGTAAGGTTTTTATTCATCATCAAGCAAACAATCATTCGTAAAACCGTGGCATGGGTCACACATAACACATAATCTTCTGTTCTTGATTCCAACAGTTGCAGAAATTTTTCTCCTCTTTTCTTCAAATCAGAAAAGTTCTCTTCCTCGCCGTAGTGCCAATTAGAATCGTTGGAGTGATTATTAATAATGTCAAAGATTATTTGTACTTCGGGGTCCTCTTGCGTTCTTCCGACTATTGCCAAAGGGCGTCTAATCTCTTGCAGTAATTCTGTATAGACTACTTCTTTCTGGACTGTTTTCTTAATAACTTCTGCCGTCTGCCTTGTCCGCTCAAATGGACTTGAAAAAATAATGTCTACGGGGATCAACTTAAAGCGGTTGGCCAGAATCTCTGCTTGTTTTATCCCTTTTTGCGAAAGCGCGGAATCTGCCGGCTGGTACACCATTTCTGCATTGTGCACGCTTTCCCCATGACGAACAAAATATACTTTCATAGCCCTTGCGTTAAACGAAGTGTAAAATTATAGATATCCCCAGCGCCCATGATCATTACAATTTCGCCGCCTTTGATATTTTTTTTGAGATACTCCCCTATTTTTGTAAAAGGTCTCGAGTCTGGAATATACGAAACCTCCATATTTTTATTTCGTCCGCCAGCTGGCGGATTTGATTTTACAATCGCTTTGTAAAGTTTTTCAGAGGAAACCTTTTTTCTGACTGAGTCGTTTTCGCGCCCCGCAACGTCAAAAATATCTGCAAGAATGAGCTTCTCAATCGCTAGGCTCGCAAGCACTTTCACAAAATCTTTGAACAAATAATAGGTTCTGGCATATTGGTGCGGTTGGTACACCAGCCAGATTTTTTTTCTTGGCCACTTGCTTCGAGCGCCTTCAACCGTCACTCGCACCTTTGTTGGATGATGGCCATAATCGCTCACGAGAGTATATGGCTTTGGTTTCTTGATGTTGAATAGTTCAAAGCGTCTCCACGATCCTTTGTACTGGGAAAGCGAAGCAAAACTTATTTTGTCATCAACCCCGAGAACGCGCGCGGCAGTAAGGGCCGCAAGAGCATCTGCTACGTTGTGTTCGCCAGGGATTTTGAGAAGCTTGCGGAGTCTTCCTGCCTCTTTTTGTAACATAGAAAAATATACCCTGTTTTTAACGGTCGTAGAATTTAGGGTATGGAGGATCTTGCCGATGTTTTTATCGTCTTTGTTTACGACAAGTATGCCGTCTTGGGGCAAATGCAAAATATACTTCTTGAATGCGCGAAGGATATTGCCGAGATTTTTGTAATAGTCTAGGTGATCTGCCTCAACTGTCGTAAGGACGATAATCTTTGGCCAGTAGTTCAAAAACGAAGCGAAATGCTCGTCGGCCTCAATCACCAAGTATCGGCCACCCATGCGAAAATTGCTGTTGCCGAACTCTTTTAACTTCGTACCTACGATAACTGTGGGATTTAATCCTGCTTTAATGAGAAGTAAGCCAAGCATTGCGGTTGTGGTGCTTTTCCCGTGCGTGCCCGAAACTGCAATTGTGTAGTGGGTTTTGGTAAGCTCGCCTAGGGCTTGAGGATAAGATAAAATTTCTAATGACGAATTTCTAATTTCTAATTCTGGATTTTTCAAAGAAACTGCTGGGCTGTAAATTATTCTTTCGGCTCCAATAGAACAGGCGGAATCGGGGGCGCCGATACGAATTGCAACTCCCATTTTTTTGAGCTGGCTGGTGACTTCAGAAGAAACCAAATCACAGCCCGAAACCTCCCATCCTTTTTTGAGATAGTATTTTGCCAGCGCCGAAATCCCTATTCCCCCTATACCAACAAAATGGATAAGTTTTTTTCGTTCCATTATCATTTATGGTAATATACTTCTTGAAAAAGAAAAAGCCGGCGAATCTTTGCAAATAGATTATCGGATGGTATTATGAGTTTATGGCAAAACAACTTTCGATTTCTAAAATCACGGGCCTGCTTTATTGTTTAGGCGGTATTTTAACATTTATTGCACCCTGGATAAAAGAAGATGTGTTTGCAAGTAAGATTTTTATGTCTTCTTTCTCCTTAACCTTGTTTCTTATAGGCATTATATTTTTAAAAGGTGAGCGGCGTATTGCTATCTTGGCGTTGGTTGGCTTTCCAATTTGGGTGTTTTTTACATGGTTTCCAATAGCACTAGTTACTGGACTTGCTGGCGAATTCCCACCGTTGTTATCTCAAATAGTCTTTTTTTTCTTTTTAGTGCTACTCGTGTTGACGATATGGTCGGGGCTTAAAAAACCACAAAGTTAAAAATAGAAAGTAAAAAGAAAAAGCGCCACCCTCTCTTTAATGAGAGTGGCGCTTTGTTTTAGAAAGAACTAACGCGGAGGATCTGTTGAGACCGCGGAAATTACCAGGTTCTTTGCTCCGAGTCTTGGCGATTCCCACAGATCAAAGTGATTACCCATCTCAGCATAGAGATCCTTCCAAACCCCTGGAAGCGTAGCTTTTGCGTCAGTAATGCAATCGTCGGGTAGTACCGGAACACAACCTCCTCCGATTGCCCGTATTGTCACGAACGGCACAAGGGTTTGTGGTTGGCGCTCGAAAATTGCGTTGATGACGGAACTGCTTTCGTTCATGTCTTCTATAGCAGTTACGTCTCCATTGCAACCAAGAAGGTTCTTGTTAATCGCTGTCCTTGCTACTCCAACCTTCCACTCCTCGATCCCCTGCAGCGGGCTATCGAATGTGATGACCGAGTGGATGCTTTTGAGCTTTGGATCGTCCTGATGCGTGGCTACCCAAAAAGCCGCAACAAGCCCGCCCATGCTATGGCCCACAATGTCAATCTTGGCGTAATCCCCCAACACCTTGGAAACACCTGCTACTATATGTACATGCCCTACACAAACAATCTACAAGCAGCAAGGGTGCGCAGAGACGCGGCGTTCTTTGCCATGGAACATGGCGTAAGAACTGCCGCAAGGAGATACG
>OBEQ012250327.1_pt1 | contig 29968 bp, 4 predicted proteins | sample 1670901 | NCBI WGS metagenome assembly OBEQ01 (sample SAMEA104232315, study PRJEB22302) | groundwater metagenome | biome: forest; feature: aquifer; material: groundwater | place: USA | collected 2011-08-07 | depth 5.4 m
GTTCCGGCGTGGCCATCAGCGCCAACTTGCCAAAATTGAATTTCGCCGTTCGCGAGCCTGATTTCAACTGTCCCATCATCACGCGTTGTCACTTGAGCGCCCGGTTGGTTAATGGGAGCAGCGCCGCGCCCATTGATCGTCGGAAGTAGACTCATCGGCGGAAGCGGATTTCCATCATTCAAATCGCCCTGGCCTTGCTCTCCATTTTGCGAGAGAAGTGCTCCGCCGTTGTCGCTCGTCCAGCGCGCCAACTTGTCAGCCAAATCCTGGATTGCTTCCTGCTCACGGCGGCACTGGCTCTGTTGAATCAAATTCCGGATGCGGGAACAATGTTCAGGAAAAATTTTGATTTTATATTTCAACACCTTGGTTAAACGTTCGAGCTCCAGATCTGCTCCCGCACCGAAGAATTGTGAATTCGAAAGGCTGCTACCAACGCCTCCGTTTCCCTGCGATGGCTGGGGACATGGAATCACCTGATCGTCTGAACCCGGATACATCGGCTCAATTGTTCCATTCTGACCGAAATCATAGCAAGTCGTTTCCTGTGTCCCGCTTGCATTTTTCAAAGAATAATTTTTATCATGATTATTGAAAAATCCGCTGAAAAGCAATTCACCGAGATCTCTATCCTGAACAAGCCGATAAATTGAAAGGCTGTTATTTACGGAATCAAATTTGACGGCGCGGTCACTCAAATAATAAATTTGATAATTCTGCGTTGCGTTCCTAAATGTCAACAGCCGAAGCACGCCGGAAGGAAGTCTTTCGTACACTTTCTGCCAATCGTCGTGTCCCGGAACCAGAAAAGTGTATCGGTTGTTCGCGTAATCGATTCTGAGATAAAGCGCATAACTGAAAGTTCCGTCCGCCGCCACACTGAAACTTCCGTATTCAAAATAATGCTCAAAATCGGGCGTTCCGTCCGCATTCATGTGAACGCGCCAGAAAATCCCGCTTTGACCGGACACGAGAAAACTCAAAATGGTAAAAACGCCTGCCGCGGGAAAATCGTATTTGAAAATATAGGAAACAACTTGGTTATTAATCACTCCAACAAATTTTAAAATGTGGCCCATCTGCATCCCGTCCAGCAACTGATACACACGAACAAAATCCGCGTGTTCCGGGTCGTAGAAGAAAATGGCGCGATGGCCGTCGAAAGTTCCGACTTCAATCAGCGCACGAAAATGATATTGATCGCCTTCGCGCGTGAAGGTTCCGGACCCGAGAAAATCGCCGTTCGCGGCAAATCGAAAATAGGTATTCAAATCGTTAAAGTGATCAAGAATGCGGTAAGAACCGTCTGCATCATAGATGAGTTCGAGATTGTGCTCTGAATCTCTAAAACCAAGAAGCCGACTGACCGTTTGAGTTACCGGATTATATTCCCATTCTTCCAAATAGTCGTCATTCCCCGGCTCGAGAACTGTTAACTTATGACTGGCAGAATCATAAGTATATAATCTTTGAACGGTTCGGTTGTCACAGTTGTCCTGAATACAAATTCCGGTTTCCAAAATTTGATAATGCGCATCCGCTAGAATTGCATACGTTTCATAATAATCATCGCCTGCGAGCTGAAACTGAACTCTGACTTGATCGCCGGCCAAATAAGTAAACATAATTAACTGAAGCGCACCGCCCACCAATAAATAAAGCGTCAGTATCGCGTGAGTTTGATTATCATAAATATAATATTGCCCCTGGCCGTCGCCTTCCGTGACGGAACATCGAGTCTGGCCATTTCCTTGATCTTCGCAATTGAGAGTTAGTCCTGCCAGAGGATTTCCAATAAATATGGACGGACGTCCCGGCAAATTCGGAAAATTGGGAATATGCAAATCGGCGGGCGGAGGATTTTGCGGCGGAGGCGGAGATGTTTGATCGCCATCGAAATGCCAATTCTGCGGGGCGTTTGGAAGGAGCAGATCATCCGCACCGCCAATATGCCCATCCGCACCATAACCGTAAAAAAGAACTTCGTGTGTCGTCGGATTGGTAAGCGCATACACCAAAAGAAGGTCGTCTTTCGCACCATTGAAGAGAAGATTTCCGATTGTCACGTGATCTGTGCCTAGCGCGTAAACCAAAAACGTGTTTCTGCCGGTAATGATTTTATAAGCTTGGTTGTTGCTGTATGTGATCGTGTATTCGATCACGACCGCATTTGGCAGCAACGTTTCGCGCCCTTTATAATAAATCAAGCGCAAAAGTCCCGAAGCAATTTTTTCGTAAACTTTCTTCCGGTCCCCGTTCGGGAAATTGGGATCCATCGTGTCCCAATAGGTATAAAAATTTCCGTCAACGCTGACGAGCCTTACCGAAGTAAACAATCCGCCTGAATCAATTGAAAATGTTCCATATTCGTTATAATTCGCCAAATTAAAACTGCCGTCGTCCGCCATGTGGATGTTGAAATAAACGCCTTGCGTGGTGGAACCGAAGTAACCGCGAACGCGCACGGTATGATTCTGGTCGTCGTATCCAAATTCATATCGATAAGTTCCCGTGTGACTCGCTTGACCCGCGGTCACCAGAATTCTGCCCAAAGCGTAATTGTTCCCTCGGGCATACATCCGGTAAACATCTCTCGATTCCCCATCATAAAAATAAAATACATCCTGGCCATTCAAGGAAGACGCCACAACGAGAGAAATCGTGTGAAGCACGCCTTGATCGCTCAGCGTGAAATTTCCCTGCTCGAGAAAATTCGCTTGAGAATCTAATTCGAGATACGTGTGTGTGAGTTTATCGAGAACAAAAAACGAATTGTCGTTGTTGTAACGGTATTCCACATCGTAATTGTGTTCGTTGTACATCCCGTGGAAGGAGAGAATTCTTCGGACAGTGCCGTTTGGATTTAATTCCCAAGTCTCCAGAACGTGATTTTGCGAATCGGTAACGGTAAGAATATTATTTTGATAGGTGTAAAGCCGGGCGATTACTTTTGCGGCTGGGTTGTCACCGGTGTACAAACCGGATTCCATAATGTGATAAGTTGTTCCGCTTGGATCCGTGATAATCTGGAAAATGTAATAAAGATCATTTGCGTTGTCTCGGTGATTCTGAATGGTCACGGTATTATTTGGGATGTCGTAACTGAGCGTCAGCCTCTGAAACGTACTCCCTTCTATTAATAGGTAGAGCTCTATCAGGTAACCTGCACTATCTAAGATGTAATATTGGCCATCCGAATAAGTGCAGGTCTGGCCGCCCTGGCTATTGGCGGAACAATTTCCGGGACCGTTCGTAAGGAGAGAATCTCCATAAAAAGATGGAGGAATGCCGGGAACATATAAGGAACCGGGCAAATGCCAGTTGGGAGGAGCGATTCCGGTGCCGGGAGGAGTAAGACCGATAACGGGATTTCCATTTTGATCTAAAGTAAATACACCGGTTTCAACTAAATCGCCTTGGGAATTATCACTGTTGACTGCGTAAGCTGCATACGTCCGTGTCACATAGTTGTACACGTATATCACATTTTCCTGCGGAGGCGCGCGCGACTGAATTAAGCGATAATTCCCGTTTGCGTCAACTTCATACACTTTCACAAAATGGGTATTCGTCGGATGATGATACGTCCAGATGTTTCCGTTAATTTCCAAAAGAAGTTTCAAAACCGGCGCGCCGCTTACGATTGTAAAAGTGCCGTATTGAGAAAGATTGTGAAAATCAATATCCGGCGGAAGCTGCCCATTGGCTACTTGGACGACATAATAGGTTCCCTGGTTCACATTGTTGGGATCATAAACCAAGAGCGTCACTTGTGAATTGGGATCATCATACCTGTATTCATAATGAATGTGATGGTTGGCCGTATCGAGTCCGTTATATTCCAAAAGCCGCCCGACTTCCCCGTTTTGTCCGTACTCATATTTTCTGAAGTAACCGTTGTGCACATAATCGTTATCGTAAAATTTGTAAAATTGCGCGTTTCCATTGGAATCACGAATAACTTCGACTGATTTTACATACGCTCCATTCACGATTCTGCCGTATTCTTTCATGCGGTTGTGATCATCCAGCAGCGTGTAAGTCCCGGCCGCAAGGTCACTAAACCGGAGGTCTCCATTATCCAAACGGGTAATTTCCACATGAACCGGCCCGCGCCCGTCCTGCATATCGAGATTCCCTATAAAATAGAGCAGCGTATTCGTAATATCCCCGTTGGAATCAAGGCGCCAGATGGAATATGAGTCTGGGTCGTTGGGATCGTTTACGCGAACGGTATGATTCGTATAGTTATATTGGCGAAGAACCTGATTCTGGCCGTTCACGATCATTCCGGATTCCAAAATTCTGGTGGGGTTCCACTGGCCGTCCTGATCAAACGAAGTTTGGTAAATTTGATACGTGTCCGGCCCGCCCGTTTGGCTTCTCAAAATGATTTTCATCGTGTGGTTGGTTTCGTCATATGTAATATCACGCGTCTCGAGATCTCCGCTTGAATTCCGTGAAACAATTTGTGTCACGCGGCCCTGCGAATCAAGCCTATAAGATTCTCCGTTCGGACACATAAATGTTCCGTCGTGATCATCATCTTCACACGCGGGATTTGTAAGTGGATTGTTGCCGGTCAAAAACAAATTGTTGTCGGGCGACGGGACATTGGGGAGCGGTGGTGTCTCGGGCGGAGGCGGAGGCTCACCGGGCGGCCGTCCGTTATCCGGCGGAGGAGTTCCGGGATCTCCAAATTCATCGTAGCGAAGGTTTCCGAAAATATCTTCTGCGCTGACTTTGTCAGATTTGGATTTGTGATTCTGATCCGAGGTCAATTTAGAAAGAGGAACGGAAGTAACGGGTGAAAACGCAAGCGCAACATCGGTAGAAGTGGTAATGAAAGTGACAATAATAATGACGGAAATAATTCTGAGCCAGATGAAATATTTTGGTCGTCTCGCGTTAATCATTTTATCGTTTCTTTTCTTAATCCTTACAAGTCTTTTTAAATCTCTATGTAATCCGAGTAAAATAATAAGCTAAGTAATTTCTACCTAGCTTTTATCAGATCCAGCTTAATTTAACTATCACAGTTGGAAAAGTTTTTTAAAATGTTAACCTGAATACATTGAAATTATAGCTATGGCTTATTTTGATTGCAAGGATAGAACGCAGAAAAATGAGATTTTTTTTACCTGAAAGTAAAGATACCGCATATTCGGTATTAAATTAAAAATAGGCGGAAATGATTAGGCGGAGGTTTTACGGCGCAACTCGGCACGAGCCTCAGTAACAACCGATTTGATAAATTCGGCTACAGTGACAACGATACCTTGATTGAAGGAAATGCCGCTGATCGGAGCAATTTGATTGGCAAGAAATGACGTTAGTGAACTCGCAGAAATTTCAGAAGCCGTATAAAAATATTGGTCCATCACGGGAACAATTCCAAACACTTGAGCCTTGGATAAAGCATCTTCCCGGTCAAGCTGAACGGAATGTTCAATCAATGTTTTGAATTTATTTTGATTTATATGCAGAACAATTTCCCGAGGCATGAAATAAACCGCAAATGGTTTCTCACGAAGTTCCGACCGTTTCACCTCAATTGTATCGGCAATTTTATTCGCATTGACCGGATCTTCCAAATGGCGGATCCCAAAAATGTGTGCGCTTGAGGTTGTGTCCTCGATGCGGTAACTCAAACTTTCTGCTTCCAATCGTTCATTCGCAATTTTAATAAATTGATCGAGCAAAGCTTTATTCGCGGCAATTAACCTAAGATGGAATTTACTTTGAGCTTTATCACCAAACGCGCGTGCAACGCTCATAAGATACTGAATCAGTTTCTCCTGAAATGCGGGATCATAGAAAATGAAGTCGTTCATTTCGGTAATTTTTCCGCTCTGAATCAATGGGCTCATTTGGTCAAACGCAATCGATTCACTTTGATGAATTGCTTGAAGCAAGTCTTCAGAAATCGGTTCGGCTGTGCCGGTTTGAATGATTTTGTGCACGCTTGAACGTAAAATATCCGCCATTTGCCCGGCTAAATTGTTTAAATCGGCATTTGAGGGCATATCCAAAGTAAAACCAAATCCACTTTTAAGAATCGGAAGAACTGTGTCCGTGTTAATTTCACCGCCGAGCGTGGAAAGCGCATTCAAAACAGTTTCTTTCTTGCTGAAAACCGAAATTCTATTCCCTTCGATTGTTTCTGATAAATGATTCTGTAATTGATCGAGAAAGTGATCGATTGAGACGTTGCTGCCTTTCACCGCCTGAAGTGCTTTCGCAATCTCCTCCGGCTTTCCCGTCCCAAAAAACGAATTTTGTATTACTGAAATAGATTCCTCTTCTGCTTTTATTTTCTCTGCATCCGGCTTCCCTTCCAAAACTTCTCCAACCGGCATTGATTTGATCAAATCAACTCCAACTTCTTTAGAAAAGTTAATTGCAAAAACCGGAACATTAACATACCGATATTTTAAATCATCAGCTTTTAGGTTTAGGATTTCTAATGGAAATTCTCTTTTGAGCAAATACACCCAGCTTACGATTGAAGGTGGTCGAGACATGAAAACTCCGCCCGACTTAAGCAAAATCTTTATCTGTTTTGCAGCTTGTATTAATTGTTCCTTCGTAAAAAGTTTTGGATCAAAAACGCGGGATTCATAAATTAAATCGATTTTTCCAATCAATTCTTTTGGCATTTCCAAAGCATTGACTTGATACCCAAAGATTTGTGGAATTTTATGTTTTTTATTTTTAAGTATTGTGAGTTCACGATCAATATTTACAAAATCAGAAGAATCACCGTCAACAATGTGAATGGTTTTTATCTCTGGATATTTTTCAACAAAAGTCCGCACTTCATCTCCTGTTCGTCCTGGTCCAATAATAAGAATTTCCGCATCAGCTAAATTGTTTTCAAATGAAACTGGATGAGTGCTGCGAATTTTAGATAAAGATTGAACCTCATCAATAAAACTAGCATCTTGCAAACTTGATGACGGCGAAAATCCATGTTTCTCACTTCCATATTTACCACTAATTTTATCAATTTCGGATTCCTCTAACTCTACAACCATTTTGATTGTACTCAATTGCCCATTTCCCCGGAGCTCGCTGCGCGCCGGTTCGGGGTTTTGTGATATTTCATTTTTTACATTATTTTCTTGACTTAAATTTAACTCTGTGGTAACCTGCTTTTGCTGTGAACGGCCCTGTAGCTTAACTGGATCAAAGCGCTCTACTGACGAAAGAGCAGATCCGAGTTCGAATCTCGGCAGGGCCGTTTTATCACCATCCGGTTGGCCTTCCGTCAAAGGCAGCCGGCTGTCTTCATGATTGACTTTTATAAGAGAAGGTGATATTTTTCTATTAGCTCTTTCGTCAGAATTTAAGCTATAGGGTTTCAGTAAATCGCCGCTTGAGGAAGCAGTTCCTTCGGCGGCAATTTTTTGTATTTGCCGCAGTTTCGACGAGGCATCAGTTCTTTGAATTCGTATTTCGTTGTTCGTATTTCGTATTTCGTATTTCGATGTACGATCTACGATATGCGAGGTACGGTTTTTGCGCAATTCGCTTCGCACATCGGAGTCGGCGCTGTCGCCCGGAGTTTGATCTACAGAACTTGGAACTGCAGGTACCGGAGGCTGTGACATCAGCAAATGCGCAAGCAACGGATGAGTTCTGCCGAGCTTCTTGTAAGCGTCGCTTTTCTGCCACGCTCTCAGAAAATCATCCCGCACAATGAATCTCGGCACGTATTTTCCCTGGATTTCCACAAAATCAATTCCCAAAAGCGGGTCAAAACCATTCCATACAAAGTTGTGCGGAATGTCTTCCCCAAGCTCGGGCGAACTTAATTCAACAGACGCTTTTTTTAAATCAAAAATGTAATAAACGGGTTCTTTTTCATGGCTTCTCTTTGAAATACGAAACACTTTTGCAATGATCCTTCCGTTTTTCAAAAATTCGAGCTGCAGTTGTCTCCCGCTACTTCCCTCCGTTTCGTCGATATTGATTGAATCATACCGCTGTGTTTCACTTTTCGGTTGAAAGCTAACCTTGATATTGTTTCGCTGAATCTGGCCCAATTTCTTTTTCAATTTCCGATAAACATCTTTCACTCCGTATAATCTTTTGAAATTACGAAGTTCGGCCCGAGCGTCAGATGATGGAATCTGACGCGCTTCGGGACGAGCAGTGCTCTCAGCTACATTATTAGATGAAAGCTGAGAGCGCAGTTCCGCCTTTGATGTCACCATTGGCTCCATCAAAGACTGAGCAGCGTTTCGATCAAGATAATCTTGCTGATTATTGTTACGCAGCTCCGAACGAATTTGCAGGGAAGTTTCGTCATCGAAAACTTTGGTAATAAACTCATTCGCAGCGCTGGTGTGCACGGGTAAAAATTCAAACGTGATTTTTTCACCGCCCGGAATCTGAACATCAAAAACGGTTCTACCTTCCTGCTGCAATATTTTCTGAACAAAATCCTGGTGAGCGTAGATCACGAAATAGCGTTCTTTTGGATAGGCAAAACCTAAAATGGCCGGGAAACCTGCAAAGTTGATTTGATTAAGCTCGGTGATTTGCGCTTGCCTAGGATTAAAAATGACTCCTCGTGCTTCATCTTGAGACAGTTGAAATAACAGCGGGCTTAAATCCGCGCGTCCAACCTCAATCGAAAAATTGAACGGACTTCCCGGAACACGGAAAACCTTGCCCGACGCATCATTCATTTGACGATCTTCAGAATGTGAAATAGAAACGCTGTAACCTTCACTTAAATTGAGCACCGCTCTCTCGGACTGCAGGTTATGAACGTCTCTGTAATTGCCGGCCTGAATATCAAACCCTTCTCTTGACAGTATTTCCCGAATAAACATTTCCGGGCTTCTCGCCTGAGTTAAGAATTCCTCCCTCTCTTTCAACGTTGCTTCACCTTCTGTTTCCGCCAAATCTTCAGAATGGCGCGCGGAAAAATCATTATCGCTAAATTTCAAAACGTCTTTAATGATGTCAAGGCCGTTTCCGGATTTGTTGGTCACGCGAATTTCATCTGGAGTAATTTCAATCTCACCGTGTTCCCGGCTCAATGCACCAAATTCTTCTTTCCCATTTTCTTTTATACCGGGAATAAACACCAAACCGTCAGTAGTTGCCCGCCCAAAGGGAATTCTGACACTTTGCGCTTTGCCTTTTTTAAAAGAGATCTTGATATCACCATTCACGGGCCTTCGATGATACGCGTAAGTTGGGACCAATTCGGAAGCGTGCGCGGACAAACGGCCGCTCTCAGGCAACAACACCGGTTTTCGATCGTTATCCCATTGTTCCACCAAGGTAGCAACTTGGGAATGGGGCGCTTTAATGCGATAAGTTGAACCGATTTTTTCAATCACGATGGTTGCGTAATCACGCGAACCCGAATCTCGAACATCAATCGTCGGCATAAAGAGGACAACCCTGCTGTTGCCGTGATCAAAACGGATGGTTTGCGACGATCCTTTTCCAAGTAATCGATAACCGGCATCGTGCACTTTAAGATTCCTTAAGACATCGTGTTTATCGATCACTAAAAAATTGTCGTCACGTAAAAGCGCACGAAGCAGCAAAGCGCCGGCGGCGGGCTTGCCCAATTCATTTTTAATGCTGTCCCAATTAAAATAAGGAGCGAGAAATTCATGAAATTCTTCATGCAGATCCTTTTTATAATATTGAATCAAAATGGGAAGCAATCGCGCATCTTTAAATGTCACCAAAGTGGTGAACAAATCTTTAATGAAGAAATAATTTTCAATTTCGAGATAAAGGTCGTGGCTCTGGTAATCTCGGAACGCTTCGTCCAATAATTTCACCAATGCCGGAAGAAGCGGGCTTAAATCCGCTTTTCCTTCAGTTTTAAGATTGTTATCTTGAATCGTCTTCAGCGCTAACTCACGCTGCGGAAACCGGCGGGGATGCTTTAACTTGCTTTTTACATCTTTCCTATCCGCCCAATGTTTCGCATTGGGTTGTCCGAAAATTTCATTCTCATCGACCCATTCACTTTGTTTACTCAAAAGATTCTTTCGAATATCCGCAATGGTTGTGTCCTCATTTTTAACGCTCGCTTTCTCTCTGAATGAATACCAGAGTAAAACAAGCCCAAGACCAACCATGGCCAAAGGAACAGCCGCCGTTAAAATAACTTGTAGTCCAATTCGCAGCTCGGACCGAGCGTCAGATGTCATCTGACGCGCTTCGGGACGAGCAGCGCTCAATCTTCCATTTTTCAATAAAGAGATTGAGCGCAGCTCGGAATGTGTTGCCGTCAAGGACTGATCTGAGATTTGATTAGTTAATTTTGTTGGGCTAAGGTTTCTTAGCTCGGCGCGATCAATTAATTCCAAAAGAAGACCTTTGGTAAAATCTTTGGCTTGCTGAATGGTTAGGACTTTTCCAGAAGTAAACTCGTAAAATCGAATAAAATGAACGAATTCTCCGAGTTGAATATCGTCCAATTTTTCTACAACCAAACGATGAAACTTGATCGTTCTCATAAAATCTTGAAAGTCGCCATGTCTGAGTAAACTTTTTCTAACGTTTGGATCTATATCTAAAATATCCATTACGGTAAAAGCATTGGCTTCATTCGGAATACGGTAAATTGGAAATTGAATGTTTGGTTTCGGTTGAATTCCATCCCCAATAAAATAAAAATCTAAGAAGTCAGGTTCAAGCGATTGGATATTAAGCTGCAAAGCCTGAAATGCTTTTTGCTGAATGTCCGGTGTATATTCATCGCTTTGAACAATTTGCTTAAATCTTTCGACAAATTTGGGTCGGTCGGTTACTCCGCGCTTAGCATAAGAAGAAAAAAATGTAGCGGCACGCTCAATGGAAGCTTCAGTTTTTCCTTGAAGAGTTTGTTCGTAGAAATCGACAATGTCTGAATCCAAATGATGCCCCATCGCTTCGCTAATAGAACTTAAACCGCCGAACGCTTCAACTTTCAAATCGATAAGATTCGCATGAATTTGTGTTTTGATCGATTCGTGCAGACGTCTTATGTAACCTGTTTGAATCACTAATTTTTGGAATACATTTTCATCAACAAATTGAGTAACAATTGAAAAACTTTTCTCTATATCTCGCCGAGATTTAGAATCAATCAAAAGTTGAAGCGCGTGAGCAAATCTGGTTTCATCGATTCTGCTTGAATGACCTAATTTTTTGCTTGTAATCTCATCAAACAAATTCAAGGCACGCAATGATCGTTTGGAATTCCTAATGTAACCTTCTCTTTCGGTACTCCATCGGTCATACTCATTGATGAAAAGTTCATTGGCTCTCTGAGAAAGCTGCAGCACGGTGTTATCATTTGGAAAAGTTTGAATGATATTTGCAGCGTGAAAAATGGGTTCGAGGGCCTGAATGTTCGACTCGGGAATTTCACGTTTGCCGGTTTCATTAAATTTGTGTAAAACTTCTTCGCCGATTTTGATTAACAAACGAAGGAGTTGTGTAATCTTTTTTCTGTCAAATGAATCAAAATTGCGTCGAAATTCTGAAAGGTCGGTTTGCGCAAGTTGCCTTTTTAATTCTTCTTCTGTAATTCGCAGCTCGGCGCGGAAGATGCTTGGCACAATATTAAATTGATTCCGACTGTAAATAATCTGGTACGGCGTTGATTCAGACAAAATGAGATTGGCTTGAGCAAGCGATTGCTCTATTTTCCGAGTTTTCGAAGTGACGACCTGATGAAGATTCATAAGATCATAAAGCCTAAATAAATGATCTTCGAGTCCTTGGCGAATATCGCTCATCCGCGCAATAACCTTTGCATCTTTTTCAAGATTGGCTTCGCCTTCTATTTGATGATTAAGCATACGAATTAAATCGAGCAGACGATTTTCCTGTTCAATATCAATTTTTAATTCACCATTATCGCCCAGCCGGTTTTTGCGATACGAACGATATCTCCCTTCAGGAATCACGGAACTTGCAATTCGGAAAGCTTTTTCCTGTGTTTCTCGATCATTAAATTTTCTTGCCTGCTCTCCGAAACCATATAATTGCATGGCCAGCATATTAAGAAGGCGGTTATTATTCGGGCTGCTCTGCCATTTATTGATATCCTGCTTCATGGCATCAACATAGGCTTCATTATCACTAAGAGGAACTCCTAAATTGTTCTGCAACGGACCAATCCCAATGATTCCTTCCCGGTCCCCGGAAATTCCCTTACCGAATCCCCTGATTTCTTGATCGTGCCACATCTGAGAAACAGCTATCCCAGCCCATGAGTTGTATCCATTCACGCTCCGGTACAATTTTCCATTTTGAGTAAAATAACGAACGGTTCCCCGAGCTTCGGGATTTTGGCGAGTCGGAAATTCAGTGAGTAACTGAACATCTGTTTCTTCAGGAAACAATTGTGGAGAATGTTCTTTTGGAATATATTTGATTGGTCGAGTTGCAAAACTGCGCGGATCCTTAGACAAATTGATCTCAAGATATGCCATGCGGCCCTGATCCCAACTGAGCACGCTTTCCTCCTCCCCATTTATCAGAAGCTTCATGGGCTGACTTCGTGACAATTCTTCAGTCAATTTTTGCTTTGTTGTTTCAGAAGTTTCATAATCGCTTTTTATAATATCATCTGGCTTGATGTCCTTTTGGGATGCTGCAATCTCAAAACTTTTTTTACTTTCACTGTAGCGAGCTTCATACAAAACACCTTTTTTCATTACATACACAGGAATTTGAATTTCATCTGTAATCTTTTTTATTTCTTCATGAGAGGCAGTTGCAGCGGGAGTTGTAAAACCGGACTCTTCGTCAGTCTGTAAATAAACATAAAATCCGGCAATCTCCGGCTTGCGTATCGAAAACTCGTTGTATGTATTTTGGCCTCTCTTTTGGATGGCGTCACCAATAATTTCAATTTTGCCTTTATCTGAGTCAACAATATTTGAATGAATTCCGGTGATGCGCCCACCCATCGATACAAAAGAGCCAATATCAGATGGTCTGGCTGCCTCAACCACTCCACCTTTTAAAAGAAGACCTTGCGGCGCAAACATGTTTCGTTCAGTATCACCTTTTTTTATGGTAGAAGTCGAAAGCGTAGGTTGATTGACGAGCGTATTGATCAATTTATCTTTCCAGGTAACGTCACGGTACATCCGGGAGTTTTCGGATGGACCACCGTAAGCATATAGGGCGTGAATCATGTAAACAGCGTAATCTTTTACAATTTGAGGCACGCTGGTTTGCGCAACATTCTTTTCTCTTGGTGTTACAGTCTTTCCAACATCATTTTCCAAAACAGCAACACTGCGCAGCTCGGCGCGGTTTTGATAATAAACCGGAACAGACTGTATTTGACCTTCATGATCAACAAATTCCACCAATTTGTATGACGTATCCATAGAGAAAATTGCATGAGCTCGAATCCCGCGTTTATTTAATTCGCGAACCGCTTCTTCCGGACTGTCAAAATAATATTCAGTACCGGCAATATAAAAAACTGTTGCGGTTGTTCCTTGCTTCAAAGTCGCAGAAATTTCCACTGCCGCATCACTCCTCAGCTCGGCGCGAACTTCTTTTAAAAGTTCGTCACGCCTCTCAATCTCTTTCATGACTGCTTTTCGAACATCTACATACATAGCATCGTCAAAAAGTATTTCAATACCGAGCCCTCTTAACCGCGCTTTCACTTTTCGCTGTAAACTTTCCGCAAAATCAAGCACATCTGCTGAGCTTCTGCCTCCTTTATCATTTATAATCAGAACTTTGATATCCATGTCACTTGGAAGATTGTCGTCAAATTTTGAAAGACCCGTTGCAAGTGTGGCTTGCCCGCGTGCCAAACTTCCAAAGACTTCTATTCCAACCACATTGTAAGAACTTGCGATACCTTTTCTTTTCAATTCAATGACTTTTTCTCTGATGACTTCATCAGCCATTGCTGTCATAGAATCTTTAGTAATACGCTTTCGAAACTCTTTTGCTTTTTCAATCTCTGTGTTCGGAATTGCGTTCTTGAAATAATTTTCAATTTGAGCATCAGTTTTTAAATAAGCAGCTTTGCCAATAATTACAAACAATTTCAAAGCAAAACGCTTGAGATTCCCACCTGCCCATTCCTCAGCCCGGGGAATAATGTATTGTTTTAATAAACTGAAATATTCAGGGCCGAGTAATTCATTCGTAACAAATTGAACGCGTTCCAAAACATATTTACGGGTTAAAAGGTTATCTATAGATTTCTCTACTACGTCGTCAGCTACCTCATTAATTGTTTCTTCGCCTTGACTCTGCAGCTCCGCGCGGCGACTTTCAGCATCCACCGAAAGTTTTAATGCTTTATTCATGACAGCAAAAGAACGGTATCCCAAAGCCTTTGCCAACTGTTCATTCTTGTGATGATCTTTCGAACTGTATTTACCCACTATTTCTTTTTTACTTCGTTCGGATAAAAACTTGAACGAAATTGGATCTTGAGTTCTGTATTCTCGTTCAATAACACCAACGATGTCCTGCGTTGGTTTTAAAGTAATACCTGCTCTTATCAGTTTTTGAACTTCAAACTCAAGCACCACACCATCTCGACCAGTGAAAGTGGCAGAAATTTCTCTAGCAACCGATAAATTGTTACTTTCGGTTTCAACCCAATCCGCGTCTCGATAATCCAATAGTCCTTTTGATTGAAATATCATCCGAGAAATACCTTCACTGTCATTTCCATGATACAAATATTTTATTTCTGATAACGGCTTGGCCTTTTCTTTATTTTGAACAAGAAAACCAAAATGTCGTAAACCACCTTCGGTTCGATCCTTTTCCAATGCTTCGTCTAACTCCTCTTGATTGATCGTTTGCAAACGTTCAATCGCATCAAAAGTCTGAAATAAATCAAGATATAATTGCCTCATTGGGGCACCATATTTTTTGAAGAGATCCAACCAGGTCCTTGTCAATTTTTGAGGATTATCTTGTGTCCAGTGAACAAATGTTGCCGACCCATGTGGAATTCCGGCTTGTTTTAGAATTGCATCAACTTGATTAATGATAGAAGTATTGACTCTTAACGGTCGATCACTCCGCAGCTCCGCGCGGTCAAAACCTCCCCAAGACGTTCTTTCTGTAATATTGTTTTTCAAAAAAATCCTAAACTTGCGGTGAAAAGTAAGAACCCACGAGCTGCGTACGTCAGGACTTCTTGAATTTAAAATACGGAGAGCGTCTGCAGCAATTTGATCTAAGAATACGCTAAACGCCCGACTGTCAACATACCCGTCCTTTCCTACTGAACGTTCTTGACCATACGCCGGAGCTTCCAAATAAAGATTGACTCGCTCAGCCGTCTTGCGGTGGACCTCAATTCTAAAACCCGCTAATTCAACCGGCCAATCCGCAGGTTTTGAGTTTTTGTCCAATTTGTTTCTTTCGAACCATTCTTGGTATCGCAAAAACCTCTCATCGCGCGCAAACGAATTATCGCTGAAATCGAAATAAAGATTCGAATTTCCTGCTGCGCCGCCAATACCTTCGACTGCGCGAAGCTCCGCGCGGGAAATTTCAGGCAGCAAGAAAGGAATTTGACGCTGGGAAGAGTTTGTGCTATATTTCCGATTACTGAAAGAACCAACCAAATGGAAAAACTGCTGAACCGTTATATAAGCGTCAACCAAAGCGTAGCGCATGGCCGACCCGTATTCAGAGGAACCCGAATCCCTATTACGACCGTGCTTGAACTGCTCGAAAGCGGTATGCCAATTAAGGAAATCCTCCGGGGTTTTCCCTCCCTTAATGAAAAAGCGGTAAAAGCGGCTATCCATTACGCCATTACCCGAATCCAAGAAGAAGAAATCATTCCCATTGGTTAAATTTCGATTCCTTGTAGATGAAAATCTCCATTCCGGAATTGCCCAATTCCTGAAGTCGCTTGGCCACGATGTTTCATTTGTTCCAAAAGGTGTTAAAAATGGGTCTGTGTATCGGCTCGCCCTATCCACTTCACGAATACTGCTCTCCGGTGATAAAGATTTTGCCGATTCATTTTCATACCCATCCCGCCCAACGAAAGGAATCGTGCTAGTCCGGCTCCACCCATCTGATCCATCCATTGTGAACCCGTTTCTAAAAATACTGCTCCAGTCCATAACGCCCAAAAAATTAAAAGGAAAGCTCGTACTGCTGGAATCCAGCGGCATTAGAATCCGTTGACTGTCTCCCGCTCGCCGTAGCTCGGCGCGGCTATCACCTTTTGGCTCATCGATACGAAGCTCTGATTTTGGTCTAATCTTTGAGAGTAAGTCTGACAATTCTTCACCAAATTTTTGAACGTCAGATTCTTGTTTGTCATATCGGAATGCCAAATCCACAATTTTCTTCCAGTTTTTTACTCCCACGACCTGATGAAGCTTGCGATAATCTCCACGAAAATAAGCATCAAGCAGAGGCTCTTCACCAAAAAGATGAACGAGCGATGCTATTGCGACAACTTCAAACATATAAAATGGAACATCTCCTGCGCTGTTCTGTTGCGATTTTAGATGGGTTGGGTAATAAGATAAAATCGATTTTATAGAACTATCTTTTCCTTCAAGATCCATCATCATTTTAATCGTTAAATATTCTGTCATCCCTTCATTTAAACGTCTGGGCGCAAATCCAACAGAATTTGCATGGAAATTCTCATGAGAAAAGGACCCTTGAAAGTGTTTTTTATAAAGATGAATTGGCCAAATAAAATCAAAACGGTCATAAAATATTTGATAAATTGCGCTTGCGGGACTACTAATGAAACGCTGCGAGACGAGACGAACTGGTCGTGGACGATACAAAAGATGATATTTTTCTTCGAAGTACCGTTGAAACTCTCTTTGAGTTTCATCAATCAATACTTTCTCATCCTGAGTGGGTGGCCTTCCGTAATTCCCCAATTCCTTGATTTCTTTTACATCTTGAAGAAATTTGGCAATAAAGCTTTCTTCATCCATTTGGCTCAACAATTGAACATAAACAGCCAAAAGTCGTGGGGGAAGAATAAGGTCATCACCCGTTTCAGCGCGCGCCCGCGCAAACGCTTTTTTGACAATCGCGACAGATTTTTTATCCAGTGGAGGTAGATCACCCCAAACTTCGGAATCTGTATTTGCAATACTTGGAGAAAATTGGACGAGCGGAGAAAAACGAGAGGGGTTAACCAAAAAAAGAGTAGCTGCACTTAAACCAATCATTCCAAAAATTAAAATGATTTTCCATTCCGAAATTGACGCGCGCAGCTCGGAGCGGCCAGATCTATCAGCTGAGCTGTCCAAAGTTTCAGGACTCAGAACTTTTCGAAGGGTTTCTGAAAAATCAATCCGGGTGGGTGTGCCATAGCTTCCCACTCGTTTGTGTGTTTTTGCGAATTGAAGAACGGCTTGTCTGATAGAAGCCGGGGTCAATTTTTTAATTTGGTTTAAACTGCCAAGAAGAGTTTCGTATTCATCCTGATCTTCCCGTAAAATGCGCACGAGGAGATTATTTTTCTCGCTGTCTTTAACCTCAAGCAGCGCAAGGCGCTTTACAAACCTTTTAAACTCACGGCTTTGGATTCTTCGCTTGAACTCTGCTTTAAAATCAGAATCCTTCAGAATCTTCTCCCTGATTTTGTCCATGACAGTCTGATCCGACCACTCGCGAAAACCATCCAACTTATAAGATAAGCCCATGGTTTCGGGCAAACGTTTTCCTTGTCCGATGTAATTCTTGATAAATCCAACCATCTGGAGAAAGAAAAGTTTGGCCGGACTTGATTTCGTTGTACCGACATCTGAGCGCAGCTCAGCACGGTTACGGAATGGATCTAGATTGCGCAGATCTTCTTCTGTAACTAGATCACTTGAATCTAACAATTCAGCAAATTGATTTTTTACTTCTTTCAGCGCGCTAAGCGCTAAATCGATAAACCCTTTCTGGGTTACCTCATTTAAGATTTTATTTAATGAGTAAATTTTGGCTGATACGCTGCCAAACTCCGAGTCTGGAAAAAGTTTGACTCTGTCATTAATCTTTGACTTCAATGCGTTTTGATAATCTTGTGTCAAAATTAATTGCTTTTTATCGGCGTCCCATTCAAGATGATGTTTTTTCGCCATAAGAATCTGACGCACTTTCTCAGTCCACCACGGATTGCGAAGTTGTCCTGTTGCCGGATCTTTTCCTAAAATGTCATTGAGATATTGACCGAGTTCCCAATTGGTACGAGCCGTCACCACTGCACCAATTACAGACGAATTTATTTTTATATTAGTCGAACGCTTTTCTCCTGCGTAAATATCAATTCCTGCTTCTCTCATGATGTCTACAGCTTCACTAAGCTCATCAAGTAATATCTCAGAACTTATCTGTATAACGGGTGCCTGTTCGTATTCGGCATATTCATTATCCATTTCATCTCGGATGTCTTCCAAAGTGTTTTGAATTGCATAAAGCACGCGATGAGCTTCGTTTTCGCTAGTTATTGAAGCCAACTTTTCAACTGCTTCGGCAAATGCCTGGTTTTCAGTTTCCTCACTCCGCAGCTCGGAACGGGAAAGCGATTCTACGTCAGCGAATAACGAACGCACTTTATTCAGAATTTCATCTTGATGATTCAGTTTAAGCTCTGGATTACTCAGGAATTTTTCCAATTGAGGTAAACGGGCGTTTAAGAAATTAAGCGCGATAAGAAAAGTTTCTGCAATATCCGCTTCCTGGAATTTCTGAATGGCTTCCGAAATGGACCGCACACTTTTGCCGTCCAGAACATTGAAAGCCCGCTCGAGTGCCGCCGCAATTTTCCCACGCGCTTCTTCCGATTTAGCACTTTGAAGAGCATTTCCAATTGAATCGATTCCATACAACATTCGAATGGCGATAACAGCATTGGAATCGCGAACACTGTCTAAATTTTTCTTATCCTGCCGCTCGAGCAAAATCCAAAGAAGCGGCTTTTCTTTTTCAATCATTCCAGCCATTTGTTCTGCAAGCGCCGCAAGGTTTGAACCCGAAACTTCGTAGAGATAATTACGATTTCTTCCAACAAGCCAGCGGTTTACAACATTTGAAATTGAAATCAAGTGCGATTTAATTTTCCCAAGTGATAACGCAATTTGGCTTTTTAGTTTTTCATCCGGAGACGGAGTGGAAAATAGTGCTTCGTGCGCAATGCCAAAAGCGCTTTCCTCAGCCGTTCTCAGTTCGCGGACAATTTCTTCATCTTTCAGATTCAAAGCGAAAATAGTCCTTACAGAAATGGATGTGAAAAGTTTCAGCATGACATGAAACCACCGGTTCATTCGATCCGCTTTTCCCTGATCCATAAAAGGATCCACTTTAACAGCAAATGAATCTTCGGAATCGGCTGGCAACTCATCGCCAAATTGATCCAAAGAAGACCGGACATCGTCCAGTTCTTTTGGATCAATTTGCTTTAAAACTTCTTCAAGATTCGGCGACGTTCGGATTTCTTCCGCCAAACGGTTATATTTTGAAATCAACGAATCAAACACGGCGGTTTCGATTTTTTCTTTGAGTGCTGTTAAAACTTGGCGGTAATCATTGAGCGGGATGGTTTCAGGGTCGCGCCCATTCATTAATTTTTCATACAAACCAATTACTTTGTCATAAGCGCCGGCTTTGATTCCGAGCGGGGTTAAGCGATTGTTCAATTGATGATTCATCGAAGAAGCAGGGTCAAATTTTGCTTCGAGAATTTCGCGCAAACGCACAAGAAATCTCTGGACCAGACTCAATTCTTCACCGGTAAATGTCAGTTTTGGTTCATCCGCCCTGAGCTCCGCGCGGGGGCGTTTATTGTTATCACGCTGTATTTTACGGTCTGGTTTTTTGGAATCTTTGTACGCTTCGGCTTCAATTCGCAAGCGTAACGCTCGACGAATTTCTTCGAGTCTGCTTTTGTAAACTTCCTCAATGGGATCAAAAAGTCCAACGTGATCAAATGCAGACTTGTAACTATCAACAAGATAGTTCCAATAATCTTTTAATTCTTTCATAGCATTCTTTGAGGTCGGATTTATTCTTTTGATATCATCAATATATTTTTCTTGTGCTTGGGGCATCACAACAGCTCTTTTTCGTTTAAAAGCAGCGACAACACGTTTGAAGACATCCGGATAATCTCGACTGTACTTACGAGAGAAATAATTGATGTCACGAGCAATGACCAAGAAAAAATCAAGTGACAAAGGACCGAAAAGATCCCACCGCAATTCAAAACTACTAATTTCCTTCAACCATTCTTGTTCTTTTTTTTCTATCATTCTAGCAAGTTCTTCTTTAGATCTAGGGGAACGCTTTGGGCTGTATGAAACATCTTCGTGGTCAAATTGATCATAACGCGTACGTTTTTCAGTGTCGGTTAAAACTTCAAAAGCTTCGCGGGCTTCCTTAAACTTTTCTTCGGCTTGTTGTTTTTTATCCACCGGATTCTGATCGGGGTGAAATTCAAGCGCCAATTTGCGAAAAGCTCTTTTAATTTGATCTGTGGTCGCATTTCGCGGAACTCCCAAAAATTTATAATAGTCTCTTTTTGGTTTTTCATCTTTCGATCTCAGTTCAGCACGTTTAGCGAGCGGGAAAAATGCTGACAAGAATGACTTTGCTCGGGAATAATCAGCATTGAACTCTGCACCAACGGGTTTCGGAAGCGTAAGCGCTTTGGTTGAGTCGGCTGTAACCACTTCCCAATAATCAAGGATGGGTTTTCGGGCATCTTGCAAGTTTCTTTCCCGTTCTTGGGGAGACGATTTCATAAATCGAGCAATAATATGCGGAGGAAGATAAAGTTGTTCTTTTTCGTCGGAAAACCAGCCTTGTGTTGTCATATCCGCAAGTGCTCTTTTTTCACCGCTGGCTGCGGCAATAATAAGTTGAGCTGGAAAAAGATGTTCGGACTTTGGTTGAAAATCCCTAAAGAAGATATTATGAAAAAAGACAGCGAGTTTTCTGGCGATTCGTTCAAGATCTCCTTCACCCATCTTTTTAATGTCAGCTCCTTCAGGCACGATTAAAAGAAATTGACGTTTGTAACTATCTTGCTTCATTCTCATAGCCTCTAAGAAAATCCCTGTAAATTCCTCTCCCAAATCTTGAGCATCGCGAAGACCCGTTTCACGGTCATTTTGTCCCATTAACCCAACAAGCCGGCGAATCACTTTGATAAGTTCGCGAACATCGGTTCTTAAATCTGATTGTTCACCTACCCGCAATTCGGATCGATTTTCGATAGATGTGGTTTCAAAAACACGGATGAATTGATCCTTTTCATTTGCATCAAGCTTAAAAAATTCTCCTATATGTTCTTTCTTGTCCGTCATTCTCCAAGGCAAAGCTTTGCCTTTTGTAAAATGACGTTCCATTGCTGGAACCATGTAACGATTGACCGTGGTAGAAATAGTTGTTAATGCCCGCCCAAGATATTTGCCAACTAACTCAATAGTTGGCCATTTATTTGTTTGTTTGTGATATTGAAAGTAAACAAGAAGAATATCTCGCGCTCTGGGAGTGAGCTCGTTCCACACAAGTCGGATTTTTCCTAAAGCATTTTTCTCGCCAAAAATTTTCTCCAAATAACTATTCACGATTTGAACGTCTTCCGCAGTTGCGATGGGTTTCGGCATCAAAACTTTATCAAATTTGGAAATTGCGTCTTTATCAAGTTCGATAGATTCATTGGAAAGAACTGCTCCCTTTCCCCAGGGAAGATTCGGATTTCGAGGACGCCCAAGAATGTTCCCATGAGTAGTTTCTCGACCTATGGTTAGTGAATTTGCCAACATGTGTGGAACAATATATTTGTGCATAAAAGTCGACATTGTTGTTGGCGCCATTTTTAAATAGTTACTAATTGCTAAATTCGTCGGCCATTTATTGGTTTGTCGATGGTATTGAAAAATTGCCAAAAGAATTTCACGGGAGCGAGGAGTCAAACTTTGGTACAAAACTTGAAATCTTTTTAAAACATCTGTTTGTCCTTCAAAAACCGATTCAAGGTAGTGATTTATTTCTTCTTCGTCATTACTCCGCAGCTCCGCGCGGGCGGAAAGATAAGAGGATTTCGGCATGTCAAAAATCAATTGTGTTCCATGTTCTGAACTGTCAATTACTTTGAATCCAATTTTTCCATTTTGATGACTAAACTCAATCCTTCCGTGCGTTTTACTAACAAAAGGTGATGGGTCCAAAAAAACAATGTCATTATCATGATCTGCGCCAAAACGCAGGGTGGTTTTTTCTGGGCTTTTGTAATTGAATGAAACGCCGCTTGGCTGCATGCGAATAGGAGACAGTGAGACATTGCTTTGGTTCGATAAGCTCGGTAAACCAACCTCAAATAAAGTTGAAACGTGTTTACTCGCGTCTTGTTCGATGAAAAATTGATCGCCTCGCCTTTCAATTACAATGACGGAGGGATTCTGTTGATTTAAAGAAGGAATCACGATGATCAAACGGCCATCTTTCCCATCAAAATCAATAAAGTCTGATTCAGAATGATGCAAAACGGCACCTGTTTGATCTGCCGAAAATTTTTTCGTAGATTGGGATGGCGTCCAAAAATCATGAGCACTGACTGGAATTGAACGCCAAAAAAGTGTCCAGGCACCCATCGCAGCCGGCCCCATTTCACGTATGTGATCTGCTGAAAAATAAGGGTTGAGATTGCTACGATTCACAGTAAATTCTTCATAAATTTGCTGCAACATAAATGACATAAGCTTCGGGTTGTGAAAAGAAGCCAAAGCCCGTAATAAACTCTGCTTCCTTAACATGATTTCATCATAAGTAAGAGGTTGTCTAAACATATCAAGAACTTCAGCAAATAAACTTTTCTTGGGATTTTCTTGTAATTTTAATTCATTAAGAGCATTGATTAACAAGAGAGCAAGTTCATCACTGCTATACAGGGGTTTATGTTGGCTGTTGCCGCTAATGATTGACTGCAACGTGTTTTCAAGTTTCGGAAAATAACGTAATTTTATAACTTTCGGGGATTCTGAAGATGCAAATGGATGTTGCTCCACCCATTCAAAAGAGCCTGGATTTTTCAAAATTCGTTCAATGTCAGACAAAATTTTTTGTTCGTCAGCCGACAGTTGTCCACGCAGCTCAGACTTTGCCGCGGCTGGACGCAAATGCTGAGCAGTGACAGGCCGATCAGCCTGGCGCAGCTCCGCGCGGGAATGAGCGGAGTGAACCTGGTTAATGACTTCGATTGATTGCTGAAGCGCGGGGATCGCGTCAAAATTAACGTCCGGAAATACCACACGGAAGACATCGCTCAAATTGCCGTGATTGTCTCCGATTCGCGCTGACATAATGGCACTGTAAGGGACTCCATATTTTCTGCCGTCTTCGCGGTTTAAATCGATCTGAAGCGGCTCTTTTTTAGTTTCGATATCTTGGATTTGACTATCCAAACCGAATTTGTTCATTAATTGAGAAATGAAATAAGATACTTGATCCATGATTAAGAGAAAGCGCTCAACTTGATTAGACCCCTCGCTTAAGTTTCGAGGATTAAAATCATAAGGGCCTTTGAAATAATGGGGTTTTCCGGCGCCTTCGGTTAAGTCTGCCTCCTCTCCAGTTTCTTCCGGCGGTTTGGGGCGGAGAACGGTTGAATTATCAAAATCACCTTCAATTCTGATTCGTCCATCGATTCCCAAAGACGCGTTTGACGGAGTGAGATCGGTATCCTGGGTCCAGTCATTCCGCGGTTTTGTTTTAAGCCATTCCGGATTTGTGCGCCTTGTATCTCGAGCCACGTAAAAAGGAACGACGACTTCTAAGACTTGCGCGGCAGCTTTGGAAGCATCCAAAATAATTTCCCGTTTCAACACTTCGAGATCAATCGTCTTTCCTTCTTTTTTTTCTCTCAATGCTTGGATAACTTTCAAGCGATGTTCGGCAACGAGAACTTTTTCATTGCCGTATTCAACCAAGCTTCCTTTTGAAAATTGAAGCCGCTTTCCATCGATGTATTCAAACGCGACAACCCGAAAAGGCTTCTCATTGTTAAATGTTTTGGACTCTCCAGCTTTCCCGTAATAATTTTCAATGGTTCCGGTGGTTTGAACCATGGCAACGGGGCGCGAAAACCTTGACTCTGTCCCAAATTTTTCCCACGCTAAATTCGGAACTTTAAAATCGCTTTCACTGACGAGGCTTCGATCGAGGCCGTCGGAATCTTTGTCGCCGGGAATTTTGAGTTGAAGATAAACTGGTTTTTCGCCACCCACATCAATCTTTAAAATATGCCGCCGGAAGGATTCGGTGGTTGGAATAACCGTCATTTTTTCATTCAATCGATAGTCAGATTCTTTGACTTGTCCCTGTTTGAGTAAATCATCCCAATATTCCAAAGGTGTTTTTTCACTCTTTTGAACATAGGTATAATCAAACTGGTTTCGAAAACCCATCAATTTTGCAACCAGATCGGCGAACGTTGCTTTGTCCTGAAGAAGTTGAACGAGAAGCGTTTGCGCTTTCGCTAAATCAGACGCCGCTTCCGGAACTTTTGATAAAGTAATTTTAGGCGTTTCCAGCGCAATAGGAACCGTTTTGCTTGGTTCACTGCGCAGTTCCGCGCGGGAATTTTCGGCATACATTTTTGCAGCTTCGGGACTGATTCCCGCAGAACCAAGCGCTTTCACTTGTGCTTCAATATCAAATTGCCCAAACGGCGCTTTACGGTCATCAATCACGGCGATTTGAGTAGCAAGATTGGACTTTGGAATGGTGTTCATTTGCCGGAGAAGATTTTGAACGGCGTCTTTTGTGAAATCATTTTTCTGCCACATGTTTTTCAAAGCTTCAGAAAAAGTGCTGAATTTGTAATCAAGGTTCGATTTAAGTTTATTGAAATAAGATCCCAGGAATGAATCGAGTTCGTGTTCGAGCTGCTGACGCAAGACACCTGAATCCAGTTGCCAGTTACCAGCTTCGCCTGGTTTCTGGTCGCTGGTATCTGGTTTCTCCGCATATTCTTTCCGTAACGCTTGAATGAGCGCATCCACATATTTCGTGTAACTCGTCGCTTGCGTGATCCGGCCTTCTGCGATTGAATTTTGAATGATTGCATCGCGCCAGCGTTTGAGTTGAGGTGTCAGATCGTGTTCATTAAGCGATACCGCCAATTTTGCGGCGTAATCCTGTGCCAGCGCATCCCACAAACTTCCTTTGAAATATTTCATGAAGGAGCGTTTATCCTGCATCGCATTCATATAATTTTCTTTCGTTCCGATTTGGTTGATTTTGGGAGAAATAAGAATGAAGGGAATATTGTTTTCTTTCAGTTTTTGTTTGATTCCTTCTTGATGAAAACCGCCGGTCGTGATTAAGGAAATCTTGGCTTTTTCTTTTTCCATAACCGCCTGCATATTTTTAAAGAGCGCTTCGTCGCGTTCTAGCGCAAGCTCGTAAAAGCGGAAATGAGCGTTTAGCGCAGGGCGGACAGCGGATAGGAAAGAAGGTGATTGTGCCTCTTTTGTTTTTTCTATACGCTCTACGCTATCCGCTAAACGCTGAAGTTCATTCCATTGTTTGTGAGTAATTTCCAACTTTGCGAATTGCTTCAATAGATCAACCTGCCTCAGGCTTTCAAGCACTTCCCTTTCCTGATCAGTTGCCGGAAGTGTTTCGCGCAATTTGTCTTCGAGCGCTTCCAACTCATCAAAAAGTTTGGTTCCTTTTATGGAGGAGAGCGTCGCGGCATGTTTTACGGCGGGCTTTAGAATTTCTGGAATTTCAATTTGAATTTGTACTTTTTCCGATAATTCCCTGAAGGCATTGGCGAGAGAACCCTGATCAAGCGCTCTTGTTTGATACGCCTGAATCATTTCGCCAATTTTCATTTTATCTTCTTTGGAAAGAAGCGGAAGAACCCTTGATTTAAAAAGATCGATCAAGCGATTCGCCGCCATATCAAATTCCTCGCCTTTGAAATGATTCTCATTTTCTTTCGCCGTCAAAACCTTTTCTATTTCCGGATAACTTTCATGAATGGAAACAGAAGAAGGCATGATTTCCTTTAAAGATGCGAGGTACTTTAAAAAATCGTTCTCATCATTGTGAAAGGATTTGTATTCTTTGACGAAGCGTAAAACATTCGGTGTAAAATTACTCAGTTGCTGGTTGAGCGCCGCTTCTTTTTCTTTGAGTCCGTTTAAAATATCTTTTTCCCGATTGCTGGCTTCGATAAATACTTTCCGGTTCTCATTGTAAAGCGATTGGTTTTCAATTCCGTAATATTGGGCGCTGTCATTTTCCGAGAGAATAGAGGCCGCTTCCCCGCCTTGAAGGTCGCCATTCTTAAGATATTCGGTAAGTAATTTTTCTTTTGCTTGTTTGTCGGGAAAAGATTTAAAGAAAAGAGAATCTAACTTTCCTTCACCGCCTTCCAGCAAAACAAGAGGCAATTGATACTTTCCTTGAAAGAATTGGATGAGTTTTTTGACATTGGTTTCACTGTCATAATTGGCGTGAGCATCTTGGACGTAAATAACAAGCTTATTGATTTTGGGAACAGTGGATTTAGGAATATAAATTTCCTGAATGAGACCGAGCTCTTCCGGCAGCGAAAGTGAATCAATGATGGACATCGGATTCACATCACTAGTTCCGTGGCTAGATGGGACGCTCACCGGAAGAGCAAAAGCATTTTGTGAAGTATTTAAAAGTGTGAAGGAAATGAGCAGAAAAAAAGCGATTAGTTTTTGGACTGCCATTTTAGGTGTTACGTTTGACCTTGGTTGATAGGGTTTGCTAGCCACGGATAGGCTGATGACCTACTTTCTTAAAGATTAAAGAAAGTATACCTCCGGCAAAGCAATTTTTCAAATTTTAGGGGAATTATAAGGTGGAAAAAATGCTGGTTTAAGATAAATCGGCCTACTTTGCTGTTCCAAGTTCAATGAGCAAGTGCACCGGTTCAAATCTCCAAAACAAATCGGCCCTACTTCGCTATGTCACTTTCGTGCATGGCTTCGTAGAGCTCGATTCTGCTTCGTGACTCAAGTCAATTCTGCGAAGCTCAAGACATGAAAACGCTTGAGCGAAGCAGAATCGGGGCGGCAGGATTTGAACCTGCGACCCCTCGCTCCCAAAGCGAATAATTGGACTGACATCGTTAACACTTTTAAAATAAATGATTTACGACGGAAGTAATTATAGCAGAAAACCTTGCGTAGTTGCACACGTGAACTTTCGAAAATTCCCGTAAGCGGTAAAAACCGAAAAACACGGAACGTAATACGGAACACTTTTTTGATCGAGTTTTCTCACCAATTGAATCGCTTTTGAGGATGTAAATCTTCAAGCACTTTACGAATTGCGGCAACTAGTTGCTTGGCTTGTTCAATAGAACCCTTGAGCTCATCTCTTCCCATTGCAAAAATACCTTGATATTCAAATTCGTTGCGGCGCTTTCGGAGTTTGTCGAACTTCAAAATCAAATCCTTTGATTCGGGTCCCAAGATTCGGCCAACGGCTGTAATCACACCTTGATGCTGTCTGGTTGCACCCGGTCTAAATCCGTAGTAGCGAATAAGTGCATTTCCTGAATGAAACATAGCTTTATATATAAAATCCATGGCTCCCAGTTCATCAAATGGCATGTTCCTTTCAGCGGACTTGAGATCTTCAAACGCTCTTTTGAGCAACCGCTCAACCTGATCCCAACCAATGTTTGGCTCTTCCTGAATCTAACCTTCTTTAATTAAATCACGTAAATCAGGCTTTTTCATGAATCAACTCGATTCGTTTGTTCTTTAAGAGGCCAAGTACAAAACTATCTTTTGAGCGTTGTTTCGATCGCCATTCTTCTTCTGGAAAGAACGTGTAATTGATTTCACGACTCAATTCACGTTCCAATTTGCGGATTCCTTCAAGAAAGAAATTCTCTTTGAATTCATTCTTTCTGATAATGAGGCAAAGGTCAATGTCAGAATCTGCGCGTTCCGTATTTTTTGCAAAAGAACCGTAGATGAAAGCGCGGCTGATTCCCGATATCTTGCTAATGAGATTTTCAATAGCTCCATGAACCCCAATCGTTTTAAAAATCATGGACTTGAGCTCCTGATAAATTGGATGGCGGACGTTCAAGAAAAAATATTTGAGATTCCCCTGCTTTTCAGAAGCAAAAATACCTTGGGAAGTAAGCCGGGTCAATTCACGTGACAAGTTGGCGGGATCGACATGAAGCTTCAGCGCAATATCCCTCAGATAAAGCTTTGCCTGCGAGTTCGTAAAGAAGTATGAGAGAAGTTTCTTCCTTAGCGGTGACTTGGTCTGCTGCAATTGGAAAATCAAACTTGTTGTCATAATGTACAACAATTGTAGTAGATAAGCACAACATGGTCAAGTACTTTTTGAATATTGTTTTTGAGAATATTTGTGCAGGATTTGAGAATATCAGCGACACAATACACGTATGGTAAAACTCCGCCAGAGGCGGACAAGCGAAAAACACGGAACATAATATGGAACACTTTTTTGATCGAGATTTCTTACGGTTGAGTGTCAGAATTTTAGGTATTTCCGGAAGCGGTAAGCTTCGCAGGCTCTTCCAAAATTTTGAAGATGGATTTTGCGCACCAGACGCGGCCTCGCTTGGCATCACCCACTTGCTCCACAATGGACAATTGCTCAAGTTTGTCGATTGCGCGCTGTACGGTTGTAAAAGCAACCCGGAGGTCTTTCGCGGCTTTCCCCACGGTTAAAAAAGGATTCGCCGCGATGACGTCAATCAAGAGCAAAGCCGTTTTAGAGGAAGCGTTTGAAACTTGGGTTCGCCATGTTGCAAGGCATTGATTGATCCGCTCCGCTCGACTGAGGGCATCTTCTGACTGACGCGTGACACCATTCAAAAAATAATGAATCCAAGTCTCCCAATCGGAATGCTGGCCCACGGCACTTAATCTTTCATAATATTCACGCCGAGTTGCTTCAAAAAAAGCGCTGATGTAGAGAAGCGGCGCTTCAATAATTTTTCGCTCAATCAAAAAAAGAATAATCAAGAGGCGGCCTACTCGACCATTTCCATCAAGAAAAGGGTGAATGGCTTCAAATTGATAATGCAGCAAAGCTGCCTGAACAAGAGGCGGGAGATGTCTGTCCTGCAAAAAGTTTTCCCACTCGCCTAAACAACTCATCAACTCCGAAGGTGGTGGCGGAACATAGGAAGCATTCTGAAGCGTGCAACCGGCCGGTCCAATCCAATTTTGAGACCGTCTGAATTCGCCCGGAGTGATATGAGACGCGCCTTTTAAACCTGACATCAACTTTTCGTGAAGTTCACGAATGAGTCTGAGGGAAAGCGGCAGCTTTGAGAGGCGTTTAATCCCATATTCAAGTGCAGTCACATAATTCGCGACTTCCCTAAGATCATTTGGGCTTCTTTCGACGTGCGCGCCGGCTTCCGCTTGCAGAAGCTCGCCAAGGGTTGCTTGTGTGCCTTCTATTTTGCTTGAAAGCACGGCTTCACGTTTGACAAAAGGACGAATCAAAAGATGTGGGTTAGGCAGTTTTTTTCCTTCTCTGGCCAAATTGCCAATTAATCGGTCGGCCTCTGAGAGCGCCCGAACCAGATTTTCTTTCCAGGAAATTTCAGGTGGTAAAGGGTCAGGGATAAATGCTTCGTAGCTGCCGGGACACTTTATTTTCTTGCCTGATAACTTATGAGCTTTTGCCATTTGATGTTTCCTCGCACACGAAAATAAACTTATCTCTTATTATCGAAATTATACATATTCGATAATAAGAAAGCAAGTCATTTTTGATCTCATTTCTCATAAGCGGCATTCGCATTGCAGAGAAATCAGCTTACGCTATCAACGCTATCTCGCAATTTAGGTATTATGTTGAGTGCAATATTATGTTGAGTGAATTACGTAAGCCCTTATTTTTCAAGGCATTTCGGGAAGTTTACTCAACATAATAAATAGGACTCAAATTGATTTCGATCAGTTAAAGA
>OBEQ012924175.1_pt1 | contig 29959 bp, 18 predicted proteins | sample 1670901 | NCBI WGS metagenome assembly OBEQ01 (sample SAMEA104232315, study PRJEB22302) | groundwater metagenome | biome: forest; feature: aquifer; material: groundwater | place: USA | collected 2011-08-07 | depth 5.4 m
AGAATCACCTGCCCGATTTCCTTTTCCTCCAAAACCCGCGGCAAATCGTCCACCAACCCGGCAAAGGGGATGGCGGAGCCTGCCGGTGCGTCCGCCATGGCATCCAGCGAGACGAAGCCCGCGGTCGTCACCCCGAGATGGGCCCTCTGCGCGAGCCAGTCCTGCAACTGGGGCAGCGACTCTGCCCGGCCGATGAACAGGGTGGGAATGCGTTCCCCCTGCCCGTAGAGGACCCCCGCCAAAGCCCGCGGCAGCGCGCGGTGCAACCAGACCAGGCCAATCCAGGCCCACACCAGGAAGCTGCCGAGAAACAACCGGCTGATGCTCCGGTCCTGCGTGGCAAACATCATGGTGAAAACCACCAGGGCGATCAGCGCCACCTGCGTGGTCGCCAAGCCGGCGGCTTCCGCCCAGGAGAGCCGCGTCAATCTCGCCTGCACCGCCCGAATGCGGCCGCTCCCGGCCAGCAAACCGATGACGACGCAAAGGAAATACTGCAGCAGGTTGACCTCCCGGCTCAAGCGCACCACCGGCACGTAGCGCATGATGAACTCCGCATAAACCCAGAAGAAAATTGCCGCGGCCATGAGCACAGCGCCGCCGTGAAGCCGGACCAGCCCGCGATGTCGGTTGGCAATCATGTGGCCGCGACCGTAGCAACCCGGGCACCGACCGCAAGTCCCCGCGCTCACCGGGCAACGGCGCGCTGACTGCCACTCCCTGTCAGTCAGTAATACAGCCGTAAACGGCAGTCGGAAGCGTTTGCATACAAAAAACGCCCAGCAAAAGCTGGGCGCGAAACTTCGGCTCTGGGCTCTCCCATTAACTGATCGCCAGCTCAGTCGCGATCGTGGCAATCGTCGTCATCATCATGTCCATGACCGCCGCCTTTCTTCTTGCCCTTCGTGTTCAGCTCCTTGGAGCCGAGCAGCTCCAACGTGCCCGAAGCCGACGAATACACCTCGATCCGATAGCTGTGAACACCCGTGGCCGTCCTGAAGTTCAGGTGATACATTTTGCCGGTGATCGCATAATCCGGCGGGTTCGGGCTGCCGACCCCATAGGGATAAATCACGGGAGTAGAAGTCGAGCCATCGCGGAACACCTCGTAGATCGCGATCAAGACGCTGGTATCGCGCACAAACTTTCCGTGGCACGTCAAAGTGAACTTGATGGGCATCGTCGATCCACCCTGGATCGTCTTGTTCAGAGAAATCGGCGGCAACCACATGAGATTGCGACAAGTCGGTGGTTGGGTTTGAGTCACGGTAAACGAGGTGGACGCCGAAGCAGTCGCCCCACCGTTTGACAATGTAACATTGAGAGTATGCGAGCCACCGGCAGTGAAACTCAGGGAGCCGCTGCCGGTGATGCTGGCGGTGTTCAAGCCGTTGACCGTCGCGCTGACCGGAAGGCCATCGAGGGTGACGATGACCGACGTCACCGTGCCGTAGGATGTGCCACCTTCAAAAGTGTAGTTGACGACCGTGGCGGGGTCGCCAGCCACCCGAGAAAAGTTGGAGCCATTGGCGGGAGTGAGGATCGAAACCGTGGGCGCCGGGATCACACCGGTGACGGTAAACGGAATCGTCACGGGAGTAGCCGCGCCGTATTCGTTCGAGGCCGAGAACACCAGGTTGTAGATGCCCGGAGTGGCAATTGTCAGGGTGGTGCTGCTAGTAGCGGTGGTCGCAGAACCAACCCCGCTGAGATTGAGCGTGACCGGCGAACCGTTCAGGGTCGCAGAGAGCGCGGTGATATTGCCGTAAAGACTGATTGCGCTGAAGCTGACCGGCACGGAGGCACCGGCTCCGCCCAAGGGGAAGCTAAAGTTCGAGTTGGCAACCGGCGAAGAAGGAGTGATCGTCGGCGGCGGCGCATCGACGACCACGGTAATATCCGCGCTGTCCCAACTGGTGCCATTCTCATTGGTCGCTCCCGCAGTAATTGTATAACTGCCTGGAGTGATCAACGGGATCGAAGCGGTAGCAGAAGCAGAGATCGTCCCCAGCCCGACGATATTGAGCGGGTTGAGTGTTACCAGTGTTTCACCGATGAAAAGCTGCAAGCTATCGATGGACTGTCCACCGGGGGCGACAGAAGCGGAAAAGCTGACTGGAACCGTCACCGGTATTCCGCTCAACGGAGCGTAAATATATTCCGTCCCGTTCGCCGGGCTCAGCAAAATGATCGCCGGCGGGTTCGTGTCGGTCGAGTTGGGCGGTGTTGCAATAGCATTGACGGTGGCTCCGGCATCTATGATGCCATCAGCAGTTACAGGCCAGCCGGAGGGCAAAATCTTATACGCATAATCCCCCGCATAATTCCCTAATGGCACAGTCACCGTCACAGTTGTAGTCAGCGCTTGGCTTGGCCCTGTGAATGTTAATGAAGTCGGGCTCAGGGATATGAAACTGAGTGCTTCTGCATCAGTCACTCCAGTGGCTGGCTTGGAGAGAACGCTTAGTGCCAAATTAACTGTTACCGGAGCGTTGATCGGCAAATTCGAGGGAGCTATGATTTGCAGAACATAGCTCGCTGTGAGGGGCTGATTACCTTCCACGATCTTTTCCTGCGGGTTATATTGAACCGATGAAGGAAATCCGCCGGGATCAGGCTGCCCTTTCGCGATGGTTGCAAAGACAAAACTCGCACAAATCAAAAGCAGCGAGCGCGGGATAAAAAATTTCATGGACGAAGAGGACTAAGAGGTATTGGTGTGGGAGAAGCGTTTGCAATAGAACAATTGAACCCAGGGTGGTCAACAGTAATTTAGGTATATTTACCTATTTAATCTGGGTTACTCTCCGGTGCGCCGAAATCCCAAGCCGTTCCAACAAGACTTTCTCGGCCGTTGTTAAATACGCTATCCATTATAGCAAATGTATTTACAATTAATATATCGCCCCTAGTGCCCGCCAGAAACTTCGGCTATGGATTTAAACATTACTTCAAAGTTTACTCGAAATGAATTCCGCGTTGACTATAGGTGTTTCTCCCCATAACAAATTGCTACTGAAAAATCCAATTGGGTCGACGGATTCGCCGGCCATAGCGAATTGCCCCACGCCCTTTCAAATCTCGCGCTTCTAATTTGCCCATGACTACCCCAAGCCAAACTCACTCGCGCAGCAGAAAACTGCTGGCAAGTTTGAGCGCCGCGGCAATCGCTGTCATGGCTTCGTTTTCATTGCACGCAGCCACCATCAGTTGGGACGGCGGTGCCGGCACCGGAGCTTGGGGAACCGCTACGAATTGGAGCAACGACACCGCTTGGAATTCCGGCAATACAGCCAATTTTGATACCGACCTGGCCAACAGCCAATACTCAATCACCTTGGGTGCCAACCGTGCCGTTCGAAATATTACCTTTAGCAGTGGAACCGCGACCCAAGGATTCACGTTCAATGCCGGCCATACCCTGACCATCAATAATGCCGCTGGCATCGTGAACAACGATGGCGACACTCAGACATTTGCCACGGCCATCGCCTTGGGCGCCTCGCAAACGTGGAACGCTGCCTCTGGCGCGCTGAATTTTTCGGGCAATGTCTCGAACAGCACCTTCGCCCTCACCCTCAGCGGCACCGGCACATCCAATACGATCTCAGGCATAATCGGCAGCGGCAGCGGCGGCATCACGAAGAGTGGCACCAGCACGTGGACACTTTCCGGTGTGAATACCTATACTGGCGTTACGACGATCAACGCCGGCACGCTTTCCGTCGCCACCATTGGCAATGGCGGTGTGGCCGGCAACCTCGGTGCCGCCACGAATGCGGCCAACCGCATTGTCCTGGGCGGCGGCACGCTGAAATACACCGGGGCGACTGCCTCGACCAATCGCAACTTCACCCTCACCAACAGTACCAACAGCACTTTCGATATCTCCACCGGCGGCACCAATCTGACGATTTCCGGGGCCAGCACGGCAACCTCGGGCGGCATCATCAAGGCCGGGGCTGGCACCCTCACCCTCACCGGCACCAATACCTACACGGGCGTCACGCGGATCAACGCCGGCACGCTTTCCGTCTCCACCATCGGCAACGGCGGTGTCGCGGGCAATCTCGGCGCCGCCACCAACGCCGCCAACCGCCTGGTGCTCGCCGGCGGCACGCTGCAATACACCGGTGTGACCGCCTCCACCAACCGCAATTTCACCCTCAACGCCGGCACCACGAGCACGATTGATGTTTCCAGCGGTGCGGCCAACCTGACCGTCTCCGGCGCGAGCACCGCCACGACCGGAGGGCTCACCAAGACCGGTGCCGGCACCCTGACCCTTGCCGGCACAAATCTCTACACCGGCGCCACGACGATCAATGCGGGCACCCTTTCCGTCGGCAGCATCGGCAATGGCGGGGTCTCCGGCAATCTCGGCGCGGCCAGCACCACCGCGACCAACCTCGTCCTCGGTGGCGGCACCCTCCAATACACCGGCGCGACCGCCTCGACCAATCGCAACTTCGTCCTGACCACCGGGACAACCAGCACAATCGATATTTCCACCGGCGCGTCCAACCTGACCATGTCGGGCGCCAGTACCAACACCACCGGCGGGCTCATCAAGGCCGGCGCCGGCACGCTTACCCTCTCCGGGTCCAACCTCTACACCGGTGCCACCACGATCACGGCCGGCACGCTTGCGATCAGCAATGTCGCCAACGGCGGCGCCGCCAGCAATATCGGGCAGGCCAGCACCGCCGCGGCCAATCTCGTCTTTGACGGTGGCACCCTGCAATTCACCGGCGGCAGCGACAGCACAAATCGCAATTACACGATCACCGCCGGCAAGACCGCCACCATCGACGTTACCACTGGCGCCACCAACCTGACCCTATCCGGCGCCGCCGCCGCCACCACCGGCGGCCTCACCAAGATCGGCGCCGGCACCCTCTCCCTCTCCGGCGCCAACACCTACACCGGCGCCACGACGATCAACGCCGGCACCCTCAGCGTCGCCACCATCAGCAACGGCGGTGTCTCCGGCAATTTGGGCGCTGCCACCACCACTGCTAGCAACCTGACCCTCGGCGGCGGCACCCTGCAATACACCGGCGCCACCGCCTCGACCAACCGTAACTTCGTCCTGACCACCGGCACCACCAGCACCATCGATGTTTCCACCGGCGCGTCCAACCTGACCATGTCGGGCGCCAGCACCAACACCACCGGCGGGCTCATCAAGGTCGGCGCCGGCACGCTTACCCTCTCCGGGTCCAACCTCCACACCGGCACGACCACGGTCAGCGCTGGCACGCTCTTGGCCCAAGGGTCCGCTTCCCTCGGCGCCACTACGGGTAATGTCACCGTCTCAGCCGGCACCCTCGCCTTGGCCGGTGGCGCAGCCATCACCGCGGGCAGTCCGACCAACGCCGAAACCATCACGAAATCAGGCACACTCTCCCTCAGCGGCTCCGGAGCCACCGCCTCCACGGGAGCTTTGCACGCCGCCGGCACCACCGGCCAGACCAGCCAGTGGCTCGGCAACATCACTCTCGCCGGCAACGCCACCATCAGTGCGGCCGACAATCTTCTGATCATTGGAAATAGCAGTTACACCAACACCCTGAATCTTAACAGCAACACTCTTACCTTTAACACCACCTCAGCTACTGGCATTACTCCGGTCTATCTGCCTTCGCCTAGTTTTATTTTGGATCCCACCAATGTCCTGTTTAATTCCTCCATCAGCGGCACTGGTGGCATCGTCAAGGACGGTTCCGGCACCGTGACAATCATCTCCTACCCATCCAACTCCTACTCGGGAGCCACCGTCATCAATGACGGCAAGCTGATCATCGGTGGTCCCAATAACCTGCCGGTCATCTCCAGCACCAGCGTCACCGTCGGCGACAATACCGGTATCGCCGAATCCGCGGTGCTGCAACTGGGCTTTCTGGCTAGCGGTGTTGCTGCGAAAAACTACCAAATCGGAACCGCTTCAGCCTCTGCCGCAACCACCAGCATGACCATCAACTCCGACGGCTTGTTCGCCTTGAACGGCGGCAACAACGCCCTGATCAACCTTACCCTTACAGGCGGCCATGTGGATATGGGAGTGAACCCCTCATACAATACTTTATTGACCATCACCGGCAGTATCACCTCGAACGCCGCGTCCCAAACTGCCTTGATCAACAACGGTCATCTGGGCATGTCATCCGATTCCTTCGAATTCAATGTTGCCGACGGCGCAGCCAGCACCGACCTACAGGTCAATTCAATCGTTCAAAATGGTATCGGCTATACTGGTGGCACTTCAGGCACCAGCTTGACCAAGAAAGGCGATGGGACACTCACCTTTACCGGGACCAATGTTTATCAAGGCGTCACCAACGTTCAGGTCGGCATCATGAACATCCAAAACGGAGCGGCCCTCGGCATGACTGGCGTCTCCATCGGCGACCTCGATAACAGCACCACCGTCCAAAGCGGCGCGCAGCTACAGCTCCAGGGCAATATCACCGTCGGCAACGAAACTCTCACCCTGAACGGCACCGGCATCAGCAGCGACGGCGCCCTCCTCAACTATTCCGGCAACAACACCTACAACGGTTTGATCCGCTTGGGAAGCGACAGCCGCATCAATGCCAACACCGGCACCACCCTCACCATCGCCAACACCGGTGGCACCGGTGCCACCATCATCAACGGCAGCGCCCCCGGAAAAAACCTGACCGTGGGTGGCGCGGGCGACATCGCAATCAACAGTGCCATCGCATCTAATATCAATAACATCACCAAGGACGGCACCGGCACCCTCACCCTGGCCGGCAGCAATTCCTACGCGGGTGCAACCGCCGTCACCGCTGGCGCCGTGAAAGTCACGCATAACAACGGCCTCGCCGGCACCGGTGTCACCGTCAGCTCCGGCGCCGCCCTGCAGTTCGCCCAGGATGCCGGCAGCAACAATATCGCCGCCGTCAGCGTCGCCGCCAACATCACGGGCACGGGCCTCAGTAATGGCGGTGCCATCCAGAATCTCAACGGCAGCAATTCCTACGCGGGCAACATCACCCTCGCCGCCAACTCCCGCATCGCCGCCGAGTCCGGCAGCTCCCTCACCATGAGCGGGAGCGTCACCGGTGCCGGCTTCGCCCTCGACGCTGGCGGCGTCGGCAACACCACCTATAACGGCGTGATCAGCGGCAGCGGCACCACTCTCAATAAGAACGACTCAGGCACGGTCACCCTCGGCGGCGCCTCCGCCAATACCTACACCGGCGCGACCTCAATCAACGACGGCACCCTCACCCTCAACAAGACCGCCAGCGTCAACGCAATCGCCTCCACCGCTGTCACGATCGGCAACAGTACCGGTGCCGCCAATTCCGCCACCCTCCTTCTCTCGCAGAACAACCAGATCGTCGACACCGCAGCCCTCACCCTCAATTCCGACGGCCTCTTCAACGTCAACGGCAAGACGGAAACCATCGGTTCGATCGCCGGCTCCGGCAACATCCTCCTCGGCACCGGTCAGCTCATCTCCGGAGGAAATAATACCAGCACGGCCTTCTCCGGCACGCTCGCCGGCGATTCCTCCAGCATTTTCACCAAAGCCGGCTCCGGCACCCTCACCATCAACAGCGACGTGAATGCCATCCCGGGCGACTTCGCCGGCACGCTCAACCTCAACGGCGGCGGTCTTACCGTCAACGTCGACAACGCCTTCACGGGAACGGTCAACATCCTCGCCGGCACCACGCTCAAGCTCAGCGACGCCACCCTCAGCATTGCCAACCTCAACTTTACCGGCGCGGGCTCGATCACCCTCGATTTCAGCGGCACCGCCTCCATCCTCAGCGTCACCAATCTGGACATCGCCGCCGGCATCACGCTCAACATCATCAACTGGCAGAATGCCGCCGACTTCTTCTATGCCAGCAATTTCACCGGCGGCGTGCTCGATCTCACCGGCTCGGCTCCGATGAACCAGATCGTGTTCAATGCCCCCACCGGGAATGGAAACAACACCAAGGGGCAGAGCTACGACCATCAGATCACGCCCGTGCCCGAACCTTCCACCTACGGCGCCCTGCTCCTCGCCTCGATGGCCGCGTTTCTCGGCTACCGGCGCTACCGGCAGGCCAAGGTCTTGGCTAGGAGTTAGAAGTCCATCGTGGGGTAGGGGCCGTTGCCATCAACAGCCTCAGACATCCTTATCCCTGGGTGGAATCCGGGTGACACCAAATTGTCGGAAATTGAGTGATTCGTGTCTCGCTGCCAGGCAGCGCATCCGTGTATTCCGTGCTCTCCGTGGTTAAACTCCGAATTTTTGACCACAGATTGCACGGAATGCACGGAATCAGACCGGAGACGATGCAGCCGTATAAAAATAACCGTGGATGTCTCAAGAAATGGACCGCGTCGGATCGATCGCGTCTCGATCTCACGCCCTCTCTGTTGGTCTCATTTTCGTTCCACTCTCGTCCTCCCATCTCCAGTCGGGGGTCAGGATGTCTGAGCCTGGGCGCTTTAGGGCAAGCGCCCCTGCCCCCGGGTATTTCACAGACCGGCGAACATTTACTCCACCCCCCCCTGCGGGCATCAGCCTCAGACCTCCTGATCCCGTGGAATCAGGAGGTCTGAGCCTTCGGGTTATAAGCCCCTGCGAAGGGCACGCGACCAACCATATTATGCGACAACCGCGGCGCGCACGGTCGCTGATCTATGTTGTGTATTGCGCGCCGGGCCATTCTCTGCCATGGATTTTTCATGAGAAAAACCAGCAAACGCGAGTTCAGCGTCATCGTAGAGCGCGACGAGGAGGGGTACTACGTGGCGAATGTTCCAGAGTTGCCCGGCTGCCACACTCAGGCGCGTTCCCTCGACAAGCTGCTGGCCCGAGTTCGAGAGGCCATCGAGTTGTGCCTGGAGGTGGAGCGCGATGTGCCAGCGACCACAGAGTTCATCGGAGTCCAACGCGTCGCCGTCTGAGTATGCCACGGTTGCCTCGATTGCGTGGGCGCGAGGTTATCGCGGCCTTGCGTCGGGCGGGCTTCGAGGTCTTGCGCACCAAGGGCAGTCACCACTTCATGCGCCACCCGGATGGCCGGCGCACGGTGGTACCCGTTCACGCTGGCGAGACAATTGGCCCTGGATTGTTGAGCAAGATTCTCAAGGATGCGAAGATGGCGGCAGAGGAGTTTACGAGATGGTTGTAAGACTTGCCTTCAACGGGACCACTTCACGGTCGGCGACAAGCTTCTGAGCATTGGTCCCATGGCGAGTGAAGTCGATCGCCAACGTTATCATCGTTGCCAAATCCATTTTCATCGCGTTGTTTTCAGCGGCTTGCCGGGCAGTTTGAACTCATGGGCCTGAGTTCCTGTTGCCCCGTTGACCTGTGAACATCGCATCCGCGTTCCATCTCCGACTAATCCCATGCACCATCCCTGCCCACTCGCGCCCGCACCTCGCTGCCTGCTCGCTTCCGTCTCGCTCGCACTTGCTCTGGTGCTCCACATCCCCATCGCTGTCGCTGCGCCAAGTCTAAATGTCACATACAGTCCCCCCGTTAATATTATCCAAGGTAATGCGGAGAGTGAAAGCTACTTTACTGAAAGCTACTCACTTACTATTACAGGCCCGATAAGCGTGCCCGTGGGTGGATCCGTCACGGTGAATCTCGAGGTTCTGGTGTTGGACGCCCCGCCCGGCGTCTCCACCGCGAATGCCTTGAGCGCGGTATCACTCAATCCGTCCTCGCTTACCTTTACCGCTCCTTTCCAGCAAAAAGTCATTGTCGTCACCGTGAACGTTCCTCCAGGTCACAATCCGGGCGACTACGCCTGGTCGATCCGGCCGGCGAGCTGGCCGGCGGAATTGAATGTCACTGATCCGGGCGCGGGAATCAACGCCAGGCCCATTCGCATCTCCAGCGCGGCGCAACTCGATGCGGTGCGCAACGGATTGAGCGGTTCCTATGTGCTGGATGCGGATTTCGACCTGTCGCTACTTCCTTCGTTCGCCCCGATCGGCAGCGCCTCCGCTCCTTTCACCGGTATGTTTCACGGCCATGGACACACGCTTTCAAACTGGAGCGGAACCTCCTTTTTCGGAGTGACCGGTCCACGCGCACGTATTTCCGATCTGGCCTTCACCGGAGCTTCAGTCAGTGGCACCGAACCCACCGGCGGTCTCATCGGCGAAAATCAGGGCGCAATCATCGACGTGATCGTCACCGGCAGCGTGAGCGGGACGAAAAATACCGGCGGCCTGGTCGGTTTGAATACCGGTTCCATCACGGACTCGGTTGCCGCCGTCAGTGTCACCGCCACGGACGAGAACGCCGGCGGATTGACCGGGGAAAATCGCGGCATCGTGCAACGCACCCATGCCGCCGGTGCCGTGACGGGCACGACCAGGGTCGGCGGCCTCGCCGGCCTCAACACCGGCTCGGTGAGCACCTCCTTTGCCACCGGCGCCGTCAGCGGAGCCTCGGAGCTCGGCGGGCTCCTGGGCTTCAGCAGCGGATATATCAGCAACACTTATGCGACCGGGAGCCTCGATGGCGCCGGCACTGCGCTGGGCGGGCTCATCGGCGCGCTCGATGGCCCGCTCGCCAACTCGTTTGCCACGGGAGCATTTCTCGACAATGCCGGCGGCGGCCTGGTCGGAGCGATCCAGGCCAACGCCACGGTTGCCTCCAGCTACTGGGATACCCAAGCGAGCGGCCAGTCCACCAGTGCGGGCGGCATCGGCCATACCACGACGGAATTGCAGCAGCAGGCGACCTTCGCCGGCTGGGACTTCGCAAATATCTGGTCGCTCGCGCCGGACGCGTATCCGGCAATCCGCGCCGACGCCGATCCACTGCCAATCATATTTGGTTCTCCACGGAGTTTGTACCTCCTGGAAGGTGACGGTGTCCAGTTTGACGTCTATGCAGCCGGCCCCGGCCCGCTGAGCTATCAATGGCGTTACAACGGAGACGACATTCCCGGCGCCACGACGCAGTCGCTCGAACTTGGAGCCTTCCAGATCGCGATGGCGGGCAGCTATGATGTCGTGCTCACCAACCCTGCAGGGACCGTGGCCAGCCGGCCCGCAACCCTCGGACTCGCTCTTCCGCCCACGATTGTTACCCAACCCCAGTCGCAAACTGGGATTCAGGGTTCGACCGTAACTTTTTCGGTCGTGGCGGACAGCAATGCCAGCCCCTATTACGCCAGCCCATCTTACCAGTGGTGGAAAAACGGCACGGAGATCGTCGGATCTTCTAAAAGCCTCATCCTCTCCAATATCGGCCCCGCGAACGCAGCCGATTACTCTGTCGTCGTCAGCAATATCGCCGGCTCCGTCACAAGTTCCATCGCCACGTTGACCGTCATCACTCCGCCCCAAATCACCACCCAGCCGCTTTCGCAGGTCGTCGCCGTCGGGTCGGGTGTTACCTTCACCGTTACCGCCACCAGCAGTTATCCCCTCAGCTACCAATGGCAGAAGGACGGCATCGATATTTCCGGCGCCACCTCCGCCTCATTCGCCATTGCCAGCACGACGCTGGATGACGATGGCAATTACCGCGCCATCGTCAGCAATATCGCCGGCTCCGTCGCGAGTTCCATCGCCACGTTGACCATCACCACTCCGCCCCAAATCACCCTCCAGCCGCTTTCGCAGGTCGTCGCCGTCGGGTCGGATGTTACCTTCACCGTTGCCGCCACCAGCAGTTATCCCCACAGCTACCAATGGCAGAAGGACGGCATCGATATTTCCGGCGCCACCTCCGCCTCATTCTCCATTGCCAGCACGACACTGGATGACAGCGGCGACTACCGCGCCATCGTCAGCAATATCGCCGGCTCCGTCGCGAGCAATGCGGGGAACCTCAGTGTTCTCGCCCCGGTCCCGCCATCCATCACCTCGCACCCCGAATCTTCCCTGATCGTGGTAGGAAGCAATCTGGCACTGACCGTGGAATGCGAAGGCAGCCCCCCGTTCACCTTTCAATGGCAGAAAAACGGCACGGATCTTCCCAGCCAGACCGACCAATCGCTCTTGATTGAAAACGTCAGCGCGGCTGATGCGGGCGATTACCGGGTCATCGTCAGCAACGCCGTCGGCACAGCCACCAGCAACGCCGCCACCATCACGGTGGTTCTCCCCGTGACGATAACTACTCAGCCGCTTTCGCAAAGCACGGTCTTCGGTAGCAATGTGACCTTCTCCGTCGTGGCGACGGGTTCCGTGCCGATTTCCTACCAGTGGCAGAAAGACGCCTTCGACATTCCGGGAGCAAACTCATCCTCCTACACCATTCTGAGCGTCAACCCCACCGATCTCGCCAACTACGAGGTGACCGTCTCGAATTCCGTCAGTTCCGAAATCAGTGATGCCGCGTTGCTGACCGTCACGTCCCCGCAGGTCACGGCGGTTGATCATTACATCGTGACGGCCGGCGACCCCGGATTCACCCTGACCGTGACCGGCGTCAACTTCGCGCCCACCGCGCAGGTGCGCTGGAACGGGACGGCCCGCCCGACGCAGTATGTGAGCGGGACGGAGCTCACAGCGGACATCTCCGCCAGCGACATCGCCCTGACGTCCGACATCGCCACGGCGCTCGTCACGGTCGAGAATCCCGCCAACGACCTCTCCAACGCCCTGGCCGTTACCATCCAGTCATCCATTGTGACGGAAATACAAACGGAATTGGCCGACGAAGGCGCCACCGTCACAGTTTCGACCGCCCCCACCGCGCCCGAAAACGCCGGCGCGAGTGCCACCCTGGAAAATAACACGGACGGTTCGGCCCCCGCCACGCTGACTGTCGCCACCTACGATCCGGCCAGCAATCCCACGTCCGTGCCCTACTTCGACGTCGGCGGCGGGTTCCTCGATGTGCAGGTTTCCGGAGCCGACTCCGCCGACATTGCGAGCGTCAATTTCTACTATCCGTCCACCATCATCGGACAGACCGAGACCGATCTCACCTTGCTCTACTTCGACGGTGCCTCCTGGCTGCCCGTCCTGAGCAGCGGCGGGGCGGTGCCCGCCAAAGACACCAGCGACAATCTCGATGGCACCGTCTCCGGCGGACGCTTCACCGTCGTCCTCGATGGCACCAGCACGCCCCCCATAACCGGCCTCGGCGGCACGGTATTCACCTTCGCGCCGCCCCCCGCCAGCGGCGATAGCAGGCACAAGCCGAAGATAACCACCCAGCCGGAGGATCAAACGGTCACGACCGGCTCCGACGTCACGTTCAGCGTGACCGTTGCGCCGGGCGCACCCGTCACCTATCAATGGAGACTCAAGAACCAGCTCATTTCGGGCACAACCAGCGCTACACTCGTGCGGTCCAACGTAACTTCAGCCAACGCAGGCGACTATGTCGTCACGGTTACCAACGCCAAGGGTTCGACCACGAGTAAGAAGGCGACGCTGACGGTGCTGCCGCACGCTCCGGTCATTGCCGTCCCGCCCCAATCACAAAGCGCTAATTCCGGCGCCAGTGTGACCCTCAGCGTCACGGCCACGAGCGAGGCCCCTGTAACCTATCAATGGCTGTTTAACGGCAAAAAAATCGGCGGCGAGAAAGGGGCCACGCTTACGCTGACCAAATTGAAGTCGTCCGATTCCGGCGCGTACTCAGTCGTTGTGAGCAACGACGGTGGCTCGGTCACGAGCGCCGCAGCCACCGTGACGGTGCTCGCGTCCACCACCCGACGCTGACCGCTTTTCCGAGGACCGGAAAAACTCCTGCCACTGATAATAGAGAGGAGTCTCTTTTGAAGCCGTGCCCTACGGCTTCCCGATCCCCGCTGCCCGGAATCCGATCTTTCGGAGCGCAACCAAATCGAGGATATTACGGCCATCGTAAATAAACGCCGGCTTCGGCATTCCCGCAAAGATCCTCGCGAAATCGAGCGTCTTGAATTCGTCCCACTCGGTCAGCACCGCGATGGCGTGGGCCCCCGCACACGCTTCATAGGCGTCCTTGGCCACGGTGAGCCGAGGATTGTCCGCATCGCCGTTCAGCACGTCCTTCCGTATCTCGTCGGCCGCAACCTTGGGATCGTAGATGCACACCCGGGCGTGCTCGGCCAACAGGTCGCGGCTGACATTGATCGCCGCGGATTCGCGCGTGTCGTTGGTGTCCTTCTTGAAAGCAAAACCGAGCAGGGCGATTTTCTTGTCGGCGACGGTGTTGAACAGTTCCTTCACGATCCGCCCGGAAAAACGCCGCTTCTGCGCGTCGTTCATGGCGACGACTCCGTGCCAATAGGCCGCCACGTCCTGCAACCCGAAACTCTCGCACAAATAGGTCAGATTCAGGATGTCCTTCTGAAAGCACGAGCCACCGAATCCGACCGAGGCCTTGAGGAACTTGGACCCGATCCGGCTGTCCTTCCCGATGGCATTGGCCACTTCATCGATGTCCGCGCCCGTCGCCTCGCATAGCGCCGAGATCGAATTGATCGATGAGATGCGCTGGGCCAGAAAGGCATTGGCGACGAGCTTGGAAAGCTCCGACGACCAGAGATTCGTCGTGATGATCCGGTCGCGCGGCACCCACTGGGCATAGACGCTGACCAGGGCTTCGACCGCCTTGTCGCCCGCCGGCGTCCGCTCCCCGCCAATCAGCACCCGGTCGGGATTGGTGAGATCCTTGATCGCCGTGCCCTCCGCCAGAAACTCCGGATTCGACAGCACCTGGAACTTCAGGCCGCGCGTGTTCGACGCCAGGATGGTGGCGATCGTGTCGGCGGTTTTCACCGGAATGGTGGACTTTTCCACGATGATTTTCCCCGTCTCGGCGTGCTCCGCGATCGTGCGGGCCACCGATTCGATGAAACGGAGATCGGCCGCGCGGCCGGCACCGACCCCATAGGTCTTGGTCGGGGTATTCACCGCCACAAAGATGATATCGGCCTTCTTGATCTGGCCCGCCACGTCCGTGGAGAAAAACAGGTTCCGGCCGCGCGCCTGGCTCACCACTTCATCGAGTCCCGGCTCGAAAATCGGCAGCGTGCCGGCATTCCATGCCGCGATCCGCGCGGCGTTCATATCCACCACGGTCACCGTGATGCCGGGGCATTTCAACGCAATCATGGCCATGGTCGGCCCGCCCACGTAACCGGCACCAATGCAGCAGATGTTCATAATGAAAGAGGCCGGCAGGATGCCGGCCTCGTGCGATAAATCCAAGGACGATTTTGAGCGTCAGGCCGGGCTCGGCGCCGGAGTGCCGGCCGGGCCGGATGACTCCTTCGGGGTCGGCTTGTCGGCCAGCTTTCCACCATCAGCCGTGAGTTTCGGTGGTTTGACGCTGACGATCGGCGTGCGGATTTCGCCGTGCTGGATGATCTCCAATACATGCTTGCCCTCGATCGTCTCATGCTCGAGCAACGCCGCGCCGATCTTGTCCAACGAGGCGCGATTGTCGGAGATGATCTGCTGGGCCCGCTTATACTGGGCATGCAGGATGTCTGAAATCGCGATGTCGATTTTCCGGGCGGTGTCCTCGCTCACATGCTGGGAACGCGTGATGTCGCGGCCCAGGAACACGGTGTCCTGGTTGTCGCCCATGGCGATCGGTCCCAGTTCGCTCATGCCGTAGTCACAAACCATGGCCCGGGCAATGCGCGTGGCCTGTTTGAGATCGCCATAAACGCCATTGCTGAAGTCACCGGTCACCATTTCCTCGGCGATGCGTCCGCCCATCGCCATCGCGATCTGATTGAGCAGTTTTCGCTTCGGCTGGGTGAGGATGTCTTTCGTCGGCAGATAGGTCGTGCTGCCCAGGCTCTGGCCGCGCGGGATGATGGTAACCTTGTGCACGGGCATCGTGCCATCATCGAGCACCGCCTGCACGATGGCATGCCCCGCCTCGTGCCAGGCCACGAGCCGCTTCTCGGCATCGTCCATGACGCGCCGCCGTTCCCGGCCCCAGAGGACCTTGTCCCGGGCCTCGTCAATATCGGTCATTTCGACCTTCTTTTTGCCGCGCCGCGCCGCCAGCAGCGCCGATTCATTCAAAAGATTCGCCAGCTCCGCACCGGACAGGCCGGGCGTGCCCCGCGCGATGATGCCGAGCTCCACGTTTTCCGAGAGGGAAATCTTACGGGCGTGCACGCGAAGGATCTGCTCGCGACCGATGATGTCCGGCAGGTCGATGTAGACTTGGCGATCGAAACGGCCCGGGCGCAGCAGCGCGCTGTCGAGCACGTCGGGGCGGTTGGTCGCGGCGATGATGATGACGCCCTCCTGGGTATCGAATCCGTCCATCTCGACCAGCAGCGAATTGAGTGTCTGTTCCCGCTCATCGTTGCCGCCGCCCAGGCCGGCACCACGCTGGCGGCCCACCGCGTCGATTTCGTCGATGAAGATCAGGCAGGGCGCGTTTTTCCGGCCTTGTTCAAACATATCGCGCACGCGGCTCGCGCCGACACCGACGAACATTTCCACGAAATCGGAGCCGCTGATGGAGAAAAACGGCACGTCCGCCTCGCCGGCAATGGCCTTCGCCAGGAGGGTCTTGCCCGTGCCCGGCGGGCCAACCATCAGGATGCCTTTCGGGATCCGTCCGCCAATTTTCTGGAATTTCTTTGGATCCTTGAGGAAATCGACCACTTCGCTGACCTCTTCCTTGGCCTCGTCGCAGCCGGCCACGTCGGAAAAATTGATGCGATCCTTCTCGCGCGTGAGCATCTTGGCGCGGCTTTTTCCAAAACTGAGGGCTCCCTTTCCCGCCTGTCGCAGTTGGCGGACAAAGAGAAAATAGAGCAGGCCGATGACGATGACGAACGGCAGGATGTTGATCATCAGGTTCGTCAGGACCGTGGTGGCCGGCTTTTCAATGAATGCCTGTGTCTTCTGCAGCCGTTCCAGGCTGGCATCGGTCAGCCGGCCGGAAGCAATGAAGAGCCTCGGCGTAGCGCCCTCGTTTTTTGGGGTGGAAGGATTGATGGACCCAGTCACCTCAGACCAGTCGCGGCCGCCGGTGGCATCAGGCCGGATCGTGCCATCCGAAATCTGGCCCAACTCAGCGAGTTCCACCACCTGCTGGATTTTCATCCGGGCGGGCTCGGGCTGGCGGCCGGGGTTGAAGTAAAGCAGAGCAACCAAGACCCCGATTCCCACCACCCAGAAAAGGATCATCTTGATCGGAAATCCTTCAGGCGGGAGGCTTTTGAGGGGGCGACGCTTCTTGTTGTCTTCGTTGTCTGACATGAGGAGTTAGAGTGGTGTGGCAACGTGTAGGTTCCGCCCGGATATGTCAAACGCACGGGGGTTGAATTTGTTAAGCATTTTCCAGGGGAGCGCCTCGCGCATTCCTCGTTTTTTCGCCGCAGCGCGGCGAATTAAGGAGTTTGTCGGAGAGGCCTGCTCGCTTGGCGGAACGATTCTCGGGCTTCTTTCCAGCTTTCGGTCCCAAGTCCGACAAACTCCTAGCCTCTCTTGAATAGCAGCTTGCCCTGCTGGATAACCGCGAATCCGCCCACGCCCAGGCTGAAGCGAGTCGGCCGGGCGCGCTCGACCGCCCGAAGCAGCAGCTCGAAGCCCTGCCGCGACAGGTCCGTCCGCTGCCTTTGCGCGAGCAACCAACGATGCAACGCGCGGCGGGTGATGGCCCGCGGCATGCCCTCCAGCCGATGCAGGTTCAACTGCCGGTCACGCCCGAGGGGCGCCAGCACTTCCACCCAGGCCTCCAACGCGTCGTCATCCTCCTCCAATTTTTCGCGCGCCAGGGCCGCCCCGGCCAGCGCGTCCCGGCCGGCTGCCCGGGCCCATGCCGGCAGCACGTCGCGGCGGATCCGGTTGCGGAAATGGTCCCCGCGCGCGTTGGACGAATCCTCGCGCCAGCTGGTTCCGGCCCGGCGCAGCGCCGCCACCAATTCGGCTTTCTTGAGCGTCAGCAAGGGACGCACGTGAGTCCGCCCGCCTCCCGTCGGATGCACCGGCCGCGGGGCCGCCAGCCCGCCCGTGCCGCTGCCACGCGCCAGCCGCATCAGCATGCTCTCGGCGATGTCATCCTGCTGGTGCGCCAGCCAGAGGGTCCGGCTGTGCAGGCGCTTCATCTCGCGGGCGAAAAATCCATGGCGCGCCGCGCGCGCCTCCGCCGCGCTAACTGTGGGCCGGGTTTTATGCCCGCCAGTCGGGGATAAACCCCGACCTACAAGCCAAGCACCCACCACGATTTTGATCCCGAGCGCAGCGCAGACCCGCCGGCAGAATTTTTCGTCCGCCGTGGATTCCCGGCCGCGCAACCGGTGGTTGAAGTGCAGCGCCACGAGTCCCTTCCGCCGCTCCGGCCAGTGCGCCCACAACAGAAGCAACAACGCCAGTGAATCCGCGCCGCCGGAAAAAGCCACGCTCCATGTCCCGGATTTGCGTCGCTTCGCCGCCCACGCCAGCACCGCGGGGTGCAGCCGGGCGGAAGGCAGCAACGCCCCCACCTCCGCGGCTTTTTTCTGGAGGGCGGAGTTCCCGCGAGGCCGGTTCATGTGGGGTGTGGCGGCCTCGCCGGAGCTCGGCCCTCCGCGGTTGCGCCTCACTTGAAGCTGAGAAACTCCTTCCCGAAATACGGCACGAGCGCCGCGGGAATTTTGACGCGACCGTCCGCCTGCAGGTTGTTTTCCAGCAACGCGGCCAGCACCCGCGGCACGGCTAGGCCGGAACCGTTGAGCGTGTGCACCAATTCGGGTTTGCCCGTCGCCTTGCTGCGGAACCGGATCTGCGCGCGCCGCGCCTGGAATGACTCGTAATTCGAGCAACTCGACACCTCCAGCCAGCGCTTTTGGCCCGCGGCCCAGACCTCGAGGTCGTATTTCTTCGACTGGGAAAACCCGAGATCGCCGCCGCACATCAGGAGCACGCGGTAGGGCAATTCGAGTTTCTGCAGCAGCCGCTCCGCATCGGCCCGGAGTTTCTCCAGCTCGTCGTAGCTGGAGGAGGGATGAACCCATTTAAGCAGCTCGACCTTGTCGAACTGGTGCACGCGATTGAGCCCGCGCACGTCCTTGCCGTAGCTGCCGGCTTCGCGGCGGAAGCAGGGCGTGTAGGCGCAGCGGCACACGGGGAGGGCGTCCTCCTCGAGGATTTCGTCGCGGAAGAAATTCGTCAGCGGCACCTCGGCGGTCGGCACGGCATAAAGCTTGTCCGGCGTCGTTTCATACATCTGCCCCTCCTTGTCGGGCAGCTGGCCCGTGGCGGTCGCGCTGGCGGCATTGACGAAGATGGGCGGGCTCACCTCCGTGTAACCGGCCTTCACGTCCTCGTCCAAAAAGAACTGGAGCAGCGCCCGCACCAGCTTCGCGCCGTCGCCGATGAAAAACGGGAATCCCGCGCCCGTGACCTTCGCCCCGCGGGGAAAATCGATCAGCCGGTCGAATCCTCCGATCTCCCAGTGCGGCGTCGCGCACGCCGAGGCCAAGGTCACGTCACCATGCGCGGCGTGAACGACGTTCTCCTCGGGCGTCCTGCCCTCGGGCACGGTCGCGTGCGGGAGGTTGGGCAGGGTCAGCATGGCCTGGTGCCATTTTTCCTCGAGTTGCTTCAATCCCTCCTCCCGCGCCTTCACCTCGGCCGAGACCGCCTTCATTTCCTGGACCTTGGCAATGAACTCCGGCGCCCCCTTCTTCAAAGCCGCCATCTCGTTGTTGGCTGCCTTCTGTTTGGCCCGCAGGCCCTCCACCTCGGTCAGTGCCGACCGCCAGGCCGCGTCGAGCGCGAGCACCGCGTCGAGGTCGACGGTCAGGTGCTTCTTGGCAATGGCGGCGCGGACCAAGTCCGGCGTGTCACGGAAGAGTTTGGGATCGAGCATGTCGGGCTACGTTGAAGGGATATCCCGCCCATTGAACAACCCTTTTATCAGCGGCGGACCACCGCCGGAGGCCACGACTCAATGGCTAGCGGTCACGACCGTCCGGGCCATGGCCCGCTCCGCCGACGATTCGATGCGCTTGAACAGCCGGAAAACCTCCTTGGCCGAAAGCAGCCGCAGGTCGCCCACCGGGGCCTGGATCGTGTAGTTTTTCGGGCTCTTCACCGGATAGGGCCCGTATTGCCGCGGGTCGGTCGGCCCGAACAGCCCGATGGTTTTCAGGCCCATGGCAGCGGACAGATGCATCGGACCGCTGTCGTTCGAGATCACCCAGTCCGCCTTCGCGAGCAGGGCCGGCAGCGAGGTCAGGCTGGTGTTGCCAGTGAGATTGAGAAACGTGCCGTCGGGAAACGACTCCCGGCACGGCAGGTAATTGTTGCCCGCCCACACGACCTTCCGCCCGTCCTCGCGGATGAGCTGCGCGGTCAACTGGGCAAAGCCGTTCCATTTCTTGTTGCTCTGCCGGCTGTCGGGGAAAATCAAGACGGGCCGGACGCCCTTGCGCGGCTCCATGAAGCTCAAATTGAGCCGCTCCAGGTCGCGAAAACGCAACGGGCCGGTCAACCGCGGCTCGGCGCCGATCAGCGGGCAAAATTGCAGGAGGATGTCCAACACATGGCTCTGGCTTCCGCCCGGGGGCAGGCTGATCTTCTCGTGATAAAGCAATCCCGCGCCTTCACGCGCGTCGGCCCGGCCAGCCTTGCGCTTGCCGTGGCTCCACTTGGTCATGAGGCCCGTGCGCAGCAGGCCCTGGAAATCCATGACCAGGTCGAAGTTCTTCTGCCGCACCTCGCGCATCAGGCGCAGAAATCCGCGGGTCCCCCCGTCGCGCCGGAAGACATACACCTGGTCCACGATCCCGCAGGAGCGGACCAGCGGCGAAAATATGTCGCGCACGATCCATGAAATCCGCCATTCGGGCCGTTGCGCCTTCATCGACGTGGCGACCTGCAGTCCGTGGACAATGTCACGGAGCGCGGACGGCTTGATGATGAGCATTTCAGGCATGGGATGACGCCGCAGTCACGCGGGGGCGCGGCGCATTCGAACATTGTTCGGCGCCTCCGAAATGCAATTATGAACCCGCACCGCCCGGATTTTCGGGTGCAATTGAAAGTGAAGTCAGCTTGAGCCATTCCGGCGTAGCGGCAGGCGTCCCTGCCGAAGTTGACTCGCGCTCCGCCCACGCTCTTCCCGATCCCACCGTATCGGAGGCCTGTGGCTACTCCCAGGGCGAAGACTTCACTTTCAATTTCACCCCGGATTTTCCCCGCGTATTTACGCGGCTTGCGCCGCGCGCTCAGAGCGCCCGGGCCTGCAGTTCCTGCAAAGCGGCCAGCACCTCCGCCTGGTCCAGCTGGTCCAGTCGCCCCTCCGGGGCCTGCACAGAGCGATGTTTCGGCGCGGTCAATGGATAGGGCCCGAAGCGGGAGGGCGACGTCGGGCCGAAGATCGCGAGAACCCGATTGCCCGAGGCCGCCGACAAATGCATCGGCCCGCTGTCATTGCCAATGAAAGTGGCCGGTTGCCGGACCAGGGCGATCATCTGACCCAGGGGGCAGCCGGTCAGGTTGAGAAAGCGGCCCGCCGGCACCGCCATCGCTGGCTCAGCCGGTTCCCCCGCACTCCACGCGATCCGGCTGTCGGGCATGCTGTTGAAAATGGCCCGGGTCAGTTCGTTGAATCGCGGCCATTGCTTCCGTGCCCCGCGGCTGTCCGTGAAGATCACGAAATTGCGGCGCGGATCGCCCGCGAAAAAACCCTGCCACGGGAAGGAAGTGTCCGGTCTCAACCGCAGTGGAAAATCCAGCCGCGGCGCCACGCCGTCCGCGCGGAGGAACTGCTGCAGGATGTCCAGCGCATGGTGCGGCCCGGCGCCCCCGGGCAGTTCGAGCCGGCGATTGTAGAAAAACCCCGCGCCCTCGCGCGCGTCGCGCCGGCCCCATTTCTGGGGTGCCCGCGCCGCCGCCGTCATGATGCCCGAGCGCAACAACCCCTGCATGTCCCACACGGCGTCGAATCGCCGCCGGCGCAATTGGCGCAGCAGCTGCAGAAATGACCGCCAGCCGTCCCGCCGGCGAAAGATGATCGTCTCCTGCACGAATGGAGCCGCCTGCACGAGTGCGGCGAACCGCTCCCGCACCAGCCATGTGATCCGGCATTCCGGCCGCTCCCGGGCCAGGGTCTGCACCACCTGCAGCGCATGCACGATATCGCCCAGCGAGGAGGGTTTGATCACCAGGAGGCTTTGCATCAAGGAATGCGCAGGCTTGTGTCCGGCCCGCTTTTCTTCAACTCCATTCCCCTGCCACCCATGATATTTGACGCCCAGGAAATCGCCGCCCGCCAGACCGACCTCACCGCCCACTGGCACACCCTGACGCCGGCCGCCTCGGGCGAGGGCTTCGCCCGGCTGGTCGAGGAGAATCACCTGCGCAATTTCGCGCTGTGGCACGAGGAGGACATCGCCCGCCGTGACGACCTCGGCTTCGAGGCGGTCTATCGCGCCAAGCGCAACATCGACCGCTTCAACCAGGAGCGGAACAATTTCGCGGAGGAAATGGACAAGGCCGCCGTCGCCGCGTTGCAACCGGCGGAATCGGGTTGTCCCCGCAATTCCGAAACGCCCGGCATGATGATCGACCGCCTGTCCATCCTCGCGCTCAAGGAATTTCACATGCACGAGGAGACCGTGCGTCCCGGGGCCGGCGCCGCTCACCGGGAGAAATGCCTCGAGAAACTGGCCCGCATCCGCCGCCAGCGCGCCGACCTCGCCGGCTGCCTCGCCGACCTGTTTGCCGACGTGGCGGCGAAGTGCCGCACCTTCTCGGTCTACTACCAGTTCAAGATGTATAACGATCCGGCGTTGAATCCGCAGCTTTACCGTCACGCGCCGCAGTCCGGCCGCGCATGAGCCGCGCCAGCGATTCTTCCCGCCTCTGGCTGCCGCAGCACTGGCCGACCTGGGCGGCCCTCGGCTTGTTTTACCTCGCCGGGTACCTGCCATGGGCCCTGCGGCGTATCCTGGCTCGCGCGCTCGCCTGGTTTGCCTGGCACATCGTCCGGCTCCGCCGCCAGGTGGTGCTCACCAACCTGCGCCTTTGTTTTCCGGCGACTCCCGCCCCTGAGCGCCACGCGCTGGCCCGGGCCCACTACGAAGCTCTGGCCTTCGGTCTGTTTGAAACCACCGCCGCGTGGTGGAGCCCGTTCGAGACCCTGCCCGCCTATCGCATCAATGGTCGTGAGCATCTGCTCGCTGCGCTCGCACGCCAGAAAGGCGTCGTGCTGCTCACCGCGCATTTCACCATCCTGGAAATCTGCGGAACTTTCCTCACTCATGAACTCCCCGTCGGCTGCCTCTACCGCGATCCCAACAATCCCGTCGTGGCCCTGGCCATGCGTCGTCACCGGGAACGCGTCACCTCCATTGCAGTTCATTTTGACGACTTGCGCGGCCTGATCCGCGCCTTTCGCGCCGGCCATGCCATCTGGTATGCACCCGACCAGGCGAAGCGCACCGCTAGCTCCGCAATCCTGCCGTTCTTCGGCGTGCCCGCCATCACCAACACCGCCACCAGCAAGCTCGCGGAAATGGCCGGTGCCGTTGTGCCCTATTTCGCCCGGCGCGAATCCGACGGCTCCTACACCCTGACCATTCAACCGGCCTTGGAAAATTTCCCGACTGCGGACGCAAAGGCCGATGCCATCCGCATTAACCGGCTGATTGAGGAGAACATCCGTCTCGCGCCCGAACAATACTTCTGGGTCCACAAGCGCTTCAAGGCGCGCGGGCCCGGCTACCCGGAAGCTTATGCGTAACGATGCATTCAAACCCTCATTTCGCTCCCGCAATGGTGAGACCGAAAGGTGGAACCCGGCCTCCGGACGGGTTGGCGCGTTCGGCGCGGGAGAAAACGCGCCCGAAGCCCGCGTTCCACCCAACACAACTGCTTAGTGACCGCTTATGCTGCCTGACCGTCGGGCCGACAAACTCCTAGGTTCCCATGCACCTGCTCAAGCAACTCTTCCTCCATGTCCGCCTGCCGATCCAGCGCGGCCCCAACAAAGGTCGATGGTGGAGCATATCGACCGCCAAGAATTATTTTCTCGGCCGCTTTGTGCCGGGCAAGGCGGCCTGCCTGCCGCTCCTGCTCCGTCGCGGCGAAACGGGCTGGGACATCGGCGCGCATTGCGGCTACACCGTCCTCATCGAATCGCAGGCGGTCGGCCCCGGCGGTCGGTGCGTCGCTTTCGAGCCCAATCCCAGGAATCGTCACCTGCTCGGGCTGCACCTCAAATGGAACCGCACGGCCAATGTCGCCGTGCTGCCCTACGCCGTTAGCGGTGCCGACGGCGAACTGTCCTTCGGCTGGGAAGGCCACCAGCGCGCGAGTTCCATCAGCTCCCACCTCGGTGGCACGGGATGGAAGGTGCCCGTGCGGCACATCGACGGGCTCATTGCCTCGGGCGAAGCCCCGTCGCCGACCTTCCTGAAGATCGACGTCGAGGGCGCGGAACTCGAACTGTTGCGCGGCGCCACCCGGCTGCTCGCCCACGAACCGCAGCTGCTGATCGTTCTCTCAACCCATACCGCGGAATTGCACGAAGCCTGCGCCGCGCTGCTCCGCGCCGCCGGCTTTGCGATCATCGAGACCAGCGCCGTCGCGCTGGCCCGCGCCGAAGGCTGGGCCTCCCTCGGTGACGTCGACCTGCTCGCCTTTCGTCCCGGCCGCGCCGTGAGTGCGGCGGCCCAAGCGGCGTTCGCCGCGATCGGCCGGCACGGCTAGCCCGGCTGACTTTGCCATTGCACAACCGTGTCGTGCCAAAATGTGCTCCATGCTCGCAACCTTGATCCCAGCCAGACTGCTAAAGCAGCGCGGCGCGCTGCAAGAAATTCCGATATCCGGGTATTTCCCGGCACGCCGTGCCGGCTCAGGAGTTTGTTGGGATAAAGCAACCGCCGCCGCCAATGCTGTCCGGCAATTCAGAAGCATTGCGACGCGCAGGTCGACAAACTCCTAATCCATGGCCCCGCCCGACCCGCGCCCCCTGCGCATCCTGGTGATCCGCTACCGTTTCATCGGGGACACGGTGCTGGCGATTCCCTTTCTGCGCAACCTGCGCCGCGCTTTTCCCCTGGCCAAAATCGACGTGCTCGCCGAGCCGGTTTCCGGCGACACGCTGGCCCACTGCCCCTACAAGGATGAATTGCTCTTCTACGCGCCGCGATTGAAGGGTGAAAGGAAGCGCGCCGCGCAATTTCCCACCAGCTTGCTCGGCGCCGCCGGCTTCCTTCGCGGCCGGCGCTACGACCGCTGCTACATCCTGCGGCGTTCCCTCTCCAGCGCCATCCTGCCGCTGCTGGCCGGCATTCCCCATCGCGTCGGTTTCGCCACCGAAGGCCGCAGTTGGCTGCTCCAACGCAGCACGCCCTATGCGGACAAGCACGAGGTCGAGTGCTTCCTCGATATCCTGCGGGCCGATGGGATTCCGGTCACCGACACCCACAACGAGAACTGGACGGATCCCGCCGCCGACCAGCGCGTCACCGCGGCCCTGCCGGCCGGAAATCGCCCGCGGGTCTTCGTCTGCGCCAAATCGGTCGCCCCCGACAAGGACTGGCTGCCGGAGCGTTTCGCAGAAACCATCACATGGCTGATGCGCGAGCGGAACGGCGAGATCCATTTCTGCGATTCGCCCGCCAACGCCGGCTACTACGCCGCCATCCTCGCCGGGGTGTCAGCCGAACTGCGTCCGCACTGCCACGATTGGAGCGCGAAGCTCGGCATCCGCGAGGCCGGCTCGCTCATGCGCCACATGCACCTCTGCTTTGGCATCGACACCGGTTTCATTCACCTTGCCGCCTCGTTTCATGTTCCGGTCGTCGGACTCTACGGCCCGCTCGAGCCGTGGCGCTGGCATCCGTGGGACACGAAACACACCGTCCTGCGCCCGGCCGACGTGTCTGGCCGGGCTCCGCTGCGGCGACTGGCCGTAGCCGAGGCACAGGCCTCGCTCGATCCCTACCTGGCCAACACTCAATAATCTGATGCACGACTCGCAGCATATTTTTGCCGGAGCCTGCTTGCAGGCGATTCTCAACGCTCAATCGCCTGCCAGCAGGCTCCTGCAACAAGGCCCATGAATGCGAGACCCCGCGTGATTCACTTCGTCACGGGCGGCGGTTCCGGCGCCACCAAGGTGGCGCTTGAGCTGGCCTGCGGTCATTTGCGCACGGGCAACTATGAACCCTTGCTCGTGCTGCGCCGCAAGCGCGCCCCGCTCCCCGCCACCATGCAGGCGCAGATCGCCGCCGCGGGCGTGTGCACGGCCTGGGTCGATAGCTGGCCAAAATCGCGGACGTTGCGGCAGCTCGCGGCCCTGATTGCGGCCTTCCAGCCCCGGGTTTTTGCCGCCCACGGCAACAGCGAACACCTCTGGGGCCGCCAAGCTGCGTTCACCGCCGGAGTGCCGGTGGTCCTGCACGTCGAGATGAACTGCGAGCGCTACCCCTTCTGGCGACGGTGGGCGGCACGCAAGCTGAACGCCCGGACCACCGTCACCGTCTGCGTCTCGACCGGCGTGGCCGAGCACGTCAAAAAGCTCGGTCTGGCCGGCCCGCGAGTGGAGATCATTCACAACGGGGTGGAAGCCTCCCGTTACTCCATCGGTGCCCCGCCCTTCGCGGTCCGCAGCCAGGACATAATCATGGTCGCCCGCTTTGCCCGCCAAAAGGACCAGCCGACCCTCATTCGCGCCGCCCGGCGCCTGGCTGACCAGGGCTGGACCGGCCGGCTGCTCCTGGGCGGCGATGGACGTGCCACCCACCGGCGCGCCTGCGAAAAACTGGCTCGCTTGCTCGGTTTGAATGAGCGGGTGCAATTTCTCGGCCGGGTGACCGATGCCGCCCCGCTTTACCACCGCTGCCGCGCCGCGGTTTTGTCCCCCCCCTACGAAGGCCTGCCGCTGGTGCTCATCGATTACATGGCCGCCGGCTGCGCCGCCATCGGCAGCGAGGCGGCCGGCGTGACGGATGTCATTGAATCCGGGGTCAACGGCTGGCGGTTTCCAATCGGCGATGATGCCGCACTCGCCCGGACGCTGGCTCAGGTCCTCGCTGGCGGCCCGGCCGTCGAAGCCGTCGTCGCCCGCGGCCAGGCCCACGCTCCCGCGCGTTTTTCCCTCGGGAAAATGATCTCCCGCTACGAGGCGCTGTTCGCCGAGCTGCTGCAGACTGGCGTCGGGGCGCCTTAAGGTGCATTGCATCGTGACCGCCGCATCCCCTCACGCCATGCCCCTGCTCGAAGTCACCGACCTGCACACCAGTTTCCATACCCGCAATGGCATCACGCGCGCCGTCGACGGCGTCAGCTTTTCCCTCGGGAAGGGGGAAACGCTCGGACTGGTGGGTGAATCCGGCTCGGGCAAGTCGGTCACCTGTTATTCGCTGCTGGGCCTCGTGCCTCAGCCGCCCGGCCGGATCGAGGGCGGCCGCGCGATTTTCGACGGGATCGATCTTCTGCACTGTTCCCCCGCCCAGGCGCGGAGCATTCGCGGCAAGCGCATTGCGATGATTTTCCAGGATCCGATGACTTCGCTCAACCCCTACCTGCGCATCTCCGAGCAACTCATCGAACCGTTGCTCATCCATGAAAGCATCCCCCGGGGTGCTGCGCTCGACCGCGGCCGCGCCATGCTGGAAGCCGTGGGCATCAACGACACCGCGCGGCGCATCCATGCCTATCCGCACGAATTCTCCGGCGGAATGCGCCAGCGCGTGATGATCGCCATGGCCCTCATCCCCCGGCCTGAGATCCTGATCGCCGACGAGCCGACCACCGCGCTCGACGTCACCGTGCAGGCCCAGATCCTCGACTTGATCAAAAAGCTGCAGCAGGAATTCCACATGGCGGTCATCTTCGTGACGCATGACCTCGCCGTCGTCTCGGGCCTCTGCGACCGCGTGCAGGTGATGTATGCCGGGCGGATCGTTGAGACGGCCGACACCCGGACACTTTTTCGCTCGCCGCGCCACCCCTACACCAAGGCGCTCCAGCGGTCCATTCCCTCGCTGCAACCCAAGGGCCGCGAACTCCACACCATCCCCGGCATGCCGCCGGACCTGTCCATGCCCATCGCGGGATGCTCTTTTGCCCCGCGTTGCGAATATGCGGCCGGCTATTGCCGCCTCACCGATCCTCCGCTCCTGCCGGTCAACGCCAACCAGGCCACCGCCTGCCTGCGCGTGCAAGCGCAGGAGATTTAACTGCGGATGAACACGGATAACAGACAAATGCCCGAAGCCTGTCATTCTGAGCGCAGCGAAGAATCCAGCAGGATGCCCGCCGGCGGTTGTGCTGCTGGATCCTTCACTTCGTTCAGCATGACAGATGCGGATTGCGCATCCCATCCGCTTCTATCCGCGTAATCCGCGGGAGATTACCTTTCATGCCCGACCCCATCCTCCAGCTCCATGACGTGAAGACGCACTTCGCCGTCGAGTCGGGCTTCTTCTTTCGCAAACAAACCGGCACCGTCAGGGCCGTGGATGGCGTCTCTCTCAGCGTCGGGCGGGGCGAGGTGCTCGGCCTGGTCGGCGAGTCGGGGTGCGGCAAATCGACGCTCGCCCGCACCATTCTCCAACTCGTGCCTGCGACCGCCGGCACCGTCGTCCTGGAGGGCAAAAATCTCACCGCGGCTTCGGCGGCGGCGATGCTGGCCGCCCGCCGGAATCTGCAGATGGTGTTCCAGGACCCCTTCGCCTCCCTCAATCCCCGCCTGACCGTCTTCGCGACTCTCGCGGAACCACTGATCGCCCATCGGATCGTGCCGTCCAACCAGGTCGCCGGGCGCGTCACGGCGCTGATGGAGAAAGTCGGGCTTTCGCCCCGCTTTCTGCAAAAGTATCCCCACGAATTTTCGGGCGGACAGAGGCAGCGCATCGCGATCGCCCGCGCGCTCGCCCTGGAGCCGAAGGTCATCGTCGCGGACGAGCCGGTATCCGCGCTCGATGTTTCGATCCAGGCACAGATTCTCAACCTGCTCTCGCGGCTTTGCCGCGAGATGAACCTCGCGCTCATCTTCATCGCGCATGACCTGTCGGTGGTCAGGCATATCTCCGATCGGGTTGCCGTGATGTATCTTGGCAGGATCGTCGAGCTTGGGCCGGCTGTGGAAGTGATCGATCGCCCGCGTCATCCCTATACCCGCGCCCTGGTCAGCGCGATCCCTGCGGCCGATCCCGACAGCGAACGGACCAGGCAACGCGTCGTGCTTCCGGGCGATCCACCTTCGCCGCTCGATCCGCCCGCCGGCTGTGCGTTCCATCCCCGCTGTCCCTATGTGCAGGCCAAGTGCCAGGCCGCCGTGCCCCCGCTCATTCCCGCCGGTCCCGACCGCGAAGCCGCCTGTGTGCGTCTGGATGAAATGCTCCCGTGATTCCCGCCAATCGCACCGCTATTTCTAAATCCGGGCGCGCCTTTCGCGCTGGCCGGACGTGGTCCCGGTCGTTCGCAACCGCGGAAACCCACCGTTCAGCCAGCGGGCAATCCCAGCTGCCGGAGCGCCTCGTAAGTCGCGATGCCGGCGGCGGTGGAGAGATTGAGGGAACGCAGCGCGGCATTGGCATGCGGAATCCTGACGCTTTGCTCCCCGCCGAATTCGGCGTGGAGCCAATCCGGCGCTCCCGCCTCCTCGTTGCCAAACACCAAGCCATCGTCCCTGGCATAGCGGACATCCCAAAACGATTGCGCGGCGTGCGTCGTGAACAGCCACAAGCGGCGCGGCGCGGCCGGGCTGGATTTGAACGCCGCCCAATCGGCGTGCTGATGGACGTCGAGCGAGTGCCAGTAATCCATGCCCGCGCGCTTGAGATTTTTGTCCGTGATCTCAAAGCCAAGCGGATGGATGAGGTGCAACCGAACCCGCGTGACCGCGCACATTCGGCCGACGTTGCCGGTGTTCGGCGGGATCTGCGGTTCGCACAGCACGACATGAAGCATGGCAGCCACCAGCTTGTCGGCCGGCGTCGGATTCTGTCAACGGCGAGCTGGAGCGGGTCGGGGGGGGGGCAAATTTCAGGGGTAGGGGGGCAGCGTGCCCGGTCGACCGGGCCCGGGC
>OBEQ011681447.1_pt1 | contig 29939 bp, 26 predicted proteins | sample 1670901 | NCBI WGS metagenome assembly OBEQ01 (sample SAMEA104232315, study PRJEB22302) | groundwater metagenome | biome: forest; feature: aquifer; material: groundwater | place: USA | collected 2011-08-07 | depth 5.4 m
AAATCTCGCAAATTCTCAGCATTACGCTTTTCGAGAAAACCCATATCTACCAAGCACTTACGGGGTTTCAATCGCAAAATCAAAGACTCGAATCACCGAACCAATTGATGTTGCTCAACTTATAACCGGACAGTAGTGATTATTAAAATATCAGACAAAATCTCTTAGTTCTTTACTTGGTAGATCATATTCTCAATTTTAAGTTAACAAACTAAAATTTTTAGCAGAAAATACGATATACGATATATGAAAGAACCTTTTATTTTATTAGGGATTTAAACGTATTATGTTTCACGTGAAACACGAGTCTATTCTGATTTGTTGATTTTATCAATATAAATTGATAAAACAGAGATATCGCATGGAGATATTCCGGGAATTCTGGATGCTTGACCAATAGAAATAGGTTTTACACAGTTCAATTTCTCTTTGGCTTCGCGACCAATCCCATGAATTGACCCATAATCAATTACTACCGGAATTTTCTTTTTCTCGAGCTTCTTGAATTTTTGGACATCCGACAATTGTCTTTGAATATAGCCATTGTATTTGATGTCATTTTCTATTCTATTTAATAATAATATATCAGATTTATATATATTTAAATCATTTATTTCTAATGTTTTGACACTATTCTCTGGTCTTTTAATCCATTGTTCAGCAGTTATAGTCCCAATTCTAATCTGTTTCAATTTCTGCATCATTTCTTCTGCTTTGCTGGTTTGTTCGCAAGCTTCATTATATATTGCCTCCGGAATTAAGCCAAATTCGTGTCCATACTTCATAAGCCTTTGATCCGCATTGTCTTGTCTCAATAAAAGTCTGAATTCTGCGCGCGAGGTGAACATTCGGTAAGGTTCGTTTGTCCCGCGAGTCACCAAATCATCAATTAATACACCAATGTATGCTTCAGACCTGTCTAAAACGAAACACGGCTCGCCACGCAGTTTCCGTATCACATTTAACCCAGCGATTAAACCTTGAGCGGCGGCTTCTTCATATCCCGAAGTACAATTAATTTGCCCCGCTAAAAACAGATTCTCAACCGCTTTTGTTTCGAGAGAGTGTTGAAGCTGGGTGGGTGGCGCACAATCGTATTCGATCGCATATCCAAACCGCATCAGCTCGGCCTTTTCAAGCCCTTTGATTGACTGAACCATTTCAATCTGAATGTCTTGCGGTAAGCTCGTTGAAATCCCATTGACATAAATTTCTTCTGTGTCCCACCCTTCGGGCTCTAAATAAATCTGATGCTTTTCTTTGTCTGAAAATTTAACGACTTTATCCTCGATAGAAGGGCAGTAACGAGGACCAACGCCCTTGATGACACCGCAGTAAAGAGGGGAACGGTGCAAATTCTTTCGGATGAGCTCATGCGTCTTCGTATTCGTATAAGTCAAATAGCACGACAATTGTTTTTGTGTAATTGCTTTGGTGCGATAAGAAAATGGCTGCGGGATTTTATCTCCCGGTTGCTCTTCGCAAACGGAAAAATCAATGGTTGATTTTCTTAACCTCGGCGGCGTTCCCGTTTTAAATCTAACAATTTCAATCCCATTTTCCTTTAAGGAATCCGACAACCCAAGAGAGGGAGGATCTCCGCCGCGGCCGCCCGGGAAATTCACATCGCCCACATGAATCAGCCCGCGCATAAACGTTCCGGTCGTAATCACAGTGGTTTTGGCATAATAGGAAATTCCCGTTTGAGTTACAACGCCGATTACTTTTTTATTTTCAACGATCAACCGGACAACCTGATCCTGCTTCAAATCAATGTTAGGTTCGGCCTCAACCACTCTCTTCATAAAAAGTTGGTATTGCTTTTTATCTGCTTGCGCACGCGGCGCCCAAACGGCAGGACCGTTTGATTTGTTCAACATCCGAAATTGGATTCCGGTTTGGTCCGTCGTAATTGCCATCTGCCCGCCAAGCGCGTCAATTTCTCTGACCATGTGTCCTTTTGCAAGGCCGCCGATGGCTGGATTACAGGACATTTGACCGATCGAATCTATATTCATGGTAAGAAATAAGACGCGGAACCCAGCTCGCGCAATCGAAAGGGAAGCTTCTATCCCCGCGTGGCCTGCGCCAATGATGATGGAGTCGTACGGTTTGTGACTGAACATATCAACAAAAACTCATTTTTTATATTTTTATATAAGTCGTTTAAATAAAATAGGTTACAGAATTTAAAAGTAAGTTATGAACACTCTAACAACATTTTAATATCAACTAATGGTACCCAAATTTGAAGTGCCCACTATATTTAGTCTCGCTTGAAAAAATTATGCTCGTAAAATGAAAACGCGACTTGCAAAATTATTCTGCAGAAACTTGCGGAGTCCGGTGATGAAAAATCTTTTGATGAATAACGGTCAATAAATTATTGAGTGTCCAGTAAAGAACGAGTCCGGCTGGCAATTGATAAAAGAAAAACCCGAACATAATCGGCATAAATTGCATCATCTTTGCTTGCTCCGGCGAACTCATGCTTTGCTGAGGCGTCACTTTTTGCTGCCAAATCATCGTCCCAATCATGAGAATCGGAAGCAGGTTAAAATCAATCCCGATTCCCGGTATTTTTGTGAGACGGTCTGGTTGCGTAAGGTCTTTAATCCACCAGAGCGACACGCCTTTCAGTTCAACAAATTGCGACAGCACTTGGTAAAAACTAATAAAAATGGGGATTTGAATGATCATCGGAAGGCAGCCGCCCATCGGATTTACTTTGTGGCGGCGGTACAGTTCCATCATTTCTTTATTCATTCGCGTGGGGTCATTTTTAAACTGGGTCTGGATTGATTTTACTTTGGGTTGTACAACCTGCATTTTACGCATCGATTCAAAACTCATGTGTGTAAACGGACTGAACAAAACTTTGATCAAAAATGTCATGAATAAAATGGCGAATCCATAGTTGCCGGTTATTTTTTGGCAAAATCTAAGCGCAAAAAACAGCCAATGACGAACCGCGCCCCAAGTTCCTTGCATCAGGGTTTGTTCAAATCCGAAACCAAATGACTTTAAGTCTTCATAATATTCGGGCCCCGCGTAAATCAAAAAAGAAGTCTCAAACTTGCCGCCGGGAGCAACTTCTTCGGGCGCAAATTTCAACGTGGACTCCAGGGCATCTCTTTCAGGAGATGTTTTTGATTCGGCAGAAATTGCTTCTTTCTCCGGCTTTACAATCACTGTAAAGTATTGCTTAGTAAGAGCTTGCCAATCAATTGAGTCGCTCACCACAATAGGAGATTTTGCCATTTTTGACTCCTTAAAAACCCTGATCTTTCCGTTCTTTGGGGCGACGAACGACTCCAGCTGATCTTGATCGCGGTGAGTATGCTCTTTCCCGAAATAAATTTGGCTGGCTAGTTCGAGAGGAATTTGTTTGGCGGAACTGCTTAAGTTCTCAATTCCTACTGTCAGCCTAAATGCTGTTTTGTCTGAAATCAACGCATATCGCTTTCGAATTCTAAGTTCGTTCGCAATTTCAAATGAGAGTTCGATTGTTTTCGCATTTGGGTCTGACCTTTCCAACTTAAAATTGCCTTGCGCTATCGAAGTCGGTTGATTTGGAATTCCGATTACAAAAGCAGCTGCGCCACCGATTGGTTTCACTAAATAGACGGACCCGCTTTTTTTAAGCATAGACTCCTTCAAAAGCAATTCTGAAATTCCGCCGCCGAGGCTTGAAAATTTCGCGGAATAATTTTCATTTTCCAATTCGTAGTATTGGGCTGACTGGGCTTGGTGCAGAACCTCCTGCGTTTCGTGTTTCGTGTTTAACCCCGGCGGCACTGGTTCTTGAGAGGTGTTGAGACTTTCTCGAAAGGCCGGAGTATGCGCTTTCTTCGGATAAAAAATAGGAGAGTAAAAAATAACCAATACTAGGAAGGATAAAAAAATAGCAAGAAAATATCTTTGTTCTGTATTCATAAAATTTTACTCAACGGGATCGTATCCGCCGGGATGAAACGGGTGGCACCGCACGATTCTGTAAAAAGCATTTCCCAGTCCGTGCAAAATCCCTTTCTTTCTTATCGCTTGCTTAGAATATTCAGAACATGAAGGATAAAACCGGCACTCGCCGCCAAAAAAAGCGGAAAGTGTTTTTTGATAAATAGAAATTAAAAAAATAAGAAAGCGTTTCATTTAAACAATTTTGTTTTTTGGAACAACGGGGTTAAAACTTTCTCTATCTCTTTATAATTAAATAACTTATATTCGTTCACCTGTACAACAATATAAGCAGCCGGATCAATTTTAAATTTGTTCAATCTAAAAAATTCTTTCAGGACGCGGCGCACACGATTCCGCCAAACGGCCGTTTTTGTGATTCCTTTTCTAACAGTCACGCAAAACCGCGGCTCTCCCAAAAGTCTATCCTGGGCAGAGTTTGCGCCTGGAACCATTCGCCACTTCACCACAAAACCGTCCCCCGCCAACCCGTGTGGAGATTTTAAAATCCACCGGATGTTCAATGAATTCCCCACTCTATTTTTCTTGCCAAAAGACTTATCCACTGGAAATCGCTCTCACAACATGCTCAGCGCACGAGATTGTTCAAGCGCAAACATCACAAACAAGTTTATGGGGTTTTGGGGTGGCAAAAACTAAACCTGCGTAAGTTTCTTGCGGCCTTTGCGGCGTCGCCGTTTTAAAACTAGTCTCCCTTTCGAGGTAGACATTCGTTCTAAAAAACCGTGCTTTCTTTTGCGCTTCCGTTTTTTTGGTTGATAAGTTCGTCTCATGATTTGGAATTATAGCAAAAGACGGTTTTTAAGTAAACTTGTTATAATGAAAAAAGAACTACCGAGACAAGCCCCTGTCGGTGCTTACTGCTGTGCATTCACATGGATTAGCCTGTGTTAATTTTGCGGTGGTAGCTTGAAAAGCACAAAATTAAAGGTAGACTTTTTTTTATGCACTGCTAAAATGTGCTTCGTTGAAATATTATGAATGGGGTAATACGCCTATAATCTAAAGAAAAATATTACGTGTTCATATCCTGTTTATAACTTGTTCATTATTTTTATCATTAAAAATTAGTTGTAAGTCATTTAATATAAATATCTTATGACAGATCAGGTATCGCAAAAACCAGTTGTTGAAATCTCAGAAATCTGGAAAAAAATTAGAGCGAAAGTTCATGAAGAATTGAGTGAGCAAAGCTTTAAGGCCTGGATAGAGCCTGTTGCTTGTAAAAATTTAGATGACGACTCACTTACCTTACTCGTCCCCGACAAATTTTACGGGGATTGGGTAAAAGAACACTATGAAACTTTAATTCAGAGCGCAACCGCAGAACTTACCGGAAACCGCCCGGTTATTTTGTACGAGGTTTCCGAACCCGCCCAACCGCCGGTTACTGAACGCCGTCACGCCAATGTGAATACAAAAACCGAACCCGCCCAAAGTAGTAAAGCAGACGGGTTGGAATTGAATTCAAAATATACATTTGAAAGTTTCGTGGTAGGACCCGGAAATCGCTTTGCACACGCGGCTGCTCTTGCTGTGAGCGAGGAATTGGCAAAAAGATACAACCCTCTTTTCATTTACGGCGGCGTTGGGCTTGGTAAAACACATCTTCTTCAAGCAATTTCCTATTACGTTTTGAAACGCAATAAAAATTTAAAAGTGGTTTATATCTCAAGCGAGAAATTCACAAACGAACTCATTACAGCAATTCAGTCCCGCTCGACAACATTGTTCCGTGGGAAATACAGAGAGGCGGATCTTTTGCTCATTGACGACGTCCACTTCATTGCGGGCAAAGAATCAACCCAAGAAGAATTTTTTCATACATTTAATACACTCTATGATGCACACAAACAAATTGTTGTGACAAGCGACAGACCGCCGAGAGAAATCCCAAGCCTTGAAGAGCGCCTTGTGTCACGGTTTGGCTGGGGGTTGATTGCTGACATACAACCGCCGGAACTGGAAACCAGAGTCGCTATTTTGAGAAAAAAACTGGAGAAACAAAACGCAATTGTCCCGGACGATGTATTGTTTCTAATTGCGGAAAAAATTCGATCAAACATCCGGGAGTTGGAAGGCGCACTCATTCGCGTCATTGCATATTCTTCGCTGACAGGAACCCCGATGAACACATCGCTTGTGCAAACGGTTTTACGGGACTCTTTCAAAGAAGAGGAAAGTAAAATTACAATTGATCATATTCAGCGCTGTGTTTCCGACTATTTTGGTATTAAAGTTTCCGACCTGCGCGCGAAGCGGCGAACAAGTTCTATTGTTTTTCCGAGACAGCTTGCGATGTACTTTGCAAGGGGATTAACCAAGTATTCCTTACCGGAAATTGGTGATTATTTTGGCGGGAGGGGACACGCAACGGTTCTTCATGGTGTTAATAAAATAAAAGGAAAAGCTGATAACGATAAAGAAGTGAAAAGAGTGATTGATCAAATTTCTTTTTTAATCAAAAAGTAGTGTTTTTTATGAGCTGTAGATAAACTGGATATGAACAGGTTGTTTTATATGTAAGTTATTTTAATAAATATACTTACATTAGTTATCAACAATAAAATAGAAGCCTACTAGAACTACTATATATTTAAATTAAAGGAGTATATTAGTATGGAAATCCAAATCCAAAAAAACGACCTGGTTTCTTCACTAGGGTTAGTGATCGGCGCAGTTAATGCACGGAACACACTACCCATTTTAACCAATGTGCTTGTTGAAACAATAGGGATGGAAGGAATCCGGCTAACGGCAACAGATTTGGAAGTCGGTCTATGTACCACTGCGGAATCAAAAAACTTAAAAGAAGGAAGCATTACTTTACCCGCCCGAAAGTTTTATGAAATTGCAAGAGAACTAGCAGATGAAGAGGTTTTGATTACAGTTGCAAAAAACAATGCCGTAAACATTAAAACAGGAAAAACATATTGCCGCATCATGGGATTAGGAAAAGAAGACTTCCCAAAACTTCCGGAAATAACTCTAGAAGGTGCCATTGAGCTCGACCAGCATGTGGTAAAAGAATGTCTTACACTGACTTCGTTTGCAATTTCCTATGACGAAACAAGATATGTTTTAAATGGTATTTTAATTAATGTTGACGGGAGTAAAATCAGGTTTATTGCGACAGATGGCCGCCGGCTTGCGTACGTTGAAAAAGAACTAGAAACGAAAGCGGCAAAAACCCTTCAGTTTATTATCCCAACTAAAACCGTTAGCGAACTAAGTAAAATATTGGGAGATAGCGGGAAAGTCAGTATTGTCCACACGCAAAACCAGGTTGTTTTCCATATGGGGAAAACATTTTTAGTTTCTAGATTAATCGAAGGACATTTCCCGAATTACGAACAAGTTATCCCGAAAGAAGAAAAAACAATCGGATCCGTAAACCGACAAGCGCTTTTATCCGCGGTAAAAAGAGCAGCTTTATTTACGTCACAAGATGCTCAAGCGGTCAAATTAGATTTTGTGAAGGATAAAATTTTAATCTCTTCTCATTCTCCAAATCTTGGGGAAGTGAAAGAAGAAATTGATGCGGAAATAAGCGGAGAAGATGTATCAATTGGATTTAACCCACATTACTTGCTTGATGCGCTCAAAAATATCGACATTGACAACGTGTCCTTATCGCTTACAAAACCCGATAAGCCTGGCTTACTAAAAGCAAAAAATGACTATTTATATGTAGTCATGCCGATGCAAATTTCTTAAATGACAACACACCCGCTCGCGCAAACCATCAAGAACGTTTTCTCAGAGTTATCTGCTCCGCCGAAACAAAAAAATGCAAGGCTGGTGGATGGATGGTCTAAAATGGTGGGGGAGCGAATTGCAAAACAAACAACACCAAAATTTGGGAAATCAGGTGTTGTGGTTTGGGCTGGCAACTCATCTCTTGCGTATGAGCTTAGCCAAAAGTATGGAAGCGCGATTTTAAAGCGGCTTCAGAACGAATTCGGAGAGGAAGAAATTAAAAAGGTCTGGTTTTGCGTCGGAGCGCCTCGTTAATTTAAACCGCAAATATGGCAACGATAGAAAAAATCAAAAGAAAAAGCGGCAAACAAGAAGGTAAACAAGTGGCAAAAACAAATGTAACTTATGATGCGACAACCATACAAGTTTTAGAAGGCGTGGAAGCAGTTCGCAAACGCCCCGCCATGTATATCGGAGATACAACCGCGCGCGGGCTTCACCATTTGGTTTATGAAGTGGTTGACAATTCTATCGATGAAGCCCTCGCGGGTCATTGTACGCGCGTTGAAGTCATTATGTATCCAAACGGCAGCGTTACCGTAAACGACGATGGCCGCGGCATTCCGGTTGACATCCATAAAACGCAGAAAAAGTCAGCCCTTGAAGTGGTGATGACTACACTCCACGCCGGCGGAAAGTTTGATAACAAAGCATACCGAGTGTCGGGAGGGCTTCACGGGGTCGGTGTTTCCGTGACAAATGCACTTTCAGAGTGGTGTGAGGTAAAAGTTTCCCGCGACGGGAAAATTCATCATCAAAAATATGAGCGCGGAAAACCGGTATCAAAAGTCACCGTCATCGGAAAAAGCCGGACGACCGGAACCTCGGTTACCTTTAAACCCGACACGCAAATTTTTTCAACCACAGAACTTAGTTTCGACACACTTTCAAACCGGCTTCGCGAACTCGCGTTCTTAAACAAAGGAATTGAGATTTTAATTACGGAAGAGAAAACCAAAAAACAGCACAACTTTAAATACAACGGAGGGATCGCAGAGTTTATTCAATATTTAAACCGTAATAAAACCCCGATTCACCCAAAAATTTTCTACGTCGACAAAGAAAAAGACGAAGTCCAGGTCGAGTGCGCGCTTCAATATAACGACGGTTACAGCGAAGACATTTTTTCGTTCGCAAACAACATCAACACCACTGAAGGCGGGACACATCTCAGCGGATTCAGAACGGCGCTTACACGAGCGACCAATCAATATGCGAAAGGAAAAAATTTACTGAAAGATCTCGAAACTTCTTTGAGCGGGCAGGATCTTTCGGAAGGTTTGGTTGCAATTATCAATGAAAAAGCCAAGCAACCGCAGTTTGAAGGCCAGACAAAAACAAAACTTGGGAACAGTGAAATTGAAGGCATTGTTTCTTCCGTGGTATATGACGCCATCAGTGATTTTTATGAGCGAAACCCTGGCGTTGGGCATAAAATTGTCGATAAAGCCGTGCTCGCGGTTCGGGCGAGAGAGGCTGCGCGTAAAGCGCGTGAGCTCACGAGGAGAAAAGGCGCGCTTGATTCAGCAGCGCTTCCGGGGAAACTTGCAGATTGTTCGGATGGTGACCCCAAAAACTGCGAGCTGTATTTGGTAGAAGGTGATTCGGCCGGCGGTTCCGCAAAACAAGGACGTGACCGGCGGTTCCAAGCGATTCTCCCGCTTCGCGGAAAAATTTTGAATGTTGAAAAAGCTCAAATCGACAAAGTTCTCGGCAACGAAGAAATCCGCGTGATGATCACCGCCATCGGGGCCGGCGTTGGAACCCCGGGTGTTGAAGACGGATTCAACATGGAAAAATTACGCTACAACAAAGTCATCATTATGACAGATGCCGATGTCGACGGCGCTCACATTCGCACACTTCTTCTCACGTTTTTTTACCGGCAAATGCGGAAGTTAATTGAAGAAGGACATATTTATATCGCGCAACCGCCGCTTTACCGGATCAAGAAAGGAAAGCGGGAAGAATATGTCGAAACCGACGAAAAAATGAGTAACATTTTAATTGAAATGGGTTCCGAAGGAACGGAACTCAAACACATCAAAAAGGAAAGAACCTATTCCGGCAAGGAACTCACGGCGTTTTTGGAAATCGTCTCCGGTTTGAATGCGTTCAAAGATGGAATCGGAATGAAAGGAATTTCATTTGAAAAATACTTGGAAGCTTGTGAACCGAAAAAACGCGGTTTCCCTTGTTATTTGGTGTATTTGCCGGGCGAAACGGAAGGGAAATTTGTCTATTCGGATGAAGAGTTAGCGAAACTTACCGAAAGCAAAGAGAAACCAAAAGCAAAAGAAAGCTCTAAAAAATCCGCCGATTCGGAAGAAAATAAAGAGCCTGGGGGCGGAGCTGAGGAAAAACCGGCACAGGTTGTCGAAATATTCGAAGCCCGGGAATTTGAAAAGTTTGTCAAAAAACTTGAAAAATACGATCTGTCCGTCTCAGATTTTCACGCCAATGCCGGATCAGCGTTTGAACTGAAGTCAGGATCAAAAACGATCCCGATTCATTCTGTCCAGGAAGTTTACGAAAAAATCAAAGAGCTCGGCAAAGAAGGAATCAGCGTCCAGCGCTACAAAGGGCTCGGCGAAATGAATCCGTCGCAGCTTTGGGAAACGACCATGGACCCGGGGAAACGGACCATTTTGAAAGTAACCCTCGAAGATGCAGTTGCGGCTGAAGATATGTTTACAACTTTAATGGGCGAACGGGTTGATTTGAGGCGCCAATTTATTGAGCGACGCGCGAAAGCGGTCCGAAATTTAGACGTTTGATTTGGAATTTTTATTCGGAGAAAATAGTCAATGGCTGGTGAAAATATTTTTGCATTAAATGAAAAAGTAATTCCGGTTCCGATCGAAGACGAGATGGAGAAAAGCTACATCGATTACGCGATGAGCGTCATCGTGGGGCGCGCACTTCCGGACGTTCGAGACGGCTTAAAACCGGTTCACCGCAGAATCCTGTACGCCATGAATGATTTGGGGCTTTCGCCCAACAAACCGTATAAAAAATCCGCCCGTATTGTTGGAGAAGTGCTCGGGAAATATCACCCGCACGGCGACCAGGCGGTTTATGACACGCTCGTCCGTCTTGTCCAGAGTTTTTCGCTTCGCTATCCGTTGATCGACGGCCAAGGAAACTTTGGTTCCGTGGACGGCGACAATGCGGCGGCCATGCGTTATACGGAAGCGCGGCTTGCGCCAATTGCCACCGAGTTTTTGGATGACATTGAAAAGGATACGGTTGAATTTGCGCCCAATTTTGACGAATCCCTTTCAGAACCATCCATCCTTCCGACGCGAATCCCCAATTTTTTGGCGAATGGCTCAAGCGGTATTGCGGTCGGTATGGCGACCAATATCCCGCCGCACAATTTGCGCGAAGTGGTAGACGGCATGATTGCGATGATTGACAACCCTGAAATTGAAATCAAAGAACTCACGAAGATTATTAAGGGGCCGGATTTTCCCACCGCCGGGGTCATTTGCGGCCGAGATGGAATCAAATCTGCTTATGAAACCGGACGCGGCCGGATTGTGGTGCGGGCGAAAGCTTCGATCGAATCTTCCGAGACAAAAGGGAAACGCGACGCCATTATCATCACGGAAATTCCTTATCAAGTGAACAAATCCAACCTGATCGAATCAATCGCACGGCTTGTGGAAGATAAAAAAGTGGAAGGCATTTCCAATCTCCGCGACGAATCTGACCGAGACGGTATGCGGGTTGTCATTGAACTCCGCAGAGACGCTAATGCAAATATTATTTTGAATCAGCTTTTCAAACACACGCAGATGCAGGAAACCTTCGGCGTCATCATGCTTGTGTTGGTCGACGGGCAGCCGAAAGTTTTAGACATCAAACATGCCTTGCAGCATTTTATCAATTTCCGGGTGGAAGTGATCCTCCGCCGGACAAAATTCGAACTCAAAAAAGCCGAATCGCGGGCGCATATTTTGGAAGGTTTGAAAATTGCGATTGCAAACCTCGACAAAATAATCAAAACCATCCGCGCATCAAAAAGCCCCGAAATTGCAAAAGAAGCATTGATGACGAATTTCAAGTTAAGCCCGGAGCAAGCCAAAGCCATTCTTGAAATGCAGCTCCAAAGACTTACCGCGCTTGAGCGCGAGAAAATTGAAGAAGAGTACCTTGAGCTTCTGAAAAGGATTGAATTCTATCAGGCAATTTTGAAGAGCAAGAAGAAAGTTCTCGAAATTGTAAAAGAAGAATCAAAAGAAGTTGCAAAAAAATACGGCGACGAGCGCCGGACAGAAATTGTGGCTGCGGAAAAAGATATCGCAATCGAAGATTTGATCGTAGAGGAAGATGTTTTGATTTCTATTTCTCACAGCGGCTACATCAAAAGAATTCCCGTGAGCATGTACCGCAGGCAAGGCCGCGGCGGCCGCGGCGTGACAGGTGGTGGTGTAAAAGATGAGGAAACAGACTTCATCGAAGATATGTTTCTTGCGTCTACGCACGATTACATCATGTTTTTTACCAACAAAGGCCGCGTTTATTGGCGGAAAGCATACGAAATCCCTCAGGGGTCGCGCCAGGCAAAAGGAAAAGCGATTGTGAATCTGCTTGCGCTTGGGCAAGATGAAAAAGTTTCAAGTTTTATCCAGGTTAAAAAGTTTGACGACAAACATTTCCTTTTTATGGTGACAAAAAATGGCGTTGTGAAGAAAACCAATTTGGAAGCCTACTCTCATCCACGCACCACGGGAATCCAGGCCATCAGGATGAAAGACAAAGATGAACTGATCGGTTGTAAAATTACAACGGGGAAAGACGAAATTTTTCTTGCCACAAAATCAGGGAAAGCGATTCATTTCAAAGAAAAAGACATTCGCGAGATAGGGCGCACAGCAGGTGGCGTTCGGGGAATCCGGGTTGACAAAAAAGACGAAGTGATCGCTGTGGAAATTGTAACGCCAAGCGCAACCGCACTTACTGTGACAAGCAAAGGCTTTGGGAAGAAGACGCTTTATAAAGAATATCGGCTGCAATCGCGCGGCGGAAAAGGAATCATCAACACTAAAGTCACCGATAAAAATGGCCACGTTGTCAATGTCATTACAGTCCGAGAAGAAGATGAAATTATTGTGGCGACGGAAAGCGGTATGGTGATCCGTTGTGCGGTCAATCAAATTCGGACCTGCGGCCGGAACACGCAAGGCGTTCGCATTATCAAGGTGAAAGACAAAGACAGTGTCGCATCCGCTACGCGGGTTGTAGCGAAAGAAGCCAGCGGTTCAAACGATAACGATTCAAGTAGTAGTCCCTAACCTGTCAAGCTATAATCCACCCCATGCTCGACATCAAAATCATCCGAGAAAATCCAGATTTTATAAAACAGGCACTCTCCGGTAAGAGGGTGCCAGGCGGAGAAATTGACCGCTTGCTTCACTTAGATACCGAAAAACGGAAATTACTCGCCGAAGCAGATGAATTAAAAACAAAACGAAATAAACTAAGCGATAAAGTGGGACGTCTTAAAGCTTCCGGAAAGGACATTACACGCTTACTGGATGAAGGAAAGTTAATATCCCAAAAAACGTCTGAAATTGATAAGAAAGTGGGGGAAATTAGTAATTTAATAGATAGTATATTACTTAATATCCCAAATATACCGGATAATTCAGTACCAGTTGGAAAGGATGCTTCAGCAAATAAAATAATCAGGGAATTAGGTGTAAAACCAGTTTTTCAATTTAAACCAAAGGATCATTTGGCTATAGCCACCGATCTTCAGTGGCTTTCTATGGAAGCTGGGGCAAAAGTGGCTGGGAGTGCCTTCCCATTTTATATAGGAGAAGGAGCGCGGCTTGAGAGAGCTTTAATTAATTTCATGGTGGATCTCCACGCAAAAAAACATGGATATAAAGAAGTTTGGCCGCCGCTTCTCGTCAATCGTGCCAGCATGACCGGAACCGGGCAGCTTCCCAAATTTGAGGAAGACATGTACCGCTTAAAGGACGACGATTTCTTTCTCGTCCCAACGGCTGAAGTTCCGGTCACAAACTTCCACCGGAACGATGTTTTGGAAGAAAAAGATCTTCCTGTTAAGTACGTTGCGTATTCGCCGTGTTTCAGGCGGGAAGCCGGTTCGTACGGCAAAGACACAAAAGGGCTTTCGCGCGTTCACCAATTTGACAAAGTGGAAATGGTTAAATTTGTAAAACCGGAATCGTCACTGAATGAACTTGAGAGTTTGGTTCATGATGCAGAAGAAGTGTTGCAGCTTCTCGAAATTCCTTATCGGGTGGTTTTGCTTTCAAGCGGGGATATGAGTTTCGCTGCGGCGAAATGTTATGATATCGAAGCGTGGGCTCCGGGCGCCAACAAATGGTTTGAAGTTTCAAGCTGTAGTGTTTTTACGGATTTCCAAGCGCGCCGGGCAAACATTCGTTATAAACCAAAAGATGGTTCGAAGCCTCGGTTTGTCCATACATTGAATGGGTCCGGAGTTGCGCTTGCAAGAACGGTTTTGTGTCTTCTTGAAAATCATCAAAAGGAAAACGGGTCCATTCAAATGCCGAAAGCACTTGAGCCGTATTTGGCATAATCAATATTTGGCGCCGTTCAATTCTGGGAGAGGTGGCAGAGGGGTCGAATGCGGCGGTCTTGAAAACCGTTAGGCCTGCAAGGGTCTCGTGGGTTCGAATCCTACCCTCTCCGGAGTATTTGGCAACCTAGGTCACATTTCAATGTGACGGCACGAATGTTCTTTTTGTCAGATTGAAACCTGACCTACATCGCTGACCGTTGGGTCGCATAGCCCGGCCTCAGTTATTAATTAATAGCTCGAGATCAACATCGTTTTGTGAATTATGGAGAGGTCGCATAGCCCGGTTTAGTGCGGCGGTTTGCTAAACCGCTGTGGTACTGAAAGGTGCCACCGGGGGTTCAAATCCCCCCCTCTCCGTTCTTGTTTTTTGTGATTTTGTAAGTTATTTATTGACAGCAAGTTGTGATTTTGATACCATCCTCATTGTTGGTCTTGTGACCATTTTATGACCAAAATGAGGAAAAATGGGCTCAATTTACAAGCGTAAAGACAATTGGTATGTGGATGTGCGGGTCAATGGACGGCGCCTCCGCCGGAAAGCCGGAAAATCCAAGACGCTTGCCCAACAGCTTCTTAACGACCTCGAATTAAAAGCCCAGCGCAATCAACTCGGCTTCCTCGAAAGAAAAGAAGTCCCTCTTGAAGAATTTATTCAGCAGTTTTTGACTTACTCTCAAGCCAATAATCGGCAATCGACAACCAATCGGTACAAAGGCGCTATGGGTGTATTTCTCCGGTTCATCAAGGAGAAGACACAAGTTAAACGCTTGAGCGATCTCACAACAGACATCATTGAACAATTCAAGGCTTGGAGGAAATCAATTCCCGTTGCTCGAAATGGCGGCGACCCGAAGAAAGTCAAAGCAGAACATGTGTCGCGGGGCGCGAAGTCTTATACGGTGAACTTTGAAGTGATGACAATCAAAACGATGCTCAATCTTGCGGTGAAATGGAAATATCTTGAGAAAAGCCCGGCTCAAGGCGTGAAAGACCTTAAAACGGATGATTCCAAGAGGCGCCGTTTCCTTACGGATATTGAATGTGAGTGGCTTCTGCAAGGTTGCTCCCGCGAGGATTATCCGATTTTCTTTACATTGCTTAATACGGGAATGCGGCGTGCGGAGCTAACGAATCTCGAGTGGAGCGATATTGATTTCGAGAATGGCATCATCAAGATTCAGCGCAAAGCAAATTGGCTGCCGAAGACAGGCGAGCGTGAAATTCCGATGAATGAAGAATTGAAAACGCTGCTTGATAAACTTCCGAAGCGTGGCAATTATATTTTCACTTCTGCAATCGGCGGCAAGATGAAAGAAGATACGATTCGCCAGAAGCTTGTTCGAATTGCAAAGAATGCGGGCATTCCGAATCTCACAGAAGTTCATGCGCTCCGTCACACATTTGCTTCACGCCTCATTCAAAGAGGCGTTGACCTCCCAAGCGTTCAAAAACTGTTGGGCCACACCAGCATCGAAACCACAATGATTTATTCCCACCAAACGACAGATCAATTAAGGGATGCGGTGGAAAGACTTACGGGGAATTTGCGAGAAACAATTAAAAATCAAGCAGTTTCGAGCAACTGATCTTGAACGCTTTGGCGAGTTTCTCGATGGTATCAATTTTCACCGGCGACGGATCATTGCTTTCAAGCCGTTGGATGTGCCGGACGGCAATATCGGCGTATTCCGCAAGCTGTTCCTGCGTCCATCCCTTTTCCGCCCGCAACTTGTAAATCTTTCTTGCAAATTTACGTCTAATCTCTTGTCCCATAATAAGGAGATTCTAGGGACAAGCCGCCAGTTAGAACACGACCTAACTGGCAAAATAATTTCTATACGATAATAGCAATACGCGGTATAATCTCCCGATCTTTAAAAATGTGAAGAAAAGGAGAACTCCCCTCATGAAAAAGCTAATGCTCTTTCTTTTGCTCTTTTGTGCTTTTCAATCAAGCGTTTTTGCTGGTTATGTGCGAGGCTCTCAAAGACGAGATGGTACCAATGTGCCAGAACATAACAGGAGCAACCCAAATCAAACAGTGATAGACAATTTTTCTCACAAAGGTAATTATAATCCGGACACTGGAAAGATTGGTTCAAATCGGGATCGTTCGTCGCCGTCTAGCGAATACTACGATCCATCATATCAACCGCGCCGCTCCCGCAGTAAGTTTGGGTTCTAGCGGTATTTGGGAAAGCGTGATTGTAGTTGAGTTTTAAAATGTAAGGTGAAAAATGGGAAAGATAAGGATATTTGCTTCATCAGTAACATTATTTTTAATTTGCTTGTTTTATTGTGTGAATAATGCTTCAGCAAAAACGGATGGGTTTTTCTGGGAAGGAATGTCCGCGCGTGAAAGGCAAGCTTACATTACGGGAGTCATTGATGGAGCTCTGACAGTGGCGGCGGAGATTTTAGTTTCTACAAACGATGAATCGGTGAAAGCACACAGTAAAACTATTGCGTATCATTTTGACTTGAAAGAACAATTTACTATTCCACAGGTAGTTGAAGGTTTAAATAGGTTTTACGATGACTATGCAAACAAAAAGATAGCTGTCGACGCGGCCGTTATTATCATGTTAAAAAAATGGAGGGGTTATCCTGAGGGTGAATTTCAAAAAGAAATAGAAAATCTAAGAAAAATTTACAATAGCATCGGGTCTCAAATACCGCGGCAATTTGATTGAAGTTTCTGGGGATAAAACGCTTTTGTTTTCACCGTTACGACAGAACTGGATGAATAAACACAAATGAAAGGGCTTAAAATGAGAACGCTGATTTTAATTGCGTTGTTAGTATTTTCAAACATCGTCCCTGTTTTTGGAAGCTGGGAAAACAGCGAAAATAACTATGAAAATTCACGCTGGAATCACGACAACAGCGAGTGGAATTACAAGAACAGTAAGTGGAACTACAACAATAGCCAGTGGAATCCGAACCGGAACGAAGTGACTTTTAACGACGGAAACACGGGTTATGCAGTACGAAAAAGCAACGGCGACATAAACATTTTTTCGGATAGCGGCAAACGAGTTGGCTACGTGAATCGGTAGGTTTTTTGATTACTTGGTGAAAAAGTGAAGAAACATGGGCAAGCGAGATCAAATAAAGTTACTGAAAGCAATTGTTGAAGATAGCAAGAGAACAACAAACCCTACCAGTCTAGCTCTAGGCAAGGTTTGTTCTGAATTGTTAGGTCAAAAAAACGCAACATTCCCCGCATCTAAAATCATTCAAGACAATGATGGTTGTCGTGCACACCTCAATACCAATCTTGCCCTGTTGGAGCACCGAACCATTAGTGATATCGCACACAAAAAGGTGCTCAAACAAAACCACCCTTACTTTCAGGGAAGTCCCGAACTAATCGTGCAATTCCCTCTCGAAACAACGGAAGGGCATAAGCGAGATTTTCTGAAAGAAGCTTCTAAGCATTTTAAAGCGTTATACAAATTTGGCGGTAAGAAAATTAAATCCAAAAAGGGGGAAATACGATGGGAAGCTAAAGAAATCCCTCACCGGCACCCAAAAGGAAAGCGAACCGATCCCGTTGTGCAGTCAGAGCGTATCAAGCGCATAAAGAAAAGTGTTGACGCCCTGAAGGTGCGAGACGTTCGCAAGATCACTGACATTTTTGAGGAAGTCGGGAAATCGATATGTGAGTCAGAACCTCGATTCTTTCCAAAAGAGCTAAAACCCGCCACTGTGAGAAATCTCTACTACACCGAAGAGAAAAAATAATTTTTCCCGCCTTACCTGCAGAGACTTACATCCAAAAAATCCAAGCTACAATCTGAGCATAAGATTTTCACATTTACTTGCTCAGATGAACAAAGACTTGAAGAACCAAAATCAAGAAATGATCGACGGCTGGTCGAAGCAATACGGCCGCCCTGTCAGTCTCCACGAAGTCGAAAAAATTAATCTCCGTCTCTCCCGATTTTTTTCTATCCTGCTTTCTTGGGAAAAGCAATTCCGATGGATTTTGTGAAAATGGAAATATCCGAAATCCGAATCACCCCAATCAAGCCGCGTGAAAGTTTGGTGGCGTTTTCGTCCTGTGTCGTTGATAGGCAATTTTATTTTGGGGGCATTGCAATTCATTGCGACTTAACAAACCAGAGTTTCCGGCTTGTTTTCCCAACAAAAAAGTTTCCGAATGGCGAAGAAATTCCTCTGTACCACCCAATCAATAAACAAACGTACGAACAAATCCAAGAAGCAATCATTACCCAATGGGAAAACTTGATTAAACACGAATGTTTCTAAAACATGAAGAAATGTGACGAATGTCAGCTTTCAATCCAAATGAAATCGCAAAAATAATTCAAGGAGAAGGCAACTTTTTACATTCCGCCGGAAAATTCTATCGCTACGAAAATGGCGCATACCGGCCGATTAGCGACGTTGAAATTAAAGCCATTATCAAGCAAGAGTTGGGCGACAAAAGCAAAATACGTTTAATCGACGAAGTGCTGGAAGCTCTAAGACTAGATACAAACAAAGAGTCAAACAACATCAATCGGTTCGGCCTGAATGTCATAAACGGAATGATTGACGTGGAAAAGATGAGGTTAAACGCGCATGATTATCGATTTTACAGCACGATTCAATTCAAAGTGGAATTCAAACCAGAAACGAAATGCCCTCTATTCGTAAAAACTGTCGCCGAATGGCTTGACAGTAGCGAAAAAGTTTCCCTGCTTCAAGAATTTTTGGGTTATTGCCTTACCAACGAGACCTCGCAAGAAAAAATATTGTTCCTTGTCGGCTCCGGCGCGAACGGCAAGAGCACCCTTTTGCATGTCATGGGGTCGATCTTTGGAACCGAAAACTGCTCGGCGATACCACTCGACAAGCTTTCAAACAGATTTTACCAAGCCGAATTGGTTGGAAAATCAATCAATCTCACATCCGAAACACCTTCCAAGTCAGTTCTTTGTGATGATGCGATCAAATCAATAGTAAGTGGAGATTTAATTCTAGGGGAAAGGAAATTTCAACCTCCTTTTTCGTTTAAGCCAAAAGTTAAGTTTATCGTAGCTTGCAATGAAATCCCCCGCACTGAAGACAAATCAGATGCCCTCAATCGAAGGTTATTGATTCTACGCTTTGACCGCACCTATCGCGACGAAGAACAAGACAAAACGTTGAAAGAAAAAATCCTTCAGGAAAGGAGCGGAATTTTCAATTGGATGCTTGAGGGCTTGAGGAACCTGCACATACGGGGTTATTTCAACGAGCCGCAAGGATCTGTTTCGGAGCGAGAAGCTTATCGACGCGAAAATAACACGCTCATATTATTTGTGGAAGAAAAATGTGAAATCTGCGAGCAGGGCGTTTCTCGCAAAGGCGAATTTTACGACCATTACAAAAAATGGTGTCAAGAATCCGGTCTGTTACCCTTGTCTAAGCCACGATTGGGAAAAGCCTTAAAAGAACATTACAAGCTTGGTGAGGACGAAATGGGAGGAGCAGCAGACCGCTACCGTGTTTGGACTGGCATTGTGCTTCGAGGGGTTCTGTGAACGCAGTGAACACAGTTTTCTCCATCAAGTTATATAAAAGTAAGTAATAGAAAAAGATATACAGAATCTTCGTTCACAACGTTCACTAGGCGTCATAAGAAAACACATCAAAACATGGAGAGGGGTAAATATGGATAACGAAGTCAAGCAAAGGCGAGGACTTTTAAAAAAGATTCTGCCGGTTCAAAGAAGTGAAAAAAGAAAGTTGCAAACTCTGGCCTTGGGTTTGCGTGAAGAATTTAACCCACAAACGCCTTTTGAGGAATTTTTGGTTGATAAACTTGTGGTTGATGTTTGTCGGCTCTCGAAATTGTACGCATTTGAGCAAAAATCAATTCTGGCAAAAAACAATCTCAGCGACAACTTTGAATATGGAACGACTGACAAGTTCATTCGGTACAAAAATAATATCGAAAACGACATTCAAAATACCTACAAGCGTTTAAAAATGCTCAAACAAACACGGAAAACGCGCATTTAAACGCTCTTTTTTGAATTACGCAGAAATAGTTGATTTCGCGCCAAGTATTTTTAAGACAACGATTTAGGGAAAAACGACATTTCTTGAAACCTTAATGATTTAGGAAAAAATTCCGATGGGAAGATACTTTTACAGCAAGAAAAGCACGGCGGAAGATTATCTCTCTATTCACGCTGCCAAACTGAATAAGTGGGGCTTTTCCTCCGGCTACCGATGCGGATCGCTTACATGGTCAAGGGGTGGCGAACAAACCGCAAGTATTGGAATTTCTGTTTCAATGCAGACAACGGACTATGGCGTTATGAAATTAAATTACACACATACCGAGCGATTCAACAATGAAAAGACTGATTTGAACTATACGGTTGATTTGGTTTCAACGCCCTGCAACTACGGCGGTGTCCGGTGGTGGTTTCTTTGCCCTTTGAGCAGAAACGGCATTTCCTGTAATCGGCGCGTAGGCGTACTTTATTTGGGCAAATACGCAGGCTGCAGGCATTGTTACAATCTCACGTACACAAGTTGCCAAGACAGCCATAAATTTGATGGTTTGTCAAAAATGATGGGTTTGCCTCCGCAAGCCTTAAGCTCAATGTTAAACCATATCGGGAAATAGGCGCGAAGTGGAACGATTTTTAACGGCGAAAGAATTAAGCGAAGTACTCAAGGTGAGACCAGCGACAATTTATCTCTGGACGCACACGGAATTTATTCCGCATTACAAGTTAGGCAAATCCGTCCGTTTCCGAGAAAATGATGTACTTCAATGGCTTGAACAGCGAAAATCGAGTGGCAGGAAGACGCTCAAATATGATATAAGTTCGCAATGATAAGGTGTTAGAAAATGCTCAATTTATGCTCAGAAAAGGTCGAAAAATGATAAGGTTGACGCAAAGGTATCTTAAGAGTTATACTTCAACATCATCCCAGCGAGACCTCGTGTTTCGTTGGCCCCGGATTCCTGTGAATCCGGGATTTTTATTTTAGGGGACTTTTATGGCTCGTGTTGCAGTGTTCGTTGACGGTTTTAATCTTTATCACGCCTTGGATGGTAATCCCACCTTTCACAAATACAAATGGCTCGACCTTGCCAAATTGGCACGATGTTTTGTTCCACATACCGACAAAATTACACAGGTCTTTTATTTCACAGCTTACGCCACTTGGTCGCCGGGGAAGGTTGAAAAGCACAAAACATACGTGAGAGCACTTGAGTTGAAAGGCGTAAAACCAATATTCGGAGCATTCAGAAGAAAAGACAAGTTGTGTAAGCAGTGCGGAAAAACCTACCAGACCTACGAGGAAAAACAAACTGATGTTAATATTGCAATCAAACTTTTTCAAACCGCAGTTGCGAATCTTTACGATACGGCAATTGTTGTTTCAGGTGATAGCGATTTAATCCCCGCTCTTGATGCGATTAAGAGCACGTTTCCGGACAAACAAATTGTGGTTGTGATCCCAATTGGAAGAAAAGCAGAAGAACTCAAGCAAGTGGCGCACGCGCACATGAAACTGAAAGTGAAGCATCTGGAAAGTTGCCAGTTGGAAGATAAAATTCAGGTTGATAATCTTGTCTTGGCGCGGCCGCCTTCTTGGCGTTAACTTTGTGACCAATTTGTGACCAAAGTGCTTCAAGAATCACATTTCGTCATTGGTGTCATTGAAATAATTGACAGTGAAAATTTCTTGCGAATAATCTGAACTTCGCGCATCATATTGTGATTCAAGGAGTTGGGGAGAATTTCAAAATCGATTCCCCCCTCTCCGCCATTACCTTCCCCAAACCTTCAAGACATTCCGCTCGTTGGACGAAAATAAGAAGAAGGTGTTAAGCAGAAGAGGTCTTGTGTGGGTCATCCGGAATTATCCGTTGTTATCCCTGTTTATAACGAAGAAAAAAGAATTAGAAAAACGCTCAGCCGGTTGATTGGTTATTTGGAGCGGCGTCATAATTCTTACGAAGCCATTGTCATTAACGACGGGAGCTCGGACTGCACTTCCGGGATTTTGGAAGAACTGACAAATAAATACCAAACTCTCCGCCTCTTCCATAACAGCCGTAATCACGGCAAAGGATTTGCGGTTCGGCAGGGAATGTTGGAAGCAAAGGGGGATTTTATTTTTTTCACGGACGCTGATTTGTCGACACCCGCGCAAGAAATCGGCAGGTTCATGCAAATATTTAAAAAACACGGGGCGGCAATTTTGATTGGATCGCGAAGCATTCCGGGGGCTCATATTAAAATAAAACAACCTTGTTACCGGCGAAATATGGGTAGGGTTTTTAATCTGGTTGTGAAATGTATGACACCGCTTCGGTTCCAGGACACGCAATGCGGATTTAAAGCATTTCGCCGCGAAGCGGCTCAGAAAATATTTCCACGAGCGAAACAAAACGGATTTGCGTTTGATGTTGAAATTTTGCTGCTTGCGCGAAAATTCGGATTGCCCGCGGAAGAAATTCCGGTCACGTGGGTGAATAATCGCAGAAGCCAAGTGAGACCGTTTGCGGATAGTTTTCGGATGTTCCGGGAGCTTTTGGAAATCAGAAAAATCGCAAAACAATCATGAAAAAAACGAAGAAAAGTTTTTTTGAAACCCTGCGCCGTTACCACGAGCTTATTTTTTTTCTGACCTATCGGGAAGTGAGAATCCGTTACAAACAAACACTGCTTGGAGTCGCGTGGGCAATTATTCAGCCGCTCATGCAAATGATCGTATTTACATTTGTGTTTTCCAGGCTTGGTAAAATGTCTTCCGGAAATGTGCCGTATCCTATTTTTGTTTTGGCCGGCCTTCTTCCGTGGACATTTTTCTCAGGCGCGCTCGCACGTGGGGTCCCGATCATTATTAATTATCCGAATTTGGTCACAAAAATTTATTTTCCCCGAGAAATTTTTCCGATTTTTGCGACTTTGGGCCTCCTGGTGGATTTCTTGTGTTCGTTTATTGTGCTTTTGGTTTTCTTTTATTTCTTCCACGTTCCTTACCAGATTGGAATTTTGTCGAGTTTTCTGATCATGTTTCTATTAATCATTTTTACAATGGGCCTTTTATTTTTTGCAGCAACTGTGAATGTGTTTTTCCGGGACGCGGCGTACGCTGTATCGCTTTTGTCTCAAGTGTGGCTTTTTATGACACCCGTCGTTTATCCGCTCGCCCAAGTGCCGGAAAAATTCCGTTTCTGGTATCAATTAAACCCAATGGTAGGAATTGTGGAATCTTACCGCGGTCTTTTGCTTGGCGGGGCCATTTCACATCCGGAACTTTTAATTCAATCAGCCGTTACAAGCGTTGCTGTTTTTTATTTCGGCTATCGTTTTTTAAAATATTACGAAATGAAATTTGCGGATGCAATTTAATGGATGCGAACGTCTTCTTTAAAAACGTGTCAAAAAGTTACCGCGTGCAGAAACTGCTCGGGCCATCGAAAGAATTCTGGGCTCTTAAAGATATTTCATTTGAGGCGAAACAAGGCGAAACCCTCGGAATTATTGGGGCCAACGGCGCCGGCAAAACGACACTGTTAAAATTAATTGCAAATGTAACAGAGCCAACGTCCGGTGAGATTGAAGTGAGCGGGCGCATGATTCCCTTAATCGAACTGAACGCCGGTTTTCACAGCGAACTCTCCGGCCGCGAAAATATTTTTTTAAATGCATCCATTCTTGGGCTTCCCCGCCGCGAAATCAAACAAAAATTAGACACGATCATTTCATTTGCGGGGCTTGAAGCGTTTATTGATCAACCCATCAAGAAATATTCCTCGGGGATGTTTGCGCGCCTCGGATTTTCCGTTGCCGTTCATTGCGACCCAGAAGTTCTCTTAATTGACGAAGTGCTTGCCGTGGGAGACAGCGATTACCAAAAAATGTGCATCGGCAAAATAAAAGAATTTCAGAAAAAAGGAACCATCATTTTGTTTGTGTCTCACAGCATGCAGCTTGTACGGGAACTCTGTTCGCGTGTTATTCTTTTAAAGAAAGGCGAAGTGGCCTGTTTGGGGTCGCCAGAGGAAGCGGCATCCTTATATGGATCTATCTCGAATCGTTAAGTTGATTTTCAAAGCCAAATGAAATCGGTCAATATCTTTCACCCGGCAACGCAGCATTCCTATCAGTTGGCGCTTGCGATTCAAAAAGCCGGCTTGCTGAATCAATTCATCACGTCGGTTTATTTTAAAAAAGATAAATTTCCATACAGCTTTTTAAATCATTTACCGGATTTTTTTAAAATTCCAATCCAAAGAGAATTTAAAAAGCGATTCTTGGCGGGGCTGGATGACAATTTAATTCACCAATATCCATGGTTTGAAAGTGTCCGGCAATTGTTTGAACGAGTCAAAACACCGCCCATACTCCGGGACTGGATGGTTCAAGTTTGCGATCGTGCCATGGATGGCTATGTCAGCCGAAGAAAGCTGGGCGACATATCAACGATCGTCGGATTTAGCGGATCCTGCCTTGAAACGTTTCAAGCTGCGAAGCGACGCGGCATTCAATGCGTCCTTGATCAGCCAATCGCTTACATTGATTACGCGAGAGAGGTTTTGAAAGAAGAAGCAAATTTGCATCCCGATTTTGCGGGGACCATTAATTACGGTTTCCAAAGCGAGAGGTGGTGCGAAAACAGACGCGAAGAAATCGAGTTGTCGGATGCCATTCTGTGCGGTTCCAGTTTTGTGAAGAATTCCTTGGCGGAGTCGGGTTTTTCTACCCAGAAAGCGTTTATAATCTCATACGGGGTGGATTTAAAACGGTTTTCTTGTGCAGAAAGCAAATCGAAACTTAGCAGTCTATTTCGCATTATTTTTGTCGGCGCGATTGGCCAGCGAAAAGGAATTAAATATCTGCTTGAAGCTGTGAAACAATTGAAACTCAAAGATTTGAAATTGATTTTGATAGGAAATTTTGTGGGCAGCCGTGAGCCATATCGGATATACTCGGAATATTTCGAACACATTTCTCACGTTCCCCGCGCGGAAATGCAGAATCATTATAAAACGGCAGATTTACTCGTTCTACCATCTGTTGCGGAAGGTTTTGGTTTGGTTGTTTTAGAAGCGATGGCATCGGGGCTTCCGGTGATTGTGTCCGAAAATACCGGCGGCCGCGATGTGGTTGAGGACGGCGAAGACGGTTTTGTGGTGCCTATTCGTGACATTGGCGCCATAAGAGAAGAAATTGCGTATCTTTATGAAAACCGTACATTGTGCAGGGAAATGGGAATGAAAGCCCGGCAAAAAGCAGAACGGTTTTCTTGGGAACGCTACCAAACTCAAATTAAAAATTTCTTTGAAGGGTTTTGACAAATGACAGCTTACTCGCCAAACAGTAGTCCAAAACACGGGCCCCATTTTGATTCCGTTATTTCGAGACAAAAACTTCATCTCCCAAGTGAACTTTTCTGGCTCGTGCTTTCAGCGGTCATTTTTTCATTAAAAGGCCTTTTGTTTGGTTTGGAAGATACATCGTGGGAAAATCTTCGGCAATTCGCGTGGCTGATTACAGGCCTTATTGGGCTCTCCTACTTGTTGCAAGTGGCAACGAAGCGGTTCGTATTTTTTTCGGCCCGAAACGTGGTTCTTTTTGGAATTATTTATTGGATCTTGAGCGACGTAATTCAGATGATCCCTGCGATTTACCAATTGAAAATAGAAACAGCCGCACAGAGCATGATGTATGTGTTTCTTTTTACCCTTGCCGTTCAAGCGGGATATTTGCTGCCGCCTTTTCGATGGATCAGGAAAAGATTTTTGGAATTAAAAGACCCGCATTCCCCCAACTTTTCATTTATCCTGCTTGCCCTTGCATTTTGTATCGGAGCATTTCCCTATTTTTACTATTCGGACTGGTCCCTTTCGAAAGTGATCGAGGGAATTTTGAGTTCGAGGTATTACGGAGCAGATGTGGGATGGCGTCGAGACATTCTGGGGGATGAACGGGTGCTTGTATTATCACTCGATTTCTTTTTTGTAATATTCCCCAGTCTCGTTGCGTTTTATGTTGTGAGTTTCAGAAGGAATTGGATTAAGAAAATGATTTTGATTTTTTTGACGGCTGTTGTTTGGATGGCGGAATTTTATATGGGAACTCGGCAGGTTTTGGGGTTTGTTGTATTGGCGCCGATGTTGACCATTTATCTCACCCTTCCGCAGAGAAAAAGGAAATTTTTATTGCTTTTCTTCTCAATTGGGATTTTTATTCTTTCGTATTTGATGGAAGTGCAAGTGTACAAACGTTCGGGCGGCTTTTTAAATCAGAAGGAGGGTATCTTTTCAATCGAGACGCGGGAACCCGACCGATATGTCACCGTTGATGATAATTTTTGCCAATTTTCGAGGTTGATTGATTATGTCCCAAAGCAGTACGATTTTGTTTACTTTGGTGAGTTGTGGTATCTTCTAACCCGGCCGGTTCCCAGGTTCCTATGGGAAGACAAGCCAGTAGGATTTGGTTGGTTATTTGCGAGAGACATTATTGGTGTCAAGGACATGACTTATTCTTATTCGGTTTTAGGCGATTTTTACGTATCGTTTGGTGTGGTCGGGATTATCCTGGGTGGTATTTTATTTGGAATGCTTTCGCGTAACCTGGATCAATTAATTCCTTATTTGGGCACGGGCAAAGTCGGTGCCGCATTGTACACACTTTGTTTACTAACGATCGGAATGGCAGTACGCTCACTTCAAATTGTCGTTTTTTTCGGTTATTATTCGCTCGCTTTTTTCATTATCGCAAAAATAAGCACTTTTTCGTTTAAAAGGTAGGGGGTGTTTACAAGTGCTTGAAAACGAGCATGGGTTTTTAAGAAACGGGAGATCGGTTTTTAGAACTGTTGTAGTACCGAAAGAGGAAGCATGAAAATTCTTCATGTAATGACGGGTTTGGATCCTAAGTGGGGGGGTGTTTATCGAGTTCTCCTTGGATTGGTAAACGTCCAAAAGAGAAATAACGAGGTTGCGATCCTTACCACTTGTGAAAATGATCGACAGCCTCCAAAAGATATTTCTGGAGTGAGGCAGACTTGCCTAAAAATAAGGTCGCATTATCAATTTTCATTTCGAATGAAACAAACAATCGAGAACTTAATCCCGCAATACGAATTGGTTCACATTCATGGGCTATGGATGTTTCCCTTGTCATATGCGGCTGCGTGTGCGCGGCGAGCGAACATTCCATACGTGTATCACATTCATGGGATGCTCAATCCGTGGCCGCTCAAACATCATGCAATCCGCAAACAGATTTACGCGCAGTTTTGGGAAAGATCCAATTTGAATCATGCGGTTTCTATTATTTGTGTGACTCAACACGAAGAGAGAAGCGTTCAAGCGTTTCACGTTGCGGCTCCCACAACCATCATTCCAAATGGCATTGATTTATCGGAACTCGAGAATCTTTCCGTGAAAGGCCGGTTTCGCTCAAAACATCCGGAAATCGCGCAAAAATTCCTGGTGCTTTTTCTGGGGAGAATTCATCCAAAGAAAGGAATCGATCTTTTAATCAAAGGTTTCCACAAATTCTTCAACCGGTTTCACCAAACGCAATTGTTAATTGCAGGTCCCGAGGAAGATAAAAATTATGCGAAGAACTTAAAAAAACTTGTTGCAGATTACCGCCTCGAGAAAGCCGTCACCTTTTTAGGGTCGATTTTCGGTGAAGAAAAAAAGGAGCTTTTGGTGGACGCTAACCTTTTCGCGCTTCCATCGCATGACGAAGTGTTATCAATCGCTCTTTTGGAAGCGATGGCCTCCGGCTTGCCTGTGGTGGCTACTCAAGAATGTTCGTTTGATGAAATTGAATCAAAACAGGCAGGGTTTTTGATTCGTTATGATGAAAACGAGCTTGCGCAGGCGATGATCCGCATCGCGGGAGATGAATGGATGGCAAACCGGATGGGAATTAATGGAAAGAATTTGATCTTGGCACGTTACAATTGGGATGTCATTGGCAAACAAATCGAAACTTTATACCAAGAAGTATTGCAAACACACTCCCGTAGCTAAAAAAAAGAGCCAAGTAGTCAAGTGCAAAATGAGAAATGTAAGATGAGCAGCAAAACAGCGGTTTCTGTTTTAGTTTTGGCTTACAATGAAAAAATTCACTTGGGGAAACTTCTGAACCATCTCCAAGGCTGGGCAGATCAAATTGTCATTGTGGATTCATTCAGCAGCGATGGCACAGCAGAAATTGCAAAACAGGCGAACTGCGATGTTCTCGAGCACTCATATGAATATCATTCCCAGCAGCTTAATTGGGCGCTTGAAAACGCTTCTTTTAGGAACAATTGGATTCTGGTTTTAGATGCCGACGAATGGCTTACAGATGAGCTGAAAGCAGAAATTAAGGTTGCTGTTACACAAGCCGCCGACGGGGTGAATGGGTATATGTTTAAACGGAGGATATATTTTCAAAATAAGTGGATTAAAAACGGAGGCTGTTACCCATTTTGGGTTGTCCGGTTGTTTCGCCAGGGCTTTGGTTTCTCCGAAAATATTAAAATGGACGAAAAATTCATTGTGAAAGGGAAAGTCGAAAAACTTCGCGCGGATCTCGTCGATGAAAACTTGAAGGGAATTAGTTTTTGGGTGCAAAAGCATAATACATATGCCCAGCGTGAGGCCGATGACGTTTTGAACGGTCAAAGAAAACCTTCGCGCGAACTTCTAAGGGAAGCGAAAGAAATGAAAAGCGTTCGACGGTTTTTTAAGCATTTTTATTACAAATTGCCGATCTTTTTAAGAGCGGGCCTGTACTTTTTGTTCCGGTATTTCTTTCTATTGGGTTTTTTGGATGGAAAGGAAGGACTTATTTTTCATTCCATCCAAGGAGGCTGGTACCGTTTTCTGGTGGACGTTTACATTCATGAAGCAAAAAGAAAGGAAAAATAAACCAGTGCGTCACGTTGATTTATCACAATATTCTCGGGGCTCTTATGATCCAGGACATCTTTCAAAAAGAGTGGGTTGGTATGTTGTCAATGCATTGTTTGTTGATACCAAAATTCCGTGGCCGCAAAAATTAAAGAAGTGGCTGCTCATATTTTTTGGGGCAAGGATTGGTACAGATTTTGTCATTAAACCGCGCGTGAGTGTGAAATATCCATGGTTTCTGGAAGCGGGAGAGCATGTTTGGATTGGGGAAGGTGTGTGGATTGACAATCTTAGCCCCATTAAGATTGGAAACCACGTATGCATTTCTCAAGGCACGGCAATTTTTACAGGGAACCACGATTATAAGAAAACATCTTTTGATTTAATTGTAAAGCCGGTCGAAATTCACGATGGCGTTTGGGTTGGTGCGAAATGCGTAATCTGCCCCGGCGTTATTTTGGGAACGCATTCAGTGATTACAGCCGGCAGCGTGGTAACGAATGATACTGAAACTTATTTTGTCTATCAAGGAAACCCGGCGCGTTCTGTGCGTGGAAGAGAACTTAAATAACCCCACCGAATGAAAAAATTACTTTTCGTCGATCGGTATTTTTACCCGGATTTGCAGGCAACCGCCGTTATTTTGAGGGATCTTGTCTCAGAATTGTCAAAAGATTTCAAAATTACCGTCATTTGCGGGCCGGCGTCCGGCTTTTCCGCCGGAGG
>OBEQ010716631.1_pt1 | contig 29930 bp, 23 predicted proteins | sample 1670901 | NCBI WGS metagenome assembly OBEQ01 (sample SAMEA104232315, study PRJEB22302) | groundwater metagenome | biome: forest; feature: aquifer; material: groundwater | place: USA | collected 2011-08-07 | depth 5.4 m
ATCAAGTTGCTACACCTGGGGATCACTCATCAGGTGGGGGAATGACCTGAAAAAGTGGAGGAATGCTCCTGGAAAAGGGTGGGGGAATGGTCTTGAAAAACTAACCCTTCAGATGGGGGAATGCTCCTGAAAAATCACACACCATTACACCTAAAAAAGATGACGACTGGAAAATACACTTCTAAACAGTCATGCCCACTCGTAAGGGACGGCGTTTGATCATCCTTACCTACAACACTCCTCACGACGATCCTTTCAGACATTGTCCGTTAGGTCAGCTTCTCGATGTGCGTTTAGTAGTAGGTGCTTAAATGAAAAAGGTAATGTTCATTATAGCGGCACAGTGGGTGAAGTCCATCTCTTAAAAGCCCTTCCTGTAGAAGCAAGGTTGTCCCTACCTTGACATTGATAATACACCGGAGTAGTATAACTACATCAATGTAATTAGAAACTCCGGAGGTTGAAATGAACTTTAACAGTAAGTCCGTCGTAAAAATCACAGGCCTGAGTTTCAGACAGATCGACTACTGGGACACGACGCATTTCATAAAACCTTCAGTAAATGAGGCATCCGGCCAGGGATCGGTAAGGCTTTATTCCTTCGGAGACCTGGTTCAAATGAAGGTGGCAAAGACCCTCTTAGACAAGGGCGTCAGCCTTCAGCAAATAAGAAAGGCGATCACCCATCTCAAAAAGAACATGCCGGAGATAGAGAAGCCCCTCTCTGAACTTCGTTTCCTAACGGATGGAGAATCAATCTTCGTACTCACGAAGGACAAGAAGGAGATCATAGATACCCTGAAAAGCGGGCAGCTTGTTTTCTCGATTGCCTTGGGTGAGATCCTTGAAGACCTAAAGGGAGATATTGTCTCCATGCAGAAAGAGAAGAAATACGAGGTAACGGTCAGAGGGAAAAAGTATGCTGTGGTCCTTCATCCTGACACGGAAGACGGCGGCTTCTGGATCGAATGCCCAGCGCTTCCTGGATGTGCTTCTCAGGGGGATACGGTCGAAGAGGCCCTTGAGATGATGAAGGACGCGATAGAAGGGCGTCTTGAGGTATCGGCGGAAAGAAAGGGCGCAAGGAAATTTAAGAAGGCGTCATGAGCGGCCTTCACAACCTGAAGCCCGATAGGGCCGGGCAGGGGAGCAGATCTCTCTGTTTTTCTAAAGAGCGAGATAGGCCCTGGGGTTCAGGTCGAGGCTTGCGAAGTCTCCTTTTATGAAGCGATGGTATCCGGCTGCGGCGATCATTGCGGCGTTGTCGGTGCATAATACCGTCGGAGGGACAAACACCGTAACGCCCTTTTCTTCACCCATCCTCTTCATCCTCTTTCTTAACTCGCTGTTTGCGGCGACGCCGCCCGAGAGGGTGACGCGACTGACCACGGTTTTATTAACAGCCCATTCTGTCTTTCTGACGAGGACGTCCATAACCGCCGCCTGAAAGGATGCCGCGATGTCATGGATACGTTTTGTATTTTCAGCAGTGGATTCCTTTTCCGGTGCAGTCCGCGACCGCAGAAAGTTAAGCACCGCGGTCTTCATCCCGCTGAAACTGAAATCTAGGGTCTCGGGCAGATAGGCCCTCGGAAAGTCTATGGCCCGCGGGTCACCTTGCTGCGCAAGTCTGTCGATGACGGGACCGCCCGGATAGCCAAGACCGAGCAGTTTTGAGACCTTGTCGTATGCCTCCCCTGCGGCGTCGTCACGCGTTCTCCCGAGTTCACTGTACCTGCCGACTTCTTCGGCGAGGTAAAGGCTCGTATGCCCTCCGGAAACGACAAGAGAGAGAAAGGGAAACGCCGGAGCCGGAAGGTCCAGTAACGCAGAAAGGATGTGCCCCTCAAGGTGGTTCACCGCGACAAGGGGGATATTTTTAGAATAGCAAAGGGCCTTGGCAAAGGAGCATCCCACGAGCAGGGACCCTATAAGGCCCGGGCCGCAGCATACTGCCACCGCAGCTATATCCTGCAGTGATACCCCGGCTACTTTAAGGGCCTCGTCAACTACCGGCTGGATCATCTCTATATGTCTTCTCGACGCGAGTTCGGGGACTATGCCGCCGTATTTTGCGTGGATTTCGGACTGGTTAGAGATGATATTCGAGATTATCTTCGTCCCGTCCTCGACGACAGATGCGGACGTATCGTCACAGGAAGTGTCTATTCCGAGAATATGCATCGATTATTATAAAGGGTCGCTTTTCACAGAATCAAACGAGATGACCGCATCGGGAAGGGATGCGGACTTTTCAGGCTTCTCTGCCGTCCCCGGAAAGCTCGCTTATGATGCCTTCGAGAAGCGCCGAGATAACGGAGAGGTCTGAATCCTTGTCAAGGTGCGGCAGGATATGGGGTTCCGGAAGTTCGCCCCTGATCTCTTTGTCGAGGACCCTGCAGAAGGCAAGCATGATCTGGTCATCGAACTGTTTGTTGAGGCATCTGCTCAGTTCGGCAAGGGCCGCCCTGAGGTCCATCTTGTCGCGATAAGCCCTCTTGGAGGTCATCGCATCGAAGGAATCGGCAAGTGCGAGGATCTTTGCCCCCTCGCTGAGGTCGCCCCGTGACAGGGCGTCGGGATAGCCTGTGCCGTCCGGTCTTTCATGGTGGTGCTTCACGATCTTCTCCACGTCCTTCCAGGGAAACTTGATATGGGAAATGATCTTGTATGACAAGAATGAATGCTTCCTCATCTCCACCATTTCCTTCTGCGTAAAAGGCGTTTTTTTGTTCAGGATTTCATTGCTGATGACAAGTTTCCCCACGTCGTGCAGGAACCCCGCGACGTAGATGCCTTCGATGTCGTGTTCATTCCACCCCAGCTCCCTTGCGATCGCCACCGAATACTTTGCGACCCTCTGCGAGTGATGTCTCGTATAGACATCCTTTGCGTCTATTGCGGCGGCAAATGCCTGCAGGGTGTCATGATAGATCTTCCGCATCTCCTCGTAGAGTTTCCGGTTGTCGTTCAACTGTTCCGTCAGATTAATGAAGAGTGCCCTGTTGTTTAGCGTGATGGCGATCTGCTGGGCGATGACCCTGAGGATCTCGAAGTCCTCCGGGGTATAGGGCTCTGCGGTGAATTTCCTGCTTAGCATGATCGTGCCGATGAATTCATTTCTTACCCAGAGGGGAGTAATAATTTCGACCCCCGCCGCCATTAGGGCAGGATCGTTTTCGATACGGTACGGCTCGTTTTTTCCTGCAGCGCGGACAAATCCGAGGTCTATGTCGTCGAGGGACAGGGTATCGAACCCCTTCCGGGAGACGAATGCAATTTTTTCTTCGGACCTTTCCTGGCACGTGATAGCCCCTTTGCTTGCAAGAAAGGTCCCCATGACGACGTAAAGCAGCGACTGAAGTTTCTCCTGAAAATTTTTTTCAGAGGTAATCTCTTCGCCGAGGTCGGCAAGCGCAGAAATGTTGAAGAGCGCCTTTTTAAGTTCCATCGTTCACTCCCGCGCTCAGGAACTGCAACGCACCATTTTCGTCCGGGAAAAAGCGAAAGTATTTTGTGAGGCCGAGCATATCGAAGATGCCGAGCTGGACTTTGCTCATGTCCGTGAAGCAGAGCGTGCCGCCGGAGGTTTGCAGCTCTTCCATGATATGCAGCAGAAGGGAGATGCCGATCGAATTAATAAGGTCCGTCTCTTTGAAATTTATGACGATCTTCTTGATCCCCGACCGGATGTATTTGCCGCACTCGGCAACGAGGTCCTCCCCGGCAAGGTTGTTGAGGTACCCCTGAGGATAGATGAGCGCCACATCGTCTACGACCCGCGACCCTACCCTGAACGGAGTTGAATTCATTTGCGCACCTCGCTTTTTGTTATTTTTTTTATGAGCGTTACCCTCGTCCTGTCATGGACCCTTTCGACCTTGACCTCATCCATGATCTTTCTCATAAGCGTAAATCCCCAGCCCCTCTTCTGCCCCGACTCCATCTTTTTCTCAGGGGGGCTTTCCTCCAGTGAATCGGGTGAAAAATATCTTCCGGGACTTTCTATCACGATCTCCAACCTATTCGGCGAGGCGATGAATTTGAGATAGATCTTCTTCTCATAACTTCCGCTGTGTTCAATGGCGTTTATACAGCACTCGACAATGGCCAGTTGAAGGTAATTCATGACCTCGGGTTCCAGGTTTATGTTCTTCCCTATCTGGTCCACGGCCCGGGCCGCAACCAGCTCCGCCTGCTCGCTCATCGGGATGACCATCTCAAAGACGGACTGGTCGCGGGGAGAGCTGTATTTCGCCTCGACCTGCTCCCGTATCTCGCCGGCAGTCTTCCCTTCCACCTCTCTCATGTAGAGGGAGTGCATGAAGTCCCCGATGACGGGATCGCCGTTTTGTCCGAGGTCGTTTAACTCCAGGACATCCAGTGCAGCGCCGAGTTCGGCCTCCCTGAGACCGAGCACCTTCGAAAGCCTCTCCCTGCCGTCTTCCTTTCCTTTTACAAGCCGGTGCATGATAAGCCCCAAAACGGTCCTTCTCAGGCCCTTGTCCCGAATGCTTTCTGCAAAAACGGAAGACCAGTAGAAGGCGGTCTCTCCATCCAGTATTTCATGGCTGTAGCACTCGACGAGGTCCCTTTCACTGAGCTCCTTTTTTTTCATCTTCGATGCCGCCTTGGCCATGTTTCTGAGATAGAGAGGGTTCCCCTTCACTCTCCGGATGAGTCCGAGAGCCGCGTCCCGGTCGAAGGTGATCTCCATCTTCTCAAGGAGGGAGGCGAAAAGGGAAAGGGCCGTATCCTCGGGAAGCGGGGACAGTCGCATCCTCTCCGTCCCTTTATGAAGTGAAGGATCTGAAAAGATGGCCTCAAGTTTCGCTGAGGGAGAGCCGGTAATAATATGGGGGCAAAGACTGTTTTTCATCGACTCTTCGAACAGGCTTGTCAGCCCCGGCGCGTCGCCGCGTTTTGCCTCGTGAAGATCCTCAGAGGCGGTGAAATCGTCAAGCATCACAAGTACAGGCCGTCCCCCCCTCATCGCTGCGTTGACAGGTGCGGAGATTGCAGAGAGGATCTGCCCGTAAAGATCGCCATGATCGGTGTTCTCCTGGAATTCACTGATGCTGTCGATCATCCAATCGAGGCCGAGAGATGAAATCACCGGCATGAGCCGGTAAAGCGGCGTACTCATGTTATCTACGTAAAGGGGTTCTTTTCTTGCGAAGGCGACATATTGTTTCACGAACCGCGCGAAATAATCCTTTGCGAAGGTGGTGCTTTTCAGCGCCGCCGTCTTAAATGAATAATAAAACGGCACGACTTCCTGCACCTCCCAAAAAAGCGACTGGTAAAGCTGTTTGAGAAGCTCGGTCTTTCCCACGCCCCGCGCCCCCACGAGGAGAACGTTTGCCGCGAGGCCGTCTCTCCGGAGTCCGGCGAGACGCCTCAGGTAGGACAGCTCGTCCTCCCTGTTCAGATAGTCTTTTGCCGGGATGCCGTGCAACGGCATGTTACCGCCTTTCCGTAAGTCGCATCATTGCGTCATTGCTCAAATACGTTCACCTCTTTCGGAAGGGACAGGCTGAAGAGTGAATCTTTCAGTCCCGTATTTATCTTCACGTCGCTGATGACGATCTCGACCACATTCGAATAAGAGTCATTAATCACGAAGGAGCGGATCGGGAACCCCTCTTCTGAAGTCCTGACAATGATCGAGGTGACATTGCCCATCTGTTTCTTGGGTTTGAGAATGATCGAATCACCTTTACCCGAAGCGATGAACTCATCTTTGATATTGCCGAAACCTCCAAGGAGCGCGACCGGCGTCTGACCGTAGGTATGCCTGTCGAACTTGCTCTTATATGCCTGGTTGTCCCCTTTTTTATAAATCAGCACGGTGTCATTGTTGATAGTCATGTCCTGCGCGGTCTTTCCTTTATACACCCACTTCATCTTGAGGGGCGGTTTGATGAAAAACTCGCCCTTATAGGTCTCGGTCTTGTCCAGGTCCTTGATGACGCTCCTTTGGACAAAGGAGCCCTTCAGGTCTTTGATGTTCTCGTAGGCCTTCTGTATCATTGCAATCTGCTGATCGGCGTCCGACGCCCACGAAGTTGCCGGCGCCTGGGAATGGAAAAAAAACTCAAGTATAAAAATAGCGATAAAACTTATGCGATGGTTCTTTCTCAACCATGCCTCCTCAGAAAGTCCCTCGGCTTGCCTGCGCCCTTGGGAGGTCCCACGAGCCCGTCGTCTTCCATGATCTCCATGATGCGCGCGGCCCTGTTGTATCCTATCTTGAAACGCCTCTGGATGGACGAAATCGACACTTCTCCGACGGATTCGGCAAATTCGACCGTCTTATAATACATCTCGTCTCTCTCTTCATGGGTCTCCTCCGCTGCCGGCACCTCCGCCGGTATGTCATCGAATATCGAATAGTCGGGCCTGCCCTGGGACTTGATGAAGGACGTGACGGCCGTTATCTCGTCCTCTGTGACCAGGGCGCCGTGGACACGGATTATCCTCGAACCCGGAAGCATCAGCAGCATGTCCCCTTTGCCGAGGAGCTGTTCAGCCCCCTGCGAATCCAGTATCGTCCTGGAGTCGATCTTCGAAAAAACCTGGAAAGATATCCTTGCCGGGAAGTTGGCCTTTATCAGTCCGGTAATGACGTCCACCGAAGGGCGTTGCGTGGCGATGATCAGGTGTATCCCGGCGGCCCTCGCCATCTGGGCGAGCCGTGTGATCGAATCCTCTACCTCGTTCGAAGAGGCGAACATCAGGTCGGCGAGTTCGTCGATGAATATAATGATGTAAGGAATCCTTTCCTCTTCCGATGATTGCTGGTTGAAACTTTCAATGTTCCTCGAACCTTTCTCTGCGAGCAGCCTGTATCGCCGCTCCATTTCGAAGACCATCTTCTTAAGGGCCTCAGCTGCCTTCTTCGGGTTGGTGATGACAGGTGATATGAGATGCGGGATGTCCTCATATATCGAGAGTTCCAGAAGCTTCGGGTCTATCATCATCAACTTGACCTCTGAAGGAGAGGCCTTGTAGAGGATGCTCATTACCATCGAATTAATCGACACGCTCTTGCCTGCGCCGGTCGCCCCTGCCACGAGCAGATGAGGCATCTTGGCCAGGTCCGCCACAACGGGCGTGCCGAAGATGTCCTTGCCGAGCGCAAGGGTAAGCTTCGAACGGCTGTTGCCGAAACCCTCAGCTGAGATAATTTCTCTTAAGGAGACCACCTCCCTCTGTTTGTTCGGCACCTCTATCCCTATCGTCGCCTTGCCCGGGATCGGCGAGACCCTCGTGCTCTGTGCCCTGAGCGCCAGCGTCAGATCGTCGGCGAGCGTTACGACCCTGTTGATCTTGACGCCGGGCGCGGGCTCGAACTCATAGAGGGTGACCACAGGGCCCGGATGAACACGGGTTATCTTACCCTGGACGTCGAAGTCCGCCAGTTTGCTCTCAAGGAGCGATGAATTGGCAAAGAGCTCATCCTTTGACGGCCGCAGGGATGAGGTGTCGTAGGCGGCCAGGAGCTCTATCGAAGGGAGGATATATCCTTCCCCTGATGGAGTCTTATGACGCGCTGCTTTCGGAGACGGCTCAGTTTCCGTTTCAGCCGGGGGTTCGAGCATAAGTTCAGGCAGAGGCTCCGTCGTAACCGGGATTTCCGACACGGCCCCTGAGAGCAACGGGCCGGCCTCATCCTTTTCAGGTTCTCTAATAAGGATGTCATCTTTGACCTCTCCAGGCTGAACCTTCGGTGCCGCGGGTTTTACCTCTCTTCTCTTAAATGAAGATGAAAGCGAAGCCATCGATACGGGAGAAAGAAGTATGAGCGACGCAAGGAACCCCGACAACGAAAATATATACGCTCCGAAAAAGGAGAAATACCTCTCCAGAAAGTGTGAGAGAGAGGAACCCAATAGTCCCCCTGGATTTCTCAAGTCGGTCCTGAGGTTGAAGGTTATGCTGAGGAGCGATATCATAAGGGACAAAGAAACTATAAAGAGGACCCCGCCAAAGAGATAGACCTTCTGTCTCTCTTTTCCCAGCAGCCTGCGGATCCCGTAAACGAGGAGGAAGAGAGGGAGGGTGAAGACGGAGTACCCGGCTGCGGTGACAAGACCGTCGGCGAGGTAAGACCCGGCGACGCCACCGTAGTTCCTGGGGGGGGTATTGGTGTAAGTAAAAAAAGCCGGGTCCCATTGGGAATAGGTATACACACTCAGGCCGAGATAAATGCTGCCGAGGGCCGATACGATTCCGAGCACCTCCTGTTTCGCTCTTTTTACCCTTTCAGCCATATCCCCAACAGTATAACAGCCGCCAATCCAAACCTGTAATAGGCGAATATGTTAACGGGATGTTTTTTCAGGTAGTTCATGAGAAATTTGATCGCCGCAAACCCTGTTATTGCCGATGCAATAAAGCCTATGGCGAAGAGCCGGAGGTCGTGCGCCTCTCCCCCGGTCATCATTTTTTTCAGATGAAGCAGCACTGCCCCGGCGATAACCGGGGTGGAAAGAAGAAAGGAGAACTTCGCGGCCGATTCTCTCTCGATACCCCTCAAGAGCCCGGTCGATATGGTTATCCCGGAGCGCGAGACCCCGGGGATGAGCGCAACAGCCTGTGAAATGCCAATCACTACGGCATCGAGAATCCCTAAGTCGTCGATCTGTCTATGTTTGTACGCCTTCTCGGAGACGAGCATGAAGATACCGATGACGATCAGGGACACGCTTATGACGGATGGTATTCTGAAGCGGCTTTCGACTATATGTTCTAGGAGCAGTCCGGCAACACCCGCGGGTATGGATGCGATAATTATCAGGAGCAGAAGCCGCTGTTTTCTTAACAGGATATCAAGCCAGTCTTTCCAGAAACAGATGATGAGAGCAAGGAGAGTTCCGGCGTGAAGCGCAACATCGAAGGTGAGGGAATCGATCTCGCCTCCCCAGTGAAAGAACCATGGAAAGAGGATCAAATGCGCGGTGCTGCTGACAGGAAGAAATTCCGTCAGTCCCTGGACGATACCGAGTACAAGCGCCTCAAACATCAAGAGATTATAACAGATTGGAGGAGCTTAAATATATTTCAGGACTATGCCGTAATAGACTGGGGACGCTGAAAGATAACGCAGCAGGATGTCTCATGCAACGGAGATACAGATCTTGCCGAAATGAGCGCCGCTTTCCATGTATCTTAGTGCATCGCCGGCTTCCCCGAAGGGAAAAACGCGGTCGATCACAGGCATGAGCCTGTGCATGCTTATGGCCCTGTTCATCGACTCGAACATCTCACGGGACCCTACTAAGATCCCCTGAACACGGATCTTCTTCATGAGAATCGGAAGAGGATTCATCTCTCCTGCGCCGGTCAATACCCCGATCAGACTGATGCGACCTCCTGTGCGGACGGCTTTAAGGGAATGCGGAAGTGTGCCCGCGCCGCCGACTTCCACCACGAGGTCCACCCCGGTTTCCCCCGTGAGTTCGCGCACCCTCCTGTCCCATTCGGGCACGGCCTTATAGTTGATGGAATGGGCCGCCCCAAGCTGCGCTGCCTTTGCGAGCTTTTCATCGCTGCTTGAAGTGATGATCACCTCTGCTCCGGCCATCAGGGCAAACTGGAGGGAAAAAATGGAGACCCCGCCTGTGCCCAGGAGAAGCACGCGTTCTCCAGGCCTCAGGCCGGTTTCCATGAGGGCATGCCAGGCGGTCACTGCCGCGCAGGGGAGTGTCGCAGCCTCTTCATAGGAGAGATGTTCAGGGACCCTGACAAGACCGTCCCCATCGAGGACTACATATTCTGCCAGCACACCCTGTTTTCCCCCGCCCAATGCAGACTTTGCCTTGGCCTCGGTCAGATCGCCCGCAAGCCAGTCCTGCATAAATATGCCTGCCACCCTGTCACCCGCCGCTACCCGCGAAACTCCTTCTCCAACGGCGACAACCTCGCCGGCGCCATCCGAAAAGGGGATAAAGGGCAGGGGGATTTTGGGGTTGTAAAGGCCTTTCACTACCATGAGGTCGCGGTAGTTCAGGGAGACCGCTTTGACCCTTACGAGCGCCTGCCCGCAGCCGGGCGAAGGCCGCTCATGCTCTGCAAGAACAAGATGATCGATGCCGAATGATTCTTTGAGTTCATATGCCTTCACGGGGACCTCCCTTTGATTGCATTTTGTCCTACAGTTTAACACATGCGCCGGTCATCTCAACCGGAGGAAGCGCAGCGACCCTTATTTTCATTCATCGCCGTTGATTTCTTGACGCTCCGAAGGAGTATAATAGGCGAGTATAGCGCCGCACATCAAACAATCAGGAGGTGGTTGATGCGTATTTCTTCGGCATCGAAATTGTGGTCCGTATTGTTGTTGCTGCTCTGTTGCTCTTCATCCCCAGTTTTTGCGAGCGTGAATCCGAACGATAAGGCGAAGGAGTCGATACTCTTCTCTTCTTCCGCTGCTGACGGCTGGGAAGAGATCAGCAGGACGGATGAAGACGTCTGGTATATCGACATGAAGAGCATCTCCCGTCAGCCGAAGGGCATCTTGAAGGTGACGGCCAAGCGGGTGCCGGTAAGGGGAAGCAAGTCGTTCACAATGATTCAAGGGATACTCCAAAAAGGCGGTAAAGACGTGAAGAGTTATGCGTTCACAGAGACGGAGTTCGAGATAGACTGTTCGAAAGACGTCTACAGGATCTTAAACAACCGCCACTTCGACATGAAGGAGAAAGAGATAGAGGCATTCAAGTACCCGAATTCGGAGTGGAAGTCGGTGGAGCCCGATAGCGTCCCCGAATACATGAAGACGGACCTCTGCGCTCAAGAGAAGAAGGCGAAATAAGGCGGCGCCTGGCAGGGTCGGATCCGGCCCGCTCATTGAGGAATCAGACTGTCTTGCTACACCTCAAAGATAATCGGCATGATCATCGGTTTCCTCTCCATCGTGTTCCTGAGATATTTTTTCAGGACGGAACGGATCTTTGCCTGGATGAGCGATTTGTCTGCGATGATCTCGCTGTCGAGCTCCTTCATGGTGTTGATGACGAGTTCCTTGACGTCGGTGATCGTCTCCTGCGAGGCGTCCTCGAAGACAAAGCCCCGGGATATGATGTCCGGACCGGAGACGATGCTGCCGGTGAGCTTTTCTATGCCGATAAGAATAAGCACTATGCCGTCGTGGGCGAGTCTCCGCCGGTCCCTAAGTACCATATCTTCCACATCTCCCACTCCCTTGCCGTCGACGTAGATTCTGCCTGATGTTACCGTTCCACCCTTGGCAACGGCGCCGTCCGATATCTCAAGCACTTCTCCGTCGTCGAGGATAAATATGTTCGATTTAGGTATCCCGGTCTTTTCCGCCAGCCTCGAATGATAGATCTTATGCCGATACTCGCCGTGCACCGGCATGAAGTACTTGGGTTTCACGAGGTTGAGCATCAGCTTCAGCTCTTCCTTTGACGCGTGGCCGGAGACATGTATCTCCGAGACCTTCTCATAAATCACGTCAGCTCCCCGCCTGAAGAGATGGTTGATGATCCTTCCGATAGACCGCTCATTGCCGGGTATCATCTTCGCCGAGAGGATCACGACGTCGCCTTCCTTTACCTTGATCGACTTGTGTTCGTCTGTCGCTATCCTCGAAAGCACGCTCATCGGCTCGCCCTGGCTGCCGGTGGTGATAATGACGACTTCTTCGTCTTTGAGGTTTTTGAGGTTGTCGAGTTTCATCCAAGTGTTCTCGGGCATCCTGAGATAGCCCAGGTCGAGCGCAATCTGTGTATTCGCGATGACCGATCTGCCCGAGAGGATCACCTTCCTGCCGAACATTACAGCCACGTCTATCACCTGCTGTATTCTGTGAATGTTCGAGGCGAAGGTGGCGATAATAATCCGGCCCTTTGTCTTGGCGAAGATCTCCTCAAAGGCCCTCCTCACCTCTTTTTCAGAAAACGTGAAGCCGCCTTTTTCAGCGTTCGTGCTGTCCGACATCAGAAGGACCGTGCCGTTCTCGCCGTATTCGGAAAACTTGTGGAAGTCCATGAGCTGACCGTCCACCGGCGTGGGGTCGAGCTTGAAATCGCCCGTATGCACGATCCTGCCGACAGGCGTCTTAATGCCGAAGCCGACGCCGTCGACGATGCTGTGTGTCACCCGGATGAACTCGATGTCAAAGACGCCGAGGGTCACTACCTCCCTCGGGAGCACGGAGTTCAGTTCCACGTGTTCCAGGTTATGTTCGCGGAGTTTTTCCCGTACGAGCCCGAGCGTCAGAGGGGTCCCGTAGACAGGCACGTTCAGTTCTTTCAGGAGAAAGGGGAGGGCGCCGGTGTGGTCCTCATGTCCGTGCGTAAGGACGATGCCCCTCACTTTTTCCCTGTTTTCGAGTATGTAGGTGAAGTCGGGGATGACGAAGTCGATCCCGAGCATATCTTCTTCAGGGAACATGAGGCCGGCATCGATGATGACCATGTCTTCCCCGTACTCCAGGACGGTCATGTTCATCCCGATCTCTTCGACTCCGCCCAGCGGTATGATTGAAAGCACGTTATCCAAGGTCTTCGTAGACCTCCACGGTATTTCCACCTTTCTGCAGCGCTCTTGAGAGGGCTATTTCGGAGCATCTGAGCAATTCCTTCGGTGTCTGGTCCTTGAAGGCCGCCACACCGATGCTGACGGTGATTATGCCCTTAGGCTGGACATCCTCATGAAGGAAGGGGTAGTCCCTAATGATAGCATGGAACCTCTTGCTTAGAGCAACAGCCGGCGCGAGGAGAGTGTTGGGAAGGATCACGCTAAAGGCGTCGCTCCCGTATCGTGCTACGATATCCGAGCCCCTTATGTTTCGGGTGAGAAGTTCTCCGACCTTCTTCAGCACGAGGTTGCCGTGGTAATGGCCCTTTCCCTTGATATAATGGCCGAACTTGTCTATGTCGAGAAGGACCAAGGTCAGGGGAATATTGTATCTTGCCGACCTGCACATCTCCTGTGCGAGTCTGAGGTGGAAATAACGGTGGTTGAAGAGGCCGGTGAGTTCGTCGATTAGGCCGGCCCTTTTCGGGTGGAGCATCTCGACGTCCTTCAGGTGCATGATGAGGTCCTGGGCCATGAGTGAATCCTTCTTCAATATCTTCTCTATCTGACCTGTGAGGCTCTGCCTTTCTTCTACCGGAAGGTCTCTGTTGGTGACGGCGAATATCGGGATCGACATCGTGGCGGCATTGCTTTTTAGCTTCTTGATGAGTTCAAGCCCGCAGCTTGACAGGTCGACCAATATCATATGCGGCCTTGTGGCGGCGGCCAGTTCCATGCCTTGTTCCTCGCCCGATGCCGCATGGAGAATAAACCCTTTGCCTTCGAAAGTACCTGCTATATAGTCGCGGGTCTCCTTGTCTTCGGATATCAGAAGCGCAGATGCAGGGAGGTTTCTTTTTGTGAAGAGGGAAATTTCGCCCAGTTTCGAAAGGAGAACGGTCTTGTCCACCGGCTTCAGGATATAGTCTGATGCGCCGAGGGCATAGGCGAGGTCCTTATTGTCGACGATGGAATGGATAATGACTGGGATGTCCCTTGTATCGGGGTCTGCCTTCAGCGACTGAAGCACCTCCCAGCCGTCCTTTTTGGGGAGCATCACATCCAGGGTTATGACGAAGGGGCTGAGTTCTTTTGCCTTCGAGACCGCTTCTACGCCGTCATACGCATGAGCGACCTTGTATCCTGCCTTGCTGAGGTGGATCGTAAGTATCTCTGAAGTGGGCATGTCGTCTTCCACGACGAGAACCAGAGGGGCCTCTTCCGAGATGCAGGGGAACATTATCGGCGCCTGTCCGGGTTCTCCGGACGTCTCTTTTTTCGCCCCGGGTAACGCGGCGGGTATACAGAATGTAAACTCGCTGCCTTCTCCGTAAGAGCTTTTGACGGATATCTGGCCGCCGTGAAGTTCCACGAGCCTTTTTGTAAGCGCCAGGCCCAGTCCGGTTCCCTGAAAGTTTTTCGCGAAAGAGGGGTCCGCCTGCTCGAACTCTTCGAATATCCTTTCCTTGTCTTCCTCCCTTATTCCTATCCCCTTGTCCCACACGGTGACTTTCATGAAGCTCTCCCCCTCGGTCCCGCTGAGGACCATGCCGCCGGGGTCGGCCGTCTTCTCGACCCTGATCCCTGCCTCGCCGCCTTCGGGAGTGAATTTTACCGCGTTTGAGATAAGGTTGTAGAGTACCTGCTTGAACTTGACCTTGTCTGCGTTGAAGGTCTGTACATCGGGCCGCACGTCGACTTGCAGCTTGACCGATTTTTTCCCGGAAAGGTACCGCATGATCATAACGACTTCATCAACCGCCTCTTTTACGCTGAAGTCCTCACAGGAGAGGTCGACCTTGCCGGCATCTATCTTGGCAAGGTCCAGGATGTTGTTCACGAGATGGAGAAGATGCCTGCCGGATGTGTGGATATTCGAGACGTGCCTATGCTGTCTCTCGGTCAAATCGCCGAATGTCTTGTCAAGCAGTATCTCGGAGAAGCCCATGATCGATGTCAGCGGCGTACGGAGTTCATGGCTCATGCTCGATATAAAGCGTGCCTTTATCTGGTTTGCCTTTGTCAGCTGGCGGTTTATTTTTTCGAGTTCTCTCGTCCTCTCCAGTACCTTGTCCTCGAGGAGTGAGGTAAGTTCCCTAAGCTCTTCATTCGTTTTATGCAGCTCATTCCTCAGCTTTTTTTCCTCGGTAATGTCTTTGCTGATGCCGATGGTCCCCATCACCTTGCCTGTCTTGTCCTTGAGTTGCGAGATGGTAAGACTTATGTCTGCAACCGAGCCGTCTTTTCTCCTGATCTGTGTCTCATGGTTGTGAACGACACCCTTGCGTTTGACAGTGTCGAGAATCTTTTCCCGTTCTTCCTGATTGACGTAGAAGTCCGATGCCTTTTTTCCTACCACTTCGTCTTTAGTGCATCCGAGGATCCTTTCCCCGCCGCGGGAGAACCGTACGATCCTGCCCCAGGAATCAGTCGTCGCGATCATGTCCTCCGAATCGTCGAGCACGTTCATAAAATAGGCGGTCGTCTCATCAAGGTCGGCGACTACCCTGTAAAGCTCGTCGAGTATCCTGAACTTGTCGATCGCATGTGCAGCCTGGGACGCGAAAAGGCTTATCATGTGTTTGTGCCTGTCGGAAAACTGCCTCGGATTGAAGTCGTCGAGATAAAGTATGCCCACGATGTTCCCATTTATCATCAGCGGACAGGCAAGGAGGGAGCGAATGCCTTCTTTCAGCAGGCGGTGGTCGTCGAAGAGCGGATGTCCGACCAAATCGTTTATCTCGACCGGTTCCTTACTGCCCAGGATATATGAAGTCAACCCCTGAGTCCTGGGTTTCCAATTCGCCATGTCCGTCATCGACTCGTTCAATCCTCTCGACACGGCCATCTTCAGCTCGTTTCTCTCACAGAGCGCTATGCTCCCGGCCGGGGTCTCCGTGAGTTCCATCGCCTTATCGAGCGTTGCGGCAAGGACGTCGTTGAGGTTTTTTGCCGATGTCAGGACGAGGCCGTTTTCATAAAGTGTCCTGAGGTCTTTCTTTGCAGAGTGCTGTCTCTGCACCATGTCCCAAAGGAATTTTGCGCCTTTGCCTTCGATAACCTCCGTGCCCGGGGCCAGCTCGGTGATCTGCCCGGTGATATCATGGTCTCCCGTCACGTTAAGAATGATGTCCGCGCCGAGACCGCATAGCTCTCCCAGGTCTTTTGTGATGCGTATGCCCGACTCCCGCGCGGTCCCTAGGGCGGGGGCTTTGTCGTCCCTGTCGGTGATTCCAACGGTCTTTATCGTACCGTTCGCCTGGAATAATTCGAGCAGCGCGCTTCCCGCCTTTCCTGCACCGACGATAGCGACTTTTATCATATGTTGAACCCCCTCCGGTCTTTCATCATCTCGCTGAAACTTTTCAGAAGCCCCGGGTCCCACCTTACTGCGAGCGCCGTTACCTTTTCGTAATATCTATTTTATTTAATGAGCATTTCGAGCAGCGCCTTTTGAGCGTGAAGCCTGTTTTCAGCCTGGTCGAAGACTGCGCTGTTCGGACCGTCCATGACTTCGTCGGTGATCTCTTCCCCTCTGTGCGCCGGAAGACAGTGGAGTACCACCGCGTCTTTTTTCGCGCAGGCGAGCAGCCTGCTGTTGATCTGATAGTCCCTGAGTCTCTCCCTCTTTTCAGCCGAATGCGCCTCCTGCCCCATGCTGACCCAAACGTCGGTATACACGACATCCGCCATTCCTGCCGCCTCCCTGGGGTCGCGCAGTATGATAATCTCGCTCCGGGCGGACTCCTTTGCCTTTTCGAGTATGCCGGCATCCGGTTCAAAACCTTCGGGACATGCCACAGTAAGATTGAATTCCATCAGGGAGGCCGCCTCGATCATCGAATTGCAGACATTGTTGCCGTCGCCTATAAAAGCGACCTTCAGGCCCTTAAGCCGCCCTTTTTTCTCGATTATTGTCATCATATCCGCAAGTATCTGGCAGGGGTGGTGAAGATCGCTGAGGCCGTTGATGACCGGGATGGATGAGTTCGCTGCGAACTGTTCGAGCGTCGAATGGGCGAAGGTACGTATCACTACGCCGCTCAGGTATCGTGAGAGGGTCTTTGCAGTGTCGGCCAGGGTCTCTCCCCTTCCAAGCTGCAGCTCTGAAGGGTTCATAGTGACCGCGTTGGCGCCGAGCTGGTATATGCCCGCCTCGAAGGAGACGCGGGTGCGAGTCGAAGGCTTCTCGAAGAGCAGGCCCAGGCTCCGGCCGATGAGCGGACATCCGGAAGCGTCCTTCCCGGCTTTAAGCCCGGCGGCACGCGCAAGAAGGCTTCCTATTTCATCCGAAGACAAGTCCCATAATGTAAGAAAGTCTCTTTTCATCACTTCTCCCAGTTAAATATGATCGATGGTCAGTTCAAGAACGTCGATGAGATGGTCGATCTCTTTTTCGGTCACTATAAGCGGCGGCATAAATCTTAATATATTTCCGGCTGTGCAGTTTATGAGCAGTCCTCTGTCCATGCAGGCCTTAACGATCGGCATTCCGTCACGTGTAAGTTCCATACCGATCAAAAGACCCATTCCGCGCACCTCTGCGATGACGCTCGGGAACTCCTTTTTCATCTCCTCGAGCCTCTTCTTGAGGTATTTGCCCATCCTCCTGCATTGGTCGAGGATAAAGCCGTCTTCAAGCAGAACTTCCATCGTGACGGCCGCCGCGGCGCAGACGAGCGGATTGCCGCCGAAGGTAGAGGCATGGGTTCCCGGCTGGAACCCCGCGGCGACCTTGTCTGTTGCGAGCATGGCCCCTATCGGCACGCCTCCGCCGAGACCTTTCGCAAGCGTTATGATGTCCGGTTCTATCCCGAAGTGTTCATATGCGAAAAGTTTCCCGGTCCTGCCTATGCCTGTCTGGACCTCGTCGAGTATGAGGAGAATGCCGTGCCTGTTGCAAAGCTCCCGAAGGTCGCGCAGATAATCAGGGTCGGGTATTTTTACTCCGCCTTCTCCCTGTATAGGCTCGATAAGTACTGCGCATGTCTCCTTCGTTATCGCCCTGTCGAGCGCGTCTATGTCGTTGAATTCGACGTGTTTGAATCCCGGGGCAAGGGGCTCGAACCCGGCCTTGATTTTTGCCTGGCCGGTCGCCGATAAGGTGGCTATCGTCCGCCCATGGAACGAATTGAGCGCGGTGATGACCTCGAATTTGTTGGCGCCGACCTGCTCCCTGAAGTATCTGCGGGCAAGTTTTATCGCTGCCTCGTTTGCCTCGGCGCCCGAGTTGCAGAAGAACACCTTGTCCGCGAAGGAGTTCTCCACGAGGAGCTTCGCGAGTTTGATCTGTGGCTCTATATGATAATAATTGGATACATGGATCAGCCTCTGCGCCTGCTTCTGTATTGCGACAACGACCTTCGGATGACAGTGGCCGAGACAGTTGACCGCGATGCCGCCGACGAAATCCAGGTACTCCTTGCCGTCCGAACCCCAGACCTTCATACCGCGTCCCTTTCTCAGGACGATGGGGAATCTGTTGTACGTATTCATGATGTACTGGCCCGATTCTTCCAATAGTTTCCGGACATCCATGCAGGAATAATACCGTAAAAAGTATTGAAAAATCAATTGGATAGGGTTTTGACAGGAAAAGGCCGACAGCTATCTGATAAGACTTTCTATAATTCTTTTCAACGATTTCATCTCTTCATAAATGACACTTATGATAAGTGCCCTTAAAGTTCTCATATCTCCTTTGTTTGTTTTCTGTAATGCTGTAATATATTCCGCCCTTCTTATAGGCGGAATAATCACAGGGCAATAACCTTTTTTCAAAGTCAGGGAAGGGCCGATAGTCGTCAAGGACGTTTTTTATCGAGTCGATTTTTTTTATGATGTCGCCATCGGTCATATTGTTTTCTCTATTGAGCCATACACTTCATCGATCTTCTTTTGTATCTCGATTGTTTTCTGGACCGCCGTGACAATCCTGCAATAGGTTTGTATCTCATCAAGAGATAGAACCCGAGCCTTTCTGTCCTTGAGCCACTTATCGCAGACCTGATAACCGCCGACTTGATAATTCCATATTTCAGCGGTAATGCCTTCAAAATATTGGGTCTTGTTGATATAAAGCGAGGGCGCATCGCCATGCGCTCCTACATCATATCTCACTTTCGCTACCCTGTTATCGCCTTGCCCCTGATATCTTGCAATCGGATTTTGTAGGGGCGAATGGCCATTCGCCCACTCCTTGAGCAGATGCAGATCAACAAGCCTGTTGCCGTATTCTGACATTTTCCTGAACAGCTTAAAGTCTTTTGTAATCGGCACCCTCGGAAAGTCTATCTTCAGGAACTCTGCATATTTTGTCCTGTATGTCTCGGAATAAAGGACGGCATAGATGTAATAGAAGATTTCTTCGGGAGAAGGAGTTTTCTTGAATGCGGATGAGAGTTTTTTAAGAATAGTCTCGTGTATATTTGGCTTTTTGGCCTCATAAGATGCGGCCGGTTCAAAAAGCATCATAATGTTTGCCAAAGACTTCTTCGGCTTTACCTCAGATCGGTACAAATACAAAGGGAAAGCATATGAACGCTCGCGTGTTTCCAACGAGACGGTACAATCGTTAATAATGGCATTTGAACAAAACGCATGTCTGAATTCGCCAAGAACTTGCCGATTGGTAATAAGACAAAGATTATCATGCAGCATATGCTGCATCACTTCCTTTCGAGACCGTTCAATCACAGCATCGTGGTAATAGATATGCCTTTCATCAAATGGCCGATAGAGAATTTTGGTAAACGCCCTTTCCCATCCGTCATCCTTCATGATGGCTTCTCTTGCGGACTTCAGCTTCCAGTTGGATTTGTCTTTCAGCTCGTACGTCTGCCCGATAATTTCATCCGGCATTTTTTTATCTCTAAACTGCAAGATCCTTCGCCGAAGCCTGTCTTTGTCGAAATCAATGACAAAATCATCTCTTGAAGTTACAATGCCAACGCTGTTCACAGGAAAAATGTCTGTAATCTTAGGATATGCCTCATAGAGTGCAGACAACTTTTCGTCTCGCGGTATGAACAAATAGAACTCAGATTTTGGATTTACCTTTTTCCATTTCGTTGTTCTTAGGTCATTGTCGTTCAGCCATTTATACTTATTCTCCCGGAGCCCCCAGAGCTCGGCATATGAAAGCCCTTTTTTCAAGCTCTTTTTCTTAACGAACAAAGCGATGGCTACACCCTGCTGAATATCAAAGACGTTTTCATCCTTTGAACCATCAGGACATTTTTCTTTTTTCAGGCTGTTTCCGTGTAGATCTAATATGTGCATCTCATCGAAGGTTGTCATCAGGGATTGTCTCATCCCACGGAAAGTCGGGTTATTGAGATAGCTGTGATTGGTGATGAAACCTAAGACTCCCTCACCCGTCTGGTCTATCTTCCACTGGGCAAATCGGATGAACTTCACGTAATCATCCTGAAGCCATTTTGGGTTTTTCTCCCCGAGCGGTTTTCCATCAACCTGATGGTAAGTCTTAATCTCTGTTGAAATCCATTCTCCGATATTTGATGAATGGCCTGAATACGGAGGGTTTCCTAATATCACCAATATCGGTTGTTCTTTTTTCACCCTTCCCGCAAGGTGGGATTCTTCAGACAACGACGACATCCCCGGCAATTTTGTTTCGGGAAGTTCTTCCATCTCAAGAGTATTGGTCAAATACAACTTAACCCTGTCATCCCCCTGCAACCTGTATCCTAATTCCTCAAGCAGGAAGGACATTTTTAAATGACCGATAGCATACGGAGCCATCATAAGTTCAAAGGCATAAAAGTTTTTCAGGATATGGTCTTTGATAAAGTTTTTTCTGCCTCCCTCTCCGTACTTAGAAACAAACTCATCAACTGCAAGTTTTGCCGTCTCTGCCAAGAAGGTTAGCGTTCCGGCTGCGGGGTCTAATACGGTCACGTTCTTATCTGCAAAGCCATCAGGTTTATTAAACTGCTCTTTCAGGATGTTATGCAGGGAACGGACTATGTAAGAAACAACCGGTTCAGGAGTGTAATAGACTCCCCTCATCTCACGTGTTTTGCGGTCATACTCCGAAAGGAACGTCTCGTAGAAGTGAACTATAGGATCTTTTCCTTTGCCTTCATGGAAATATTGATGAAGTATCTTGTTGATATCTGTTACTGACAGGATTTCCGAAATATCATCGATAATCCACTCCATTTGCGGCGGAAGGGAGCCCAAGGATACAAACTGAAAGACATCTCTCAGGATTCCGATAGTCTGAGGAATGTTGTCATAGGCGAGCTTCCTGTTAAAGCCGCTCTCTGAACGTGTCCGGGCTGCAAACAGGCCGTATGTTATCGTTTGCGCATAGAGGTCTGAAAACTCATCATGGGTAAGACTGCTTATGAGGTATTCCTTGAAGGCTTCATAGAATCCGCCGATGAATCCCTTGCCTGTTATTTCTTCTTCCCTCAATTCCTGTGATATAACCTCATCTTTCAGGAAGCGTGTCCTCTTGGCAAGCTCCATCGCAAGGTTTTTCGCATCATAGACTTTCGGGATCGAGAAAGAAAAGAACTTTTCCAATAACTGGAACAGTTCAGCTTCTTTTTCAACAGGCGGGGTGGTCTTAATCTTATTGAGGATTACGGGCCTGCCGATAAGGACTTTGTCCGTCATCTGCCCGTTACGATAAAGTCTGAACTCAAGAAAATTGGTAAGTATCAGATTAGGGAAGGTACGCAGATATCTCTTTAACTGGTCAGTATCTTCTATGCGATCAAGATTTTCAACGTTCGGATCTTTTGCTTCTATATATCCCGTGATATGCTGTATTCCGTCCCATACCCTGAAATCAGGATTTCCCGCTTCGGTCTTTTTCGGAAGTACTGTTACATGAGACTTCTTCTTGCCGATTGACCTGCAATACTCATCAAAAAGGTCTTTAAGGACAGAGTAGTAACTCTCTTCCCGAGCATCTCCATGAAGACTGGTTTCAGATATTTTTTTTAGGTAAGTTTTCAGCATCGGTGATCTGTGTTGTCCCCAAAACGCATTGCTAATTCTAATCTATTGAAATCATTTGGTCAATACGGAGGAATGAGTTATAAATATGGTAAAGTATAAAGAAGGAAAGGATAATTGTGACATGAAAATTGCGGTGACGGGGAAGGGCGGAGTAGGCAAGACGACACTTTCTGCGGTGTTGAGCTTTCTTTTTGCCTCGGAGGGGAAGAAGGTCATCGCGGTCGATGCCGATCCCGACGCGAACCTGGCCTCTGCACTCGGCATATCCAGAGAAGATGCGGGAAAGATAAGACCGATAGCTGAACTCGGGGAGTTGATAGAGGAAAGGACCGGCTCAAAACCAGGGTCTATGGGGGGTATATTTAAACTTAATCCCAAAGTGGACGACCTCCCTGAGGGGTTCGGCTATAAGGTGGACGGAGTGACCCTGCTTGTTATGGGGAAGACAAAGGCCGCTGCCTCGGGATGCTACTGCCCGGAAAGTGTCTTCCTCAAAAGGCTGCTCAAGCACCTTGTCGTCGAAAGGGACGAAGTGGTGATAGTCGATATGGAGGCCGGTATCGAACACCTTACGCGAGGTACCGCAGGGGCCGTCGACGCCTTCATCGTTGTGGTCGAGCCGGGACAGAGGTCGATCCAAACCGCCGGCGTTGTCAAAAAGATGGCGAAAGAGCTGGGGGTAAAAAACGTGTTTGTCGTTGCCAATAAGGTCAGGGGCGGCAAGGATGTGGAATTCATCAAAGGAGGTATAGGCGATGTGGGTCTCATCGGACATATCAGTTTAAGCGATTCCGTGATGGAGGCCGACATTCAGGGCGCTTCTCCTTTCATGCATTCTCCTGCCACCGTCGACGAAATAAGGAAGATCAAATCGGCGATCGAGCAGATGCTGAATGCTTCGTAATTGGGAACCCGGTCATTGTAAAGCGACCCTATGATCGATAAGGCTTTGCTCAGGAAAGAACTGCTCAAGAGAAGAGATTCAATACCCTCTGAGGTGAGGAAGTCGAAGGAAAGGGTGATAAACGAACGCCTGATGTCACTCGATGAGATCAGGAATGCGAACGTGCTCTTCTTTTTCGCCTCTTTCAGGTCCGAGGTGAATACCCTGGATGCAATTGCACAACTACTCAGTGATGGCAAACGCCTCGTGCTTCCTAAAGTGGACAGGGAAAGGCATACCCTGCTTCTTTACGAAGTGAAGGGCGTTGAAGAATTGACCGCAGGGTATATGAACATCCTGGAGCCCGCCGTACTTACCGAAGAAAGAGTAGTTGATATTAACAACGTCGATGCGGTGATAATCCCCGGTGCCGGGTTCGATGCCGGAGGCAACAGGATCGGTTATGGCGGAGGATACTACGACAGACTTCTTTCATTGCTGACGCGTCATGTTCCGGTCGTCGCCCCTGCATATGAAGAGCAGATAGTCGAATCGGTCCCGGCCGAACCTCATGATATCAGGGCCGACATGATCGTCACGGACCGTCGTGTGATCAGATGCACTCCCGCTAAGGGGAGGACATCACAATAGACATCTGGAAGAAAGAGAGCGGTTCAGACTGAAAAATCAAAGGATGCTAAATCCTTCGTGAGTAGCCGGCGGTAATCAGCTCAGCGCTGTTCTATCTCCCTTTGTAATGGTATGAGAAATCTCGACGTCCAAGCGCGGAAGAATGGAGACAAATGCCTTCAACACGCCCTGATCAAAGTCAGTCTGAGCATGTTCCATCATCTGCTTTTTTGTATCGCCGGGCGATACGTCCTTTCCGGAAGACCGATCGGAATTCAGTATATCATACGCGTCCGCAACTGCGATTATCCGCGCTCCGAGAGGGATGTCATCTCCCGCCATATGGAAATCTCCGCTGCCGTCGAATTTCTCGCGGTTGTAAAGGATGGAAGGTAGTATGTCGAGGATCTTTCCGCATACCGGTTCCAGGGCATCAGTTCCGTGCGTGGTGCGAATCTCCATGCGGCCGTACTCTTCGGTCGTCATCTTATCAATTTTTTTAAGGACCTCACTGCTTACGCCGAGTTTGCCGAGGTCGTGCAAGAGAGCGCCAATGCGGATATTTTCGACCCACACCTCGGACAGCCCCATCTCCCTGGCGATCATCCCCGAGATCACAGAAACCCTATAAGAGTGGCTTTGTGTGGCCTTGTCTGTGGAATCTATGATAAGGGACATCATATCGATAATCCCCTGGTAGGTCTTCTTTATTTCTTTGTTTGCCCTCTCTTTCTTTTCATAAAGGTGACCCATTAAATAACCGGTAATGACCAGGAAACTTCCCCATGTGACGATATCGAGCCATCTGTAAAGCTCATCATTGGCAGTCGAAGTGAATGTAGACGGATAATAGTATGCAATCAGGGAAACAAGTATTATGGAAAGCAGTGCCGAGTGAGTGGCGTAGCGCTTGCCGAAAAAATAGGCAGCGACCAACATGGGGAGGTAAAAGAAATTCAGAAAAGCCCACTGGTTAGAAACAAAAAAGTAGATAATTCCCGTTACGGCCACGAGAAGGAAAACAATGATGAGTTCCTTGTCGACTTCGAAATATTTCGCCAACTTTCTTGACGGCATTTCCTTTATCTGTTGTTTCTCCCTGGGACCGTTAGTGTATGGGGCAAATTATTCCAATGAATCAGTCCGGCGAAGTCCCTTCCCTCATTCATCTGCCGCTGCATTTCAAAATGATATCAAACCCGCCATATAAATTTCCACTGCAATTATGAAAGCTTGTCAGCCCGGCGTCGGTTGTGCCGGCCTCGCCGCACGCCGGGATCCGCTGGAGCAGACGGGAAAGGACACGATTTAGAGATTTACGCTGCCGGAGAAGTTACCGCTGAGTGGATATTATCTCCGGCGCCTGTTGTCAAAGAGAACAGGAGGGTACTATAATTCAAAATGGCTTTCAACGACCTTGAACGTAAAATCATTCAAAAAATCCGCGAAGACGGCCCGATTACTTTCGAGAAGTTCATGGATATGGCGCTCTATGACGCCGAGTTCGGCTATTACACTTCTCGAAATGCCAGGCTGGGGAGGAAAGGAGACTATTATACGAGTTCCTATCTCCACCCCGTATTCGGGACAATGCTGGGGAGACAGCTAGAGGAGATGTGGGAGGCTATGGGTAGGCCCCGGGATTTTGAAGTCCTGGAAATGGGCGCCGGCTCAGGGTATTTGTGTAAAGACATCCTCGATTCTTTGAGAAAACGCGAAATCTTCTCATCGCTGAGATATTACATCATCGAACTCAGTCCGGCCATGAGAAAGGAACAGAAAGGAGTTCTCGGCGATTATCCGGGCAAGGTGAAATGGTTCTTATCGCTCGGCGAAGTAAACGGCGCAAGAGGCTGTTTGCTTTCGAATGAACTTCTCGATGCCTTCCCCGTACATCTTATCCAGATGGAAGACGAATTGAAGGAGGTCTATGTCGGCACTTCGGAGGGAAGGTTCAAGGAGTATTTGGGCCCTCCCAGCGATCATTCGGTCCCTGACTATCTTGCGGAGTTCTCTGTGCAGCTCGAAAGAGGATACAGGACGGAGGTCAACCTTAGGATAAGGGATTGGCTCAGAAGCGCGGCCGCTGCTTTTGTTGCGGGGTTCATCCTTACGATAGACTACGGTTACACTACGCTGGAATATTACGATGAAGACAGGAACAGGGGCACTCTGATGTGTTACCACAAACACCGGTTGATTGAAGATCCCCTGGTGAACATCGGAGAAGAGGACATCACAGCACATGTGAATTTTTCGTCTGTCAAAAAATGGGGAGATGCAGAAGGCTTCAAAACGTTGGGCTTCTGCGGACAGGGCGCGTACCTCACTTCCCTCGGCATCGATGATGAATTAAAACGGCTCTCCGCAGAGTCGAAAGACTACCTCTTTGAGCTTGCACGCATAAAAAAACTCATACTGCCGCAGGGGATGGGCGAATCGCACCAGGTGATGATTCAATATAAAGGGCCGGGTACGCCGGGGCTCAAAGGCTTTAATCTGCGGAACCGGATGAGATACCTTTAGTTTTAAGATATTCCAGGCTCTTGAGGACATGTTCGGGAGTGTGCGCTTCTATGGTATATACGCAATCATTGCGGCCGAGAAGCCCGAAGAATTTTACGAATTCAAAGGTCCCTTCACCCATCGGCAGGTGCTGATCTGCCGACCTGTTGTTGTCGTGCAGGTGAAGTTCTGCAATGTAGGCTGCAAGCGCACGCGTCCACTCTTCGAGAGGCACCTTAGAAAAGAGGTTGCAGTGTCCGGTATCGAAGCATACGCCGAAGTTATCGGAACCCATCTGCTCCATGAGCAATCTGAGGTTCGATGGCTCATCTTCGAAGATATTTTCTATCGCGATTTTGACCCCCATCTCTGATGCCCTTTCGTTTAAAGGCCGCCAGGTCAAGAGGCTCTTTTCGATCCAGAAATTGACATCCAGGGCATACTTCCATTTTTCGTAGCCGGAATGAAAAACGATTGTCTTTGGCCTGAGGACCTCTGCTATATCGAGGACATGAGAGAACCTTTCCATCGTGGCCTTACGCACTTTCGAATCGACTGCGGCGGGCGAGAGGTCCATGAAAGGGGCGTGGATCGAGAGGGACGGACCGTAATCAAGTACTTCAAGCAGGTCTTTTATTTCATCTGCCGGTGCGGCGTCGAGAGCAGCGGAAGCGAAGTATATTTCCAGATCCAGCCTTTCTTTTCTTATAAAATCAGCGTATTCCGGTATCCGGCTGTAGGGGACGTGTATATGCGGTCCGGGCACTATTTGGATGCTGCGGCCTCGGTGGTTGACTTCTTCTCCGCCTTTGTCTCTGTTTTGTTTTCCGGCTTACTCTCAGACTTCGTGTCGTGAGCCTTCTCGGTCGTTGAATCACCGCCGGAATGACTACCTGAGGGGTAATCCGTCGCATACCAGCCGGTGCCTTTCAGTACAAAGGTCGTGTTCGAAATGATCTTCTTCACATTACCTCCGCAGTCCGGACAATCGGTAAGCGGATTTTCGGTTATCTTCTGCATAATTTCATGTTTTTTCTTGCACTTCAGACATTCATATTCATATACGGGCATAGTTGCATCGAACCTCCCTCGTGAAACCTGCTATTAATATAACCCAGATTTAGAAATCGCGTCAATTCTATCCAAAAAAAGCCGTTTATAGAAGCATGTCTAATTATTGAAAGAACCGAGGAGAATGTTTCTTCTTGGATTATTGCATCTGTGGCGGAAGACCTATTTTCTATTTCTTGCTTTACGGGATTTATGATGATCAAAGGTCTTTTTTATGAAACGCTGCGATTTATATTATAATGAAGCACTGACGAACGCAGAACAATAAACAATAGAGACGTGAGAAGGAGGAAGTATGGCTCGAAAGATGGTAACGGTTGACGGCTGCACTGCGTGTGCCCATGTGGTGCATGCTACGAATGAGATTATCACGATTTATCCTATCACTCCTTCTTCGCCCATAGCGGAGATATGCGACGCGAAGACCGCCGCGGGACTGGCGAATATATGGGGCTCTGTCCCCAAGGTGAGCCAGATGCAGTCCGAGGCCGGCGTTGCGGGCGCGGTGCACGGCTCCCTCGCAACCGGGGCTCTGGCTACAACCATCTCGGCCTCTCAGGGACTTCTCCTTATAGTCCCCAATATGTACAAGATTGCAGGTGAACTGACGCCTACGGTGTTTCATATTACGGCCAGGTCTCTTGCATGCCAGGGGCTTTCGATATTTGGGGACCATTCGGACGTGATGGCGACCCGCTCAACGGGCTTCGCCATGCTCTGCTCAAAGAACGTCCAGGAGGCGATGGACTTTGCGCTTATAGCCCAAGCGGCGACGCTTGAATCCAGGGTTCCCTTCATCCATTTCTTCGACGGCTTCAGGACCTCCCACGAGATCCAGAAGATCGAGGAGCTCTCTTTTGATGATATGAGGGCGATGATTGACGACGACCTGGTGATCGCGCAGCGTATGCGCGGGCTTACCCCGGACCGTCCCGTGATACGCGGCACCGCGCAGAACCCCGATGTCTATTTCCAGGGACGTGAGACGGTGAACAGATTCTATGATGCAACGCCTATGATAGTGCGGAAGGCCATGGACAGGTTTGCGGCGCTGGTCGGCAGGCAATACAGACTCTTCGATTACTACGGAGACCAAAATGCAGAGCGTGTCGTCGTGGTCATGGGTTCAGCGGGTGAGACCCTCGAAAGCACGGTCGATGCCCTGAACTCAAAGGGGGAAAGGCTCGGCATCGTCCAGGTGCGGCTCTACAGACCCTTTTCCGCGGATGCCCTTGCCGATGTTCTGCCTTCCTCCACAAAGGCGATAGCTGTACTCGACCGCACGAAAGAGCCGGGGGCACTGGGGGAGCCGTTATATCTTGACGTCAGAACTGCTGTTGGTGAGGCGATGGAGCGGGGAACGGCCAAGGTGGCGCAGTATCCGAAGATTGTGGGAGGCCGCTACGGACTCGGCTCCAAAGACTTTACCCCTGCGATGGCAAAGGCGGTATTCGACAACCTGGCCAAGACGGCCCCGAAGAACCATTTTACAGTCGGTATAAACGATGATCTCACCGGCACCAGCCTCGACTACGACGAATCATTCAGGATCGAAGGCAGCGGGGTCTTCCGCGCTCTTTTCTACGGCCTAGGAGCTGACGGCACGGTCGGCGCAAACAAAAACACGATCAAGATCATCGGCACCGAGACGGAAAATTATGCGCAGGGATATTTTGTCTATGACTCCAAGAAGTCCGGCGCGATAACCATTTCCCACCTCCGCTTCGGAAAGGAGAAGATACATAACCCATACCTTGTCCCGAAGGCGAATTTTATCGCCTGCCATAACACGTCGTTCCTCGAAAAATACGATATGCTCGCCAATGCCGAGGAAGGGTCTACCTTTCTCCTGACTACTTCCCACGGAAAAAAGGAGGTATGGGATTCCCTTCCGGCCGAGGTCCAGGAACATCTCATCTCGAAGAAGATGAAGTTTTTTATCATCGATGCGTTGTCTTTGGCGGAGGAACTCGGGCTCGGGACGAGGATAAATATGATCATGCAGACCGCCTTTTTTGTGATCTCGGGCATCATACCCAAAGAGGACGCGATAAAGTCGATCAAGGAACAGATCAAAAAGACCTATTATAAGAAAGGCGACGAAGTCGTCAAGATGAACTATGCTGCGGTGGACAAGGCGCTCCAGAATATTGTGGAAGTCCCTGTCCCGGCCGCTGTTTCGTCGAGGATAAGGATGAGGCCACCGGTCCCCGAGGATGCGCCCGAATTCGTAAAAAATGTCACGGCAAAGATGATCGAGGGGAAGGGCGATGCCTTGCCTGTCTCGGCGATCCCTCCAGACGGCACCTGGCCGACCGGCACTACGCAGTATGAGAAGCGGAACATCGGCGTCCATATCCCGATCTGGGAACCCGATCTTTGCATCCAGTGCGGCCAATGCTCTTTTGTCTGTCCGCATGCGACTATAAGGATAAAGGCATACGACCCATCGCTTTTGAAAGATGCCCCCTCGACCTTCAGGTCGGTCGATGCGACCGGTAAGGACCTCAAGGGACTGAAGTTTACGGTCCAGGTAGCTCCTGAGGACTGTACCGGCTGCGGTTCCTGCGTGTATGTCTGTCCGGGATTTAAGAAGGATGCCGACGGCAAGAAGATACCCGACCACAGGGCTATTAATATGAAGCTCCAGGAACCCCTTCGTGAACAGGAAACCGATAATTACCGGTTCTTCCTCGGCCTGCCGGAAACCGACCCCTCGAAATTCAATGCGGCGTCTGTAAAAGGGAGTCAACTGGTGAAGCCGCTCTTTGAGTACCATGGGGCCTGCGCCGGCTGCGGTGAGACGCCTTATATAAAACTGCTGACGCAGCTCTTCGGCGACCGTCTTCTCATTGCCAACGCCACCGGATGTTCCTCCATCTACGGAGGAAACTTGCCGACGACTCCTTATACGAAGCGGGTTGACGGCCGGGGACCGGCATGGGCCAATTCGTTGTTTGAAGATAACGCGGAGTTCGGCTTCGGTATGAAACAGACGGTAACGAAATTCAATTCACAGGCGCTCGAACTCCTCGACAGGGTCTCGGCGAGGCCGGAGTATTCCGCGCCAAGGGGCCTCTTCGATGCGCTTAAGAATTCCGACCAGTCGACTCAGAAAGAGATCGAAGAACAGAGGAGCAGGGTCGACGAACTCAAGAAGTTGATTTCCAAGGACGTCTCCCCCGAGGCGAAGAGCCTCTTCTCCCTTGCCGACTATCGCGTGAAAAAGACGGTCTGGGCGATCGGCGGTGAGGGGTGGGCTTTTGACAAAGGCTGAGGCGGGGGGTGGCCGCTTTTG